>Ga0265780_10003767_pt1 | contig 19776 bp, 21 predicted proteins | sample P1T30metagenome_FD_192432 | JGI IMG/M metagenome (GOLD analysis project Ga0265780, IMG submission 192432) | Plant litter microbial communities from East Loma Ridge, Irvine, California - P1 T30 | ecosystem: Environmental > Terrestrial > Plant litter > Unclassified | place: USA: California...
GCGGGTATGAAGGGGTTGTAGGGGTTTCCGTTTCTTCTATTGTTCGGTCAGTGCACTTTTACACATCACTTGTGTCGCCAGCGCTGTTGTATAGATGTTGTTTTCTTAGGAAAGTCAGATAGACGACAATAAAGAATTCTTAGTTAGCTCTGATACGCTAAGATGGCAGGTGGGAGCAGTAGTATGTGTCGCTTTGAGAGTACTGTGGGGCGGTTTTCGACGTATTGACACCCACCAAAACATCCTGATTTTGAGACAGAATACGACGCTTGAAGTATGCATAGTAAGTTTGTAAAATTCCCACTCATGCAATCTCAATACAGATGCTTATTCAGAAGTTTCGTTTGACTAAAGAACGAGCTTGGAAAACATACGAGTTTCTACTAGACAGAATAAGCACGGAGGGTTTTGTACCGACCCGCGAATCAAGGTAGCACCGGGTGGTGCATATCTTCAGTCACCTAGGGGGATCCACAATGAGGTCTCAAGAAGTTTTGTCCTATTCATTGTCAATATCCCCTCTAACGTCTTCGCAGCATTTCCTGTCGATGACGCATTCAAGCTCCTCCGCCGAGCAGACAGTTCCCTGTTCAATTACCTTTACCCCTTTCTTTGTCCTATGCATGACTGCAGCAAAAAACAGGAGTCGAACGTAACGTAAGCCTGTTGACGTGATTACTTCCGCACTAGCATGTCTCTGTGCAATTCTGAGCAAGAACGGGCGCACAGGATAAAGTTTGTCGGAATACCCAACACACATATAAGATTTGGTGTTACTTTCCAACTCTCCTCAATCTTCTAACCTCATCCGCTCTTGGGAAAAGCACTAAAAAAGTAGTGCAGCACGCCCTGGTACTCGGGCGAGCATAGCTCAGCTTTGATTAGTGTCGACCCCGGAAATAGAAGATCTACGGGGTAATCTCCGTTGTCATACAGTGGCACTATGAAGGCTTTCCTGGCCATTCACAACATGAACAATCTGGGGGCATAGATGCATGACATACCTTAATTCAATCCTTACAGAGAGATACCATCGGGCACATCGTCGACCAGCCTACAATCAATACGCGTTGGGCGACCTCCCCCTTCTGCACGGATGTCAGCGTCAGCACAACACTCATGGGTATACCGGCTCGGCGCCGTGGTAGACCCGACGGGAATTATCTGAGAACATTCACGGCGATCATGCACTAGATATCTTATGTGCATCCCCTCTCAGTCACTTTCCATACACTCATTTGTCGATATTGCTTGCATTGGCAAGCTTCTGGAGATGTTCGCCAGATATTTGGTGTCGGCTCTCCTAGCCAGCACTGTGGCTGCAAGGAATCCCGGACAGGCCATTCCACTTTCCCACATTATCGAGTTTGAATATGGTGCGGTACGTTCTCGTTCAACAACATGAAAAACTCGGAATGTTTGCTAAAATCCGCTCTAGGACCGTGCCTCAATCCTAAGTGATGTCCGAACAAAGGTCGTAACGGATTTCGACTCCTCGTTATTCCAAGGGGCTTCTGTGCGGTTTGTCGACGAAGATCATGAAAAGCAACAGCTTGCTCGGCTCTTGTCCATGCCCTCCGTCAAGAATGTATGGTCGAATAAATACGTTCCTAGGCCTACAGCCAGGGTTGAATGGACCGCACAATCAAGCTCTATAGATCTTGAATCCAGCCATGCAATCAAGCGGGCCAACAAGAATAGTACATATTCGCCCCATGTCATGACTCAAATCGACAAACTGCACGCCAAAGGCATCACTGGAAAGAACGTGAAGATCGCCGTCATAGACAGCGGTGTATGTGCCAATCTCTGCTGACCAGGTTCAACCATACTGACTCAATCCAAGATCGATTATACGCTCGACGCTCTCGGCGGATGTTTCGGTGGTGATGATTGCATCGTTGCCGGAGGATACGACTTTGTCGGTGACAAGTACAGTCCAGGGGCTGATCCGGTTCCCGACAATGACCCTCTCGATCAGTGTTCAGTGAGTGGCTATCCATAGACTATGCACGGATAAAACATTCGCTCATGTTTCATTACACAGGGACACGGAACTCACGTTGCTGGCATCATTTCTGCACGGGAGAACAAGTATGGCTTTGTTGGGGCTGCTCCTGTACGTTTTCTCCAATCCATATAGGGCAGTCTTTCTGACTAGTAGTAGGGTGCTAAACTGTATGCCTACCGTGTGTTTGGCTGTGAGGGGTCGGCAGGAGATGATATCATCATCTCCGCTTTCTTACGGGCTCATGCTGATGGAGCCAACATCATCACTGTTTCAATCGGACAAGCTGCTGGTTGGAGCGAATGGGGATCAGCTGTCGTTCTTTCTCGCATTGTAGCACAAGGCGTCATTGCCACCGTTTCCACGGGCAACGATGGTGACACTGGAACGTTTTCAACCAGTGATCTTGCTGGGGGCATAAACGTTACTGCTATTGCTTCGTTCGCCAACACAATCGAGCCTTGGCTGCAGTCCCAATCTCGATTCTCCATCGACCAAGGCAAAGAGCAAGATTTTGTGTATGCAATCGGCACACCTAGAAAGTGGGGTGGCGTCAAGCTTCCTCTCTGGGCTCCATCATTCAACGCTACGGCAGTTGACATGGGATGCGAGCCGTTCCCGGATGATACGCCTGATTTGTCCGGAAAGATTGTCCTGATGCGCCGTGGCACTTGTACATCAACAGCCAAAGCACGAAACGCTGTTGCAAAGGGCGCCCGATACTTGATGTACTATAACAACGTACCAGGGGCAATATACCTCTACATTTCCGAAGTCAAGAACATATCGAGTATTGGTATGGTGGAAGCCGCTGTCGGTGAGAAGTGGGTGAATGATCTGGCTGCGGGAAAAACTATCACCCTCGACATGTCTGATCCTGACGCCGGTCCGATCAAGTTTGTGGAGACCCCAAACACTTGGACTGGTGGCTCAGTGAGCGATTTCAGTTCGTGGGGTCTAACCTATGAGGCCGATCTCAAACCCCAGTTTGGCACCCCCGGAGAAAATATAATCTCGACTTTCCCCGCTCCCCTTGGTTCCTATGCTGTCTTAAGTGGGACCTCCATGTCAACCCCATTGGCTGCCGGAATCTACGCCCTGCTCGCCGAAGCCCGGGGGACCTTCGACCCTCTTGTTCTTCAGAACATCCTTGCAGCCACAGCGAAGCCGGCACTGATCAATGTAAACCGGGTTTTTGGAACTTCTTTGGCCCCAGTTGCCCAGCAAGGGGCTGGTTTACTCCAAGCCTACGATGCTGCGTATGCAGTTACGGTTCTGAGCGAATCCAGTCTTAATTTCAACGATACTGTTCATCTTGTCGATAAAAGCTTCACCATATCAAACACTGGAAGCGAAGCGGTTACTTACGAGCTGGATGTCATTGGTGCAGCTACCGCATACACCTTCTCAAACAGTACCATTCCAGATCCATTTCCCGGGTTAAAAACCGACGATGCTCATGCCACTGTACACTTGAGCACGTACAAGACCACGGTTCCTGCTGGTGGCAAACATAGCATCACTGTGAAAGTAACCCCTCCACTAGTTGACGCCTCCCGTCTTCCGCTCTATAGTGGCTACATCCGTCTCAATGCTACCAATGGCGAAAGACTATCTTTGCCTTATCAGGGCATTGCAGGGGACATGAGTTCTCATGTGGTACTGAATAGCACAGTTACTCTGATGCGCTCGCTTCCAAACGGCGACACGGTGCCCATTACTCCAGACAACTCGACATTCTTGATGGCACGGCCTATCAATAGTACCTCCAACGACAATGACGACCTCCCCTCTTACTCCTACGCTTTGGACTTTGGATCACCGCTTGTCCACGTTGAGATCCTGTCAGTTGGCAACGGCACAACACGCAACCTCGGCGACGTACGATATTCGCCATTGCCGTACTACGCTCGTACGAACTTTACCTCGTTATGGTTTGGCAGCCTCGCCAGCAATTATTCTTTGCCCGCTGGAACCTACAAAATCCGTGTTCGGGCGATGCACCTCCTCAGCACGCCTGAAGATAACAAGTTTGACATTGTTGACACGGTACCTTTTACGATTCAGTGGAGGTAGATCTCTAGGCTATATGAAGGGTACAGCCTCTTTGGGCTTTCTAATTCACCTCTCTCTCTCTCTCTCTGTGTATATCACGTAGTAGTTAGTAATCAAATGATGACGGCGAATTTGTCATCTTCATCACGATCTCGTTTATAATCATGCTTGAACCTGTAAACACTAAACTTTCGACTATTCCACACTACGACCGTCTAAACGCGGTGTAGCTTCGCTACTACACTTTCTAAGTGATTTTCTGATGCTATATGAGGGGTATCACAAATCCAAAAAAAAAAAGTCCAAACGGGTAACAAAGCCTCTACCCGGCAAACACAAAAAGTCGTAAAAATAATGTTCACACGTGATCGCACGTGATTGTGCACTACACTTTCTAAAGCCTACATTTCGTCTCCCTTCCTTAGTCCCGGATGCCTTCAATGATACCAGCTTTAAAATTTACACTCAGTTCCTAATCACATGGTCTCCATTGCTTCTTCTCATGGCCATTCTCAAAAACTCGGTATGGATAGCGAGTTACACGAGTACATTTATTGCCTTGCGATAGAACAGCACATACTGTGTAACATGACCTGGCAACCTACAGAACTCATCAGATACCTCCATAGCTCTTTCCACTCGGTGTAAAACCCACTGTCGCCAATCACCAGCTTGACGACACTGTAGGGCACAAATGATACCAGGCTGCAGAGTGCGGTTAGCCTTGTTTGAGTCATGCACTGCAGCAACCCACATGCCGCATGACATGGGCACAAGTTTTTGTCCCGCTCACGAACCTCGCACTTCTGGCTCGCGACAACGCGCCGGCGATGCGTCCCACGCTCCGTCTCCGCCTCCAGCTAGACAAGCCCGTTAGGTTAGGTCGCGTCACGCAGAAGCAAATTGGCAATCCATCACACTTACAGCACCTAAATGTCTTCAATTCCCGCCTCGACCAGTCCGCCTTGCCGGCACCCGATGAGAGGGAGCCAGCTGGGCGTGACCTATCGGGATACATGGTTGCGGTCAAGGATAATATATGTACCAGGGATCTCAAAACCACGGCGTCTTCGGCAATGCTGAAGGACTTTACTAGTCCGTATGATGCAACGGTAGTGAGGCTTCTCAAAGAGGCAGGCGTATTGATTGTGGGCAAGACCAACATGGACGAGTTTGGCATGGGGTCGCACTCTACAAACTCACATTTTGGACCGGTAAAGATGGCTAAGCCGTCGGGTGGGGAATTCAGTGCAGGAGGGAGTTCAGGCGGAAGTGCCATGGCCGTCGCAAGTGACCAGGCTTGGGCGTGAGTATCCCGTTGCCCAAGGATCACGAGACACGTGTACTGACAAGTCCAGAGCGCTAGGTACCGATACTGGAGGCTCCGTGAGGCTTCCTGCTGCGTATACGGGCGTCGTTGGATTCAAACCAAGCTACGGGCTACTGTCTAGATGGGGCGTCATTGCCTATGCAAACTCCCTCGACACTGTTGGCATCTTTGGGCGGCATTCTTCGGATGTGACGCAAGTGTTTCGTGCGTCTTCAATCTTGTTTCCCGGATATACGTTACAGCTAACCTGAGAGATAGGACATCTCAATGTCGAGGATGTGAATGACCCAACTTCTCTACCCAAGGCGTGGCGCCAAGGTCGGGACCAAAACGAGAAAAAGGCGAGAGCTACAGGACAGTCACGTTTACGGATTGGAATTCCTCTCGATTACAACATTGATACTCTACAACCCAATGTACGAGAGGGTTGGCTTCGTCTCCTGAGGCAACTATGGGAGCACGGTTGCACGCTACATCCCATCCGGCTACCGACCACACAACAAGCTCTATCGGCCTATTATGTACTAGCACCCGCCGAAGCCTCTAGCAACCTGGCAAAGTATGACGGAGTTCGTTTTGGTAGTAGAGCAAAAGGTATAGACGGGACGCCCGACAGTGTCCTGTTTGCCAAAACTCGAGGCCAGGGGTTTGGCCCAGAGGTCCAGCGCCGGATTCTTCTCGGGACGTTTTCGCTGAGTGCTCAAGCCATTGACAACTACTTCATCCAGGCACAAAAGGTCCGCAGGCTGGTGCAGCAGGACTTTGACCGTGTCTTTGCAATGCAAAACCCATTATTCGACACGCAAGATGATTGGGACGAGACTGGAAAGGTTGACGTCATCGTATGCCCCACGGCACCATCAGAGGCACCGCCACTATCTGAAGTCGAAATTCAAGACCCCATACAATCGTATACAAACGACGTCTTCACCGTCCCAGCTAGTCTTGCGGGACTACCAGCCATCAGTCTCCCTCTAGGAGGCACGGACATGACCGACAACATAGGCATACAAATCATTGGGCAGTATGGGGACGACGAACTGGTTCTCGGCGCTGCGGAAAAGTTTGAACGCATAAACCAAACACGCATACACCCCGATTGTGTAGAATAGCCCGCTGGAGAATTTGAACTCTCCTCACGACATCATTCCTCTCACAACTGCTTCAACGTCTGAATATATAGCTCCGATGGACAAAGTGAGAACGTCCAGAGTGCGGTGCTCCAGCAGGAACACAATAAAAAAATTATGTCGAAGAGTGTAAAGTTATCGGTTAGATAGGAGAGATGATTGAAAACTGTACGCGTATGTATATATAGATATATCGTAGCCTGTACATTATATGACCCACCATCTACCACACCAAAAGCGGGTCCAAACATGTACCTGAATTTCAAACTTCTTGTCAACCTCCCCACTGGAAACTACCGCGTGAGTTTCCAATCATCCATGTAATATACTACGGTTTCGCCCTTGAATGAGTACATTCGTCTTTAAACAATCCCATGGATTAGCTCCATATTGAGTTTACCGCCCCACATGTCACATATTCATAGCAGCACAAACATCACTCCACATCTCCCATCTCTCACTTTCTTATTTGATCAAAAAGTGGGGTGTGTATTGCTACTCTAATTTGGACAAGCTGAGCAAGCAAGTTAAACCCATCATCCCAGCACTGTAAACAATCCCTCAAAAAAATAACCCAAACTCTTTCCTATGAGACTTGTTCATGTCCGCGCCCCCAGCCAGTATTCAGTTCCTCAAAGGAGCCCAAGTATTGCACGAGGTGCGGGATAGGATAGGATAGGACAGCGATCGGATTGTCGAGAGAGAGAGAGAGAGAGAGAGTTGTTGGTGCTTAGTGCTAAACATTGTGCAATGTACATGTCAGCCAAGCTGTTTCCCCAGATATATCCTTTTTAAAGAATAGATGGGTGGTGGTAGAGATACAAAGAGGGGGGTTGTCTATATCATGAGGGAGAAAAGATGGACTTACGGAGCAAGAGCCGCAGCTGCAGCTAGTGCAGTCGCTGGCGCTGGTGCACTTGCAGGAGGAGCAGTCGCTAAAGGTTTCTCGCGTCAGCCTTGTTTCCTTCTTCGTCATGTCCAGCGGGGAGATGGGGATGGCATCGTATGGTAGCGTGTAGCATGTAGCGTGGCCATCATGGTGCTGCCGCTAGTCCGATTGTAGGCATGACGATGCTGTCTGCGTGCACATCCCAAGACGGAGAGCCTATGGGAGAAGGGGAAAACATACCAGGGAGACATGTTTGGTTGGTTGGTTGGGGGGTTGGTTGGTTTGGTTGGTGGAATGTAGTGATAGTGTGTTGGAAGTGTTGTGCGGTGGTGGACATCAAGGTGCGAACAGAGACGGCTATATATACCCTTCTTTTGCCCACGCAAAGACTGCTTGTTCTAAAGGACACCGCCCTCTGTGTCATGCGGTCGTTGGTTGTGCGGCTGGCGCGGTGGTGGGGTCCCTGTGGTGGAGGGGTGACATATCGACCCGTCACCGATAGACGCCCACTTCCAATCGGAGTCCGTTTACGCTAGGCCTGTTTCCGGACCTGGAACCCACCATACGTGTGAGGGATGGGAGGGAGCTGGGTGGAGTGTCTGGTTGGAAAGCTGCTGTTGGTGAACCCCCACACGGCGTGTGGTCGGAAAGGGCGGTTGCCTGAACACAGGTCGTCGGCTTGGTTTGCTTGGGCAGCTTTGGACCGGGCCGGTGTCTTTTCCGGACAAAAGTTGTTTTTTTGGATGGGTGGGTGGGTGTACGCGGTTCCTTTTCCTGGCCGTCGTATTGGATGCGAGCGTTTTGCCTCACTTCTAGATGCCTAGCTAGTTTCCCCCCGTCACCGCTTCACTCCAAGTTTGCGTACGCATGTGAACGCTGGAGTGAAGTGTTATGCTGTGTTATTTTTTTGAAATCATGTTGTAGCTCTATTGCTCAAATTATTTCTCACTGCAGAGATACTCATCGTCCACTGTCCACCAATTCTCGTTCACTAAAGTTATGCTCGCGAGCCATACGATGGGCCGAACATTACAAGTATTATGCACATGGGAATTAAGATTGCCTTCTAGACCCGTTATCAAGCCTTTACGTCTCAGCCGTTTACTGGCTATTTGCTAGATGAGACCAGGTGACACTGCATATGTAAACCCCGCTCTTGACAAGTCTGGGCATGTGGGTAAGTAAGATTGTTCCAAATCGAGAGAAAGCCCGGCTTAGACAAGTCAAGCTTCGAAGATTTGCAAAAAGGGGAGACTTCAAACTCCACACTTGCTGTGTTGCTAATTCGTCACACGGAACGTAATTCGGCGCAGACTTTGCCCTCGCGTGTCGCGGTAGACAGAACAGATGCAGTACCAGTATGTTGACGTCTAGCTTGTCTTCTAGCGACGTGACTAGTCCTAGACTAGGTGGGTTACCGGCACGCCGCGTGATACGATCACGTAGCCCTACACAGTAGTTCCCCATCCAACTACCAAGCTATTTCGTTCTCGTTCCTGGCAGACCAATCGTGGCGATGCGCTAGTATGCACCACGTGGTGGAAAAGCCGCCGTGGGGTACCTAGGGTTCCTTAACATGTGAAGTTACATGGCCCAATGTCACTATCATGCCCAGCACATGTGATGTAGCCTTGGCAAAATAACTTCGATAACATATCGAGCCAACAGTCTCCAGGTCTCTCATTAGCCAGCTGGGATTCTGTCCGAGCGTACATGGTGTTATGACGCTGAAGTGACCGGTCAGATGATATCTTCTGGTAGTGTACGCAAAGGGCCCAGACGTGATCATCTAGTCGGACATCCACTCGATTAGTCTCCACTCGTGCTGTCGCCACATCAAATTGATAGGTTGGGTGGCTTGGGGCCTCATGCTGCGACATCTGGGCCAGCAAAACAGCATGTCATCGAAGTAAACTAGGCCAGACTGTAAATCTCTCGGGGTACTCCGGAGAGAAATAGAGGATTTGATATGCCACCGTTGAAATCTAGGATCGTGTTAGGTAAAAGTGGATAGGATCTCGCGCATTGCTCCGAGTTAATCTCACAACGACGCCGACACCCCCACCAAGCCAAGACAAGGATGAGGACTACACTCGTATAGACAAGAAAGAAAGAAAGAAACGGAGCCAATCTCGTACCAGCTCCTCAGATGTCAAGATGTTGCCTAATATCATCGCCTAGCCTCCACTCCTCCTCCCTGACAATCCTCTCCAACGGACTCTGCACATCCTCCTCCTCACTCCTCCTTGTCCCATTCGTTCCGCTGTCACTAACAACAGTCGCGCCACTCACACTTCCACTATTGCTCTTCGTTCTCTTTCTCTTGAACCAACTTCGCTTGCTCCTCGTGCTCGCTGCATCGGTATTGTCCGAAGCCACAGATGCAGCGTATTCGCGGCCGCCATCGCCTTCGACAAGCGTGGGATCAGTGCTAGATGCGACACTTAGGTTAGACGAGAGCTTGGTAAGGTGATTGAGGTCGGGGTCTGTGGTGTTGTCGATGGGTCTGGGTTTGGGAGTGGGGATAGGGGTGGTGTCTGTTGAGGGACTTGCTTCGACGAGTTCGGCGTCGCGGTACCATTTTCGGCGACGAGTGTAGCGACCCCAGCCGTCTTGGCCTCTGCGACCGTCTCTCCACTAACGATGTTAGTGATTGTGTGCTGTACAAGGGAGAAATTAGACATGCCTTGTTGTCGTAGTAAATCCACCCCGAATCTTCCTTTGGAGCGCCCTTGTCGGTTTTGCCGTCCTTTTCCCCACTGTCAATCTTCCACTCACTGCCCTGTACCCATCGCCAACGCGACTGTCCACCCTCGATTTCAGGCAGCTCGAATTCCTCCTTTGGGGGGACGGAATTCAGATGCTCATCAGTCCAAGATGCTCGTTCGTAGGCAAGCATAGACGACGTCCATCCAATGCCGAGCCATCTGCGTTGGTTCTCGTAGATGGAAAAGGTAAAGCGTACTCCTGTTGACTCGGGTTGGCGCCTAGCCGCAAGCGAGGCCGCAACTTCCTGTGTACTCTTCTTGCGAGGTGGGAGCGGAGGTGCTCCTTTTCGATCTACAGACACAACCTCACCAAAGTCCAAGCCCGTGATGAAGGTGCAGACGCGGCGAACGGTTTTTGACCTCCAGAGCAACGTGCGGGTAATGCGGGCTGGTCGAGAGTGCCAGCTTAGCATTACAGTGCCTACGGCTAGCACGACTCGCTTCGTAGATAAGATATAAAAAGGCGGCAGGGTGAGAGCTATCCATAATGGCAAAACGAAGAGGATTCGGATGAATAGTACAGTAAGCGCGGGCCGCGTTGTGGCTGAGGTGGCAGTCCTTTGCGTAGACAGGAAGTCGGTCAAGCGCAGGAATGGGTCAAGCAGGATGTTACAGCGCGAAGTAAACAGCTTCAAGCTGTCCACAATCTCCTCTAAGCTCTTGTGGTGGGTACTGTTGCTGTCCGACTCGATCCGGCTGTGTCCCTTTTGCTTTTCACCCGTCCACCCGGTCGACGACAGTGGAGAGTACCTGCGCGTGTACATGCCCAGTATCAAGCCCGATACAACCATTATGGGCCCCGCATATCTCGTCACGGCGTCGCCATACATGACAATGGCCCAAAAGATGGCCACCAGGAGGAAGCTCTCCCACGGGTCGCCTGTCGTCCATGTCACGAGGCCAGCAAACTTGTTCAAGGGCAGTATGAAGGGATGCGAATAGGCGAGCACGCGGGTGAGTTGCGGCGGGGTAGCGGCGAGCAAAGGCGACTTTTGGTGGACGAGTATGGCGGAGCGCAGCTTTGTCTGCGGTGTTGTCTGGGCTAGGTTGGCGGGCGAGAAGGTGGCATAAGTGGGCGGATTTGGATCACCGGTGGACTGCGGGGACGACGCATCGTGGCTATTTCTCGACGGGGTGGACATGTGCTCTATCCAGGGCGTATCTAGTTGGGTATAAGCATCGTGTTTGCGCGACTGCGTGAGCGTCGGCCTTGTTGTCGCGATTGTGGAATTACCGACCTAGTGCTGCCATGCATGGAGATGTGCGTCATCGCCTGGCCTGCGCTGAGGAGCCTGTGGGCCGCGTTCTGGTCAAGCCACACTGCTCGAGTGTATAGCGACAGAGTTCCTGGAGGGTTGTGTCTAAAATGTCTGGAACTATCCACAGCTCTGAAGCAGGGCAGTAGCCCACAGTGCTGCGCTTAGAATGACGTTTCCGGCGGGGACGCGTGAGCATGTGAATGTCCTAGTCCGAGGACACATGTGGACGCCCCATGGCTGCTACCTCGGCGATAGCGACCGGGGGAACAGACACGGAGAGTGCTTATAAGGCTTACTGTAGTTGCGCTTGTTTAGTTTGGCTACTGCATGTGAAACATGGCATGCCCAAACTGCAACAAGATGCTTGTAGGCGTGCAAGTGGAAGTGGCTGTTTGCGATCGTGACGTGATTGGGTGGACACTTGTCGATCACGTGTGAGCCTCGGAAGCAGACTGAAACTGCGTACGGCTTTCACGCTACACCTGAACAGGGAATCAACCTTCAACCACCATCATAAAAGGTCCCCCTCCACCATAATATTCCACCCTCTCTTTCATCCATTACTCTCTATTCTCGTCTGCAGTACGCCGGGATAGCCAGTTTGCGGGATGAGCCACCCCAACATGAAGTTGCCGATACAGGGATATAGCTGTACATCCATCTACAAAGACTATTCTCGCGGGAATCTCCAGCCTAACAACCTAAAGATGTATGCGAAACTTTCTAGCAATCTAGAACATTTCTGAAATCGCCACTTCTGCTGTGTTCGGTTGCGTCTTCGGTGAGACGGTGGCGCAGGTGTACCTACCTACCAGCAGTTAGTAGCTTCCCGAGTTCTAGCAGCTACAACACGACGACGCTTTACAACTTCACTCAAGTATGTACCCACGTCAATTCGTTGAAACGGGCTAAAGACGTCTTGACGACAGGAGATATTCTGTATGATCAAACTAATATTATTTCAGCCTTTGAGGTCGAGCTTTGAGGCGTGATATGTTCTTGATGGGGAAGACTGCAGAATAGGCTGTCGCTGGGCTAGGCCGTATGCGCACAAGTACCTAGGTACTGCAGCTCCGACAATGTCTTGTTGTCAACAATGCCCCTCTACTAACGCAATAATTACCTTAATAATAGCATGAGTCACCCTAAAGATATCTTGTTATTTCTTCGATATATCATTTTTTAATAGGTGAAAGGCAGCAAAACCTACAAGAGCTGTAATATTGTATTATATACCTTCTCCTTAGATACCTTTAGCTCTATCTATTTCTGCATCTATTAGCTGAAAGATACATATATCTAGGAAGATAACTTAAATTTCTAGATACAAACACATTCAGACAGGTACATATATCTTTTAGTCGATTTACTAGTTTTGCGAGTCTAAAAGGCTAGTCGTTTAAAACATATCGTTATGTTTTTCTCGTATATAGATGTAATATTATCTGGGCCGCCAAAACGTCAATTAACCACCTAAGCCTCGGTCCTAAGCGTACTTCTTTGATTGCGTGCAATCACCGGTACCAGTAGCATATCGTAGCAACGAGCTCGCCATTAATTAACTTAACTATGCGAAGTAACTTCACCTCAAACCCCAACGCAGAAGTAATTATCAGCCCACATGCTCCTACAGTCTGCGCCGACACCTAGGTTCCATTTTACAAAATCGGTGAGAGTGATCTTGTTATAGCTATTTGGTTAGCTGGCTACACACCACGCCTTTAGCTGCGAAATGAAATTTTTAAAGTTCGTCACCATGCCCAACTACGTAGGCTGCGGAGTCTATTGTCGTAGTTGTCGTGGGCTTCATTGTAATTGTGGTAGGCATTGTTGTAGTTGCTGGACCCCTATAACGCCAACGCAGACATTAACCTCCGCCTGCATGCCAGAGTAGTCGCTACCAACAGTGGGATTCCATTTAACAAATCAGCACAGGTAATCATTTGATAGCTGATGACCTGACTTCAGCTCACGTCCTGGGCAATGTAGTGGAACTTGTTGCAGTTCGTAACCATGCCAGGCTGCGTAGGAAGGGGTATCGAGACGCTGTTACCAGTCGTTGTGGGTTTGGTGCTAGTAGCGAGACGTGTGATAGGCGTCCCAGAAACACCAACACAGTAGTAAGTCTCGGCCTAGAGACCACTGCAGTGATCGCAGTCGAAGTAGTCTTTACGGATGTCGGACTAGGCAGCCCATTGTTGACTTCGACGCAGTATGAATTCCCAATCTGTATACTGCTACAACCTGCTGCGATGCTTGGGTTCTTATGTGGAAATTAGTACGGGTTTGTAAGAAGAAGCTGGCCAAGGACAACGTATGTAGTCGAAGAATTTTTCGAATGCTAGACCCTGACTATCTTAAAAGATCTCACAGGTGTCGTAACCGCTAGAAGCTATGTCATAGTAGGTACAGTCAGAAGCGGTGCCAGGTGCGACTGGACTATTCTACCGTAGGCTAATACTGCGATTATTCTTGGGAATCCCGGCCCTTCTCTGTATCCTTTTCTCTAGGCTAGAAAACGTAAGCGCACTGCCCGAAATAAGCAGTCTGAGAGCAATATAGGACCCCATCGCTAAGACAACAAATCGGCTTATGTATAAGTGACACTATCTTGAACGCTTTACTTCTAACCAGAAACGAGTAGGCAACTTGCGTAGTTTGCTAGGCTATAGGCTCGGAATTGGCGTTATTACCTTCTATCCTCTAGGCTAATTTCGAATCTTCGCATTCGGTAGGCGTATACGTAGCGGAGATTACGCTATTTTCGAACCTGTGGTTGAGCAGTTGAGGTATAGGCGTACCTGCAGAACCCTTACTCAATGTTGACGGGTATGAGGTTGGCATGTAGGAGCTGGAGGGATTGATCCGGCCGAGTTGGCCTGATGCTAAGGCAAGGCTCAACGTGGGTCTACGAGAATTTAGATAAGGTACCGCGGAGTGAAGTCTTTTGTACTGGTATGCGCATAGCGTGTGATTTGTGCAATGATTTGTTACTAAGAAACTTTCTATAGCGCACTGTTCTTAACAGAGAAGGTAAAGGAGGCGATAGGCCGAAGATTTCCATTGGACTTGACAGCGCTGTCTGTGTGCGGGTATATTTGTATTGTATAGGACTTGCCCAACCCTTAGTGAATCCTTAGAGCCTGCATAATACGCAACTGCCTGTGCTTCTCGGTTGTGTTACATATCTGCAGTCCTTGACCAAACTATAAGTCCACCGAACCGGACTAGGCTTGAGCTATCAACTCCAAAGCAATTGTATTCTTACTACAATCGTTAACTTCGGGCCTCTATGTTGCACTTGGCATTAGAACGGCTTCCTTCGCGCTACTACCATGACTACCTCTGCCGAAGAATGGTTAAATGAGCTTCTCATCCCGTCAGACGATGATTTTGTCGGCCACAGACACTGGGGCGTTACCATTTACCGTACAGGATACGGACCTTCCTCCGACCAGCAATGGCAGCGACTTCTCGAAACGATCCAGACTGGTGCGCATGAGAGAGCTCTAGACGCAACCGAATCTACTGAAGAAGATTCTGAATTTCAGGAATTGTGGTCTCTTTTCCGTCTCGATGCACGCTCAGACCCTGCTCTAGCTAGCCTCGACATGGACCAACTTCGCCAGCTATACAACAGTAGCGAGGGTGACCAACCAATGAACGTAGACTTTAGATTGCACCAGATATTCCTTTTAGCCGATGACGAGGCTCTGTTAGACCCTGCCGCTTCCATTGTCAAATATGTGGATATCGACTACCATGCAGAGGACCATGTTTCGCGGAACACGAGAGTGGGTGGACAACGTTACTTTGGCTGGATGCGAATGAGGGCTGGATGCATAGCAGATTTTTGGGTTCGATTAGGTCTTGCCGAGATGAGTGAAATCGCCCCTCCGACGATTAGGGGAAGCCACTTGGTGTTATGGGATGAAGGACAAATATAACGCGAACGAGCACGGGAGTCTTGATCGTTCACAAACGAAGCATTTGAGATTTAGAGTTAATTCATTTCAACACTATTGTTATATAGATTTTGCTAATCTTTTTCTATCGCTATAATCTAGACAAGTGCTGCTCGACTAGTTCATGCCCGCAGTGTTGATAGTAAACGTGCCTAACTGTGACTCCAGGCTGGCCAAAATGTTGAGCACTGTAGGAGCTCTGGCTTCTGTGATAACCTCCCAATACTGTCGCATCTGGTCAATTGCGTAATGAACATATGTTTCCACATGCAATATGACCGTTGGATAATACTCCTGCACCCACTTACTCCAGAAATCACCAATGAAATCTCGATTGTTGGGTTTGGCCGCGTTCCAAACTGCCTGTCCATGATTCCACTGATCGCCAACGTTGTTGACGACATCGGTGAGGCGTCGATTGACATTGGGTGTGCCTGTGTAGTCGAGGTAGCTGAGCATACCCACACGGGCCCTCATGGTTAGGAGCAAATCCATGGTATCGTCAAAAGTGAAGCTAGCGGCCTTGTACCATGGGCAGTCGGAAATTGTCTCTTTTTTATTGCTGTTGTCGTAGCAGTATTTCCGCGATACAAAATAGGCTTCGTGCGTCCAGATAGTGGTCCAATTCGCTTTGCAAACACTACCATCTGTACCTCCTGAGGATTCAAATAGTAGCGTTTTCTTGTTGGAAGGGTAGCCCGGTTCAAAGTTGCAGTTAGAATAGCTGCCCCACTAACCCTTAGTATAGAGATTTATACTCTTAGTGTCCGTCTTGTAGTAAGTAGCTTGGTAAGTCTGAACTTTGTTGCAATATTTACTGTTTGAGCCAATCTTAATAGTTCCGCTAGGGTACTTGTTACTGCATTCGCTGTTGTTGTGCTTGTACAATTTAAATGTAGGTCTAGAATTACTTTGGGATAGGAAAATGAATGAGAGCCGGATCCACCGGATCCGGTTTCGTTAGTTATCAGCTCGTTCTTTTTGGCACTACTGTTACTGCGTGCTACATGCACCTCACTAGCCGGACAACCTGTTTTTTGATTAGATTAAAGGTACTGGTGATATCTGTAAAGGCTAGGTGCACTTACTTTCTCTGTAATTGGTCCATTTGCACTGAGAGTGAGGGACATTATATAGGCATTGTCCGATCTATCTTCTATTGGCTGCGCTATGGAAATCTTGCGGTTAGTGACTTGTGCTAGAGCCTTGTTGTACTTGCGGTCCTTGGTATCGTGACCGACAGCCTAAACTATGAGTCCGCCAAGGTATAGTGTTTAGGCGTATTTATACTTTATCTGTAACGTCTCCTCGTTGTTATAAGAGATCTACTGGTTGCCCTAGGTTGCAACCTTTGTTGCTCCTTTTTGTAGAGGGTGATAGAGCCTTTTTTCGCTGTTACCATGTCATTAATCTTAGATTTGAGAAGGATGTTAACTTCTCTACTGCACTTTTCCTTTTGTCTACTAGATTCGTAGGTGCAGCCGGGTTTGAGGCGGGACTTGCTTGTAGCCGAAAATGCTCGGCTATAGAAGGCTACTCCTATTACGATCTTGGTTGGATTAAAATCGTTCCGCCAAAGAAGGTCGAGAGCGGCTTTGATTTCGGTCAAGTTGGTGTAGGGATTTAGGATATTGCTAGTCTACTTATTGCCCTTGTCCTAGGTACCGTGAAGATTGTAAGGTATGATGTTGAACTAATCTACCAATTTTTCCTATATATATGGTTAAACTAGCGCATTTTTCAAAGTGAATTTCGACCTGTTACGTACTAGGCTGACTAAGTCAAAATGCTAAAGGTGCCAAACAAGGAGAAATATGCGAATCTATTGCTGGAGCGAATAGCGTGTCTGCCGCTGTGTTGTATATGGGTAATCAAGCGTTGATTCAAAACTGTCAGGCCGTCCCAGCTCAAGTCGCCATCTGCATTCCACCGACCTGTCAGACATACCAGATACGGCCCTCCGACACTTGCACCCCTATCCAGATTTCCTTGCAGACGGATTTCGGCCTAGTGTTACAATACAATTCTTGGCTTGATCCTGTATGTAGCAACCTACAGCCTGCCACGGATCTCTATGGCAAAGTTGTCTGTGTTTCGCCCCAAGGTGGTACATGGTCGGGCACTATTCCTAACCCTGCCGATGTGCCTTCTCAAACAAAGTCTGATGGTTACTCGAAAGAAATCGTCTAGCCACCTAGAGGAAACAGCGTAGCTGAAGGAACTACAGTGAACTGTGGTAAATAGCATGTCGTTTCCGCAGATGATAGCTGCCTAATCATTTGTATCAAGAATAGTATCGAAGCCTCCTTATTCCATGAAGTGAACCCTTCGCTAGCAAGCGGCGCTAGTTGCGACGGCCCCTCGCACCAAGACAGTGCGCTGTGTGTAGGACCAACGTATAACTGGAAGACAGCGGAGGTAGCATCCTCTGATATTCTTAAGTAGTAAGGCGGAGGCGTAATTAACAAGATCGATCCATTCCACACAATAAGACACAACCCTTACAAACAGCCCTTAGCATGTTTTTATCAGCTTAGAAGTTTTTGGAAGTTTATATTTAGCTAAGAACTGTATAGAAGCTCTTAGCGCTGCACTAGTGGATTAGAGCTGCGCCAAAACTCTTGGCAGTGTGTCCAATCCATGAGATAACGGAAGGCGACCCAGAAATTTTGGAACGCCATCCTTCGCCGACAGCAACCACAGACGCCGGCTGCACGCTCGCTGTTCCGATCTCCCGTCCTCTGTTTTGTTTATCATGGTACGTTTTGCAACTCGTCCCAGCCCGCCAAATCTTAACAGTGCCAGGCCCACCGCATAATAACCCAAGTCGTCTTCTCCGGCGCGCGCATAATAGGGCGCGCCGTCTCCGAGTCCTACCGCCAGGCCGCTGCCTCACAGAAGTATGCAGCCGCCAGTCAAAATGGTGGCGGTGGCGGTAGCGCCTTCTCCTCGTCCAACATTACCATGGACGAAGCGTGCCAGATCCTGAATGTCGGCCCTGGCAAGATGGGTAACATTGAGCTGGAGGCTGTTACGGAGCGGTTCAAGAGGTTGTTCGATCTGAACGATCCCAAAAAGGGCGGTAGTTTCTACCTGCAGAGCAAGATATTACGGGCGAGGGAAAGGATTGAGAGGGAGGTACAAGGACATCAAAGAGTGGCAGAGAGGGAAAAGGAATTGAGGGAGGGGTTCAAGCCGAAACTTACAAAGGAAGATTGAGACGAATCTTGCCAGGCACCGGCCACAATCGTCTATCACTCAGTACATGGGCGCAAGACACGTCCTCGAACACATGCTCGATAAAGCAGGCAGCGGGACCGTCAGAAGGAGCCGCATACATTTGAGCCCTGTTCGGTATACAGTTGGACACATCCAAGCGCACAATGCAACCATGGCGCTTTGGGTGGAGTGCAGTTTGGGTGGCATAAGCATGCTTTCACGTCTCTCCACTCGTGTATATGTATTTACTAATGTGCGAATATTGCTATCATGTACTTTTATCGGATATGAATCAGTTAGAGCGGGTTTCAATACGAGAACAATGGTTGACTCTTCGCTGGTTCGATGACACGTGTATTTTTAGCTTCCAAACAAGGATTAGTTTGCTACCGCTGTGAAAGCTTGGACTCGTACTATGGTATAGTCCCACTGCACTGCCAGCGAGGAGAAGTGAATTGGAAAGACAAGTGGAGTCGCAAGTTGTACCCCCGCAAAGCCAGCGAACGACGCTAGTGGCTTGGCTTAGCCTGGATGGTTGTACCACAAAACTTTCGCGCCTCCAACCCTTTCTCCAACAGCATCATAACCGCTTTCAACTCCCCGCCCCCAACAAACGCAAATATTTGTCGCGCGTAATACTAGCTCCGTACCGCAAACGCGACGCGCAATGGGCGACTCGTATCGACCTAGTCGGCCCAGTCGCGACCGTCCACTGGTGGATCGCATGACCTTCACCGGCGGAGATGGCGACAGCTATCGACCCGGCGGCGCGCGCAACGGCAATCAGTCCCAATTCACGTTCGAGCACAGCCATCAAGCCCCGCGCTTTCCCCCCGCCTCGTCTTCCAACACGCGCGACTCTGGTCCCGCTCCGTCCAGAAGGCGCGGCCGTGGCGGGGCATCGCATCGACCCGACGGCAAGAACCATGGCAACGGCTCTCGTCGTGGTAGGGGCGGTTTTAAGAAGACTGCTCCCCACGAGCGCGCCTTGCTTACCCATCGCGACGCCGGTACTCCCGAGCGCGCCCTTGGTGTTGCCGACGGTTCCAACCGCTTTCACAACCCTGACGACATGTCTGACGACGAAGAAGCCGACATGGATGTCGAGAGCGACCAGGACGGCGTGTCTGGTGAGACCCGAGAGGCAAAGACT
>Ga0265780_10003768_pt1 | contig 19772 bp, 13 predicted proteins | sample P1T30metagenome_FD_192432 | JGI IMG/M metagenome (GOLD analysis project Ga0265780, IMG submission 192432) | Plant litter microbial communities from East Loma Ridge, Irvine, California - P1 T30 | ecosystem: Environmental > Terrestrial > Plant litter > Unclassified | place: USA: California...
CCACCGACAGCTGGCAACCCACAGCCTCGGCTCGCCAACAGCAGCCCTCCACGTGCCTAACCACGTTGGCACAAGGCGCGCACGTGAGATAGCGCTCGATAAGACAACGCATGGCACCACGCGCCTCGCTTTTTCCCACGCGAACCAGCGCGCGCACAAAGAAACTTTCTTTTGACCACCGGATGAGTGCTGGTAAAACTCACACCCGGGTGCATCAGCTCAGCTACCGGTTTCGGTAGGAAAGAAGCGAGCTGTGGAATGCTGCGTCTCCCGGCGGTTAAAAGATGGGTGTTTTGCGTGGGTGCGCTGAGGGTTAGGTTTGGGGAGGCGGGTAAACGTTGTGCAGATGGACAGGGAGGTATTTTGGGGGTATGGATTGGAGACGGATGCTGGAGATTTAGGATATGGAATGTAGGTATCATATATGGAAATCGCTGCGCTCTGCTTTACTCTAGAGCCGCTTCTCTTTCTGATCCCAAGTTTCGCTGCAGTGAGGAACATCTGGAGACAAGATCTTTGTCCTATATTGCCTGCGGATATAGTCTGGGACTTTGAATAGAACCGTTTCGTTAGGCTTTATCCGTCACATCGAGTGTACCTGGATTGTGCGCTACAGCTTTCCCCTTCTGGTCTGTGAATAGCACCTAGTCAATCAAATCAGTGTCTTGTTGTCGCTACTTCTCCCTTAGCAGATTCTGGAGACGTACCTTTGGTGGGTGCTTTACGCCCTCTGCATCAGCTTCTTCTTGGTTGGCCACGATCTTGTCTACCTTCTCATTGTGTCAGCTCTAGCCTGTGACGCTTACGTGCTGCAGATGCAGGCGTGGATAGCATACATCGCCCTCGTGCCTTCCACCTCTTATCCGCGTGTATACATGATCGCCTTCTTTTATCTGCTCGCCGTTCTTGGAGGTGACATCGGTATCCGCATCTTGGGACTTGATCGCGGGAGTGTGCGCTTCAATCTCATCGAGAGAGTGAGAGAGGCGGTTCGCCATTCTGGATAAGTTGTTGCGACTGTGGATTTAGTTTTCAGAAACGTTGGTACGCAATTGACTTGTGTTGGTTGCCATTACAAACATCTCTCCGTTCTTTCCTTACTGTTGGTCATTGTGGTGTTAGCCCACGGTCACGATGATGTCATCCTTGCTGGCACTCTCAAGGGGGCAGTTGCGTTGTCCATCAACCGCGAACAAAACATGATCAACGCAGCGGTTATCCTTTAGTCATGTTCCCAGCCGGAACAACGTCGGTCTACAAGAGACTTCAACACGCACAAAACTCCTGACTGAGAAAACCAAACTAGTGTTCACTATTGAAACAGCCAACATGTGGAGCCCAGCAAAGCACCAACACCCCGTGCTAGACCCTTCCCCGGCGCATTATGAGATTACCAAGGGGCAAACACCTCGCACATCGCAACTTGGTTCCTTCTGAAACGAGCCGCAAGCGTTGTTTGGACGTCAGGCGTTCAGTGTTTTCTTTGTGTGCTTGTCGCGACATAGTCTTCGCAAATGGCCAGAAGTCTCATTTCTTTTGCGGATCGAAATTTCACAAGGTCGGTCTGCATCTGGGATCTGTGGCTGAGTAGCCTTGCTTAGGAGAGTGTGATGGAGGGATGAAGGTAGCATGCATTGCGGCCCAGCGTTGTATTTTCGGAGGCATCGGCGCTTCCTTTTGGCAAAGTACGCACGGTGGCTAGGCGTGAGGCGCAGCCACATCGTCGCATCGGCATGAGTCGAGTGCTTGCGCGTTCGTTAATAGCTCAGCTCGTATTATCAGGGGATGTCGTATTAGCCACTGTGAAGCGTTTTGCCGATGCCGTAGAAGGAGGTTAGCACAAACAATGCGACTTTCACAATCGTTCACGTTAATGCAGTATGAGGAAGAATTTGAAGTTGCGCAATGCGTCATGTATTTTCTTTTGGTAGATGTGAACCTCCGATGTCCAACTTGTATGGGTATCTAAGATGTTCTCCCATACACCAGCCCTAAAGTCTTATACAAGGAAGTGAAGAAAAGCAGGGCAAGCCCGCTGTAGTCAAAGAGTGACAAGAAATGTGAGAATGAGCCCTCCAATGCGCAAAGTATCCCCATATACATCATGGGATCTGCTATGCAACAAGATGGCAAGGCGAAATCTAGAAGAGCAAAGCTGAACAAGAACCGCGGTATCTGACGGTTCCCTTTCCGTATACTCCGGTCACCGGTCCCTGACTGATGCGTGAAAAAATGAGTCGTAACTTGGTCGTGCAAAGCGCTGACCCTGCCTGCGCTAGCGAGATATCAGAATCTTGGGTATATGGATCGTGGCGTGGCTGAAGAAGACGTTTAGATGATCTTCCAGTTGACGCCGTGGTAGCGGGTAGTCTCAGACAGGCCAAGCTCAGACCAGACAGAGCGGGAGAGATCGATGTCGTACTTGTTGACGCAGCCAGGGCACATGTCCATGATCTTGGCTGTGGCAGTCTTGCCTTGGTACTCAATCTCGATTTGCTTTCCGCACCATGGGTTGGAAGACTCGCCGGTCATGACGTCGTGAATGCTTCCGCCCATGGCGTTCCAGGCACCGATGCTGATGGCGACGACCTTGGAATCATCGGTCTGGAGCTCACCGCAAGCACCAAGGTCGCCAACGTTCATGTCGTAGACGGTAATCTCGACATCGTCGAAAGATTCACCAGAAGTTACGCCACCAGAAGAGCCGTAGCTGGGGGCAGCGCTTGAGGGAGCAGGAGCAGGAGCTTGAGAGTAGACAGGCTCGGGGGCTGCGGTAGTGGTTGGCTCAGGCGCAGGTGGAGGCGCGACGTAAGAGGAGACTGGGGCAGGAGCAGGAGTAGTGGGAGCAGGAGGAGTGTAGACGGAAGTAGGGGTCTCCACAGGAGGAGTGTAGACGCTGGAGGGCTTCTCGGGGACAACTGGAGTGTAGGCTGGGGCAGCCTTGGAGGAGGTGGGGGCGGCCTTGGTAGGAGCAGCCTGGGGAGTGACCACAGCAGAAGACGAGGGCACGACTACAGTGCTGGTGGTGGAAGGCTTGCTGGGCTGCTCGTAGAATTCGCCAGCGCTGGTGGTAGTGGGCTGAGCGGTCGTCTCGTCGTCCCAGACGGTGGTGTAGACAACGACGGTCTCAGTGACGACCTCGGTCTTGTAGACAAGGGCGCGCCTGTCGAAAGGCGCAGCCACGGCGTAGGAGCCGAAAAGGATAGAAGCGAGGACAGCGGATGTCTTCATTTTGACGGTTGGTAGTGTTGGATAGCTGAAGGAATGGTGCTATAGGTGTTTGTTTGGGATTTGCAGGAGTGACAGAACCGACTAGCAGTTCGAATGAGTGGTATTGTGAGTTGTCGCGTTGACAATGTATTGTGTCAGGAATGACAGTGTTGAAGACAGAATGTCTTTAGGGAGTGAATGAATGAACAAGAAGACCTCGAGCCTGTAGAATGAGTGTTACAGGAGGGAGGGAGCAGGTTGAAATATAGAAAGAGTGTGTGGGTGATGGTGTGGGTTAGTGAGTGAAGGAAAGGTGGGCAGAGTGGATTCCCACGAGCTTTTACGCTAGGGTCGGCACTAGGCCGGCCCCTGGCAACGTGCCTGGTGCCATCGCTTGTGCATCGCATCCTCCGCTCACCACGACGCATCTAGCCTGCTTCTGTCATCGGGGGGCCTGCCACTCCGGGCCGGCTGCTGGTGGAACGGCGTGCCATGGCGGCCTCAACAACACCGCAGACAAGCTCGAGTCGTCGCCCCACTACCACGCTCATTCGCCCATGGCCGTCGCTCGTTCGAAATTATCGGCGCTCATCTCCACCGCAACGAACTCCAGACTTCCTTTTCCTTGTGTTCATGTGCATGCGCTTGCCAAGGGCCCTCCCACCTCTATCGATTGCCTTCTTTTTCCTTACACTGACAGTGCGCTGGTTTCCAGCTAAATATGGCCAAGCTCAAAATATCGCAAGCTGACGGGTTTCATGCTTCCGCAAGTGGCATGGCGACGGACACAGTCAGCCAATCACAACGCCGTGCCTGACGATCACTGCATCGCGGAGCTCTTCGCGCCCTCTTCCGCCAGGGGCATGGCTGGAGCTGAAGCCGGTAAACGAAACATCCCAGGCACAGCGTGTCTGCGCCTCGTTCGGGCACATGTCATCATCGCAGATGAGGCACCGACCGCTTTGACTGAACCTGTCTTGGGGAAATGCTACACACGTGTATCGCAAGGAGTCGCGCCATGTCTCCCTGGACTGACAGCAGATGGGCTAGAACGCAGAAGCGGTATGGCGACGACGGCGCGTGGCTATGTGGACACGCTCTCGTTATTCAGACTTTGCCTCTCCGTACTCACCATTGGCTACGTACGCTCCACTGCCTGCCAGCCAGCTCCAATTTGCTGTGCGCCGATTCGCAACGTGGGACCGGTTGGCGAGCCGTCACAGCGTCAAGGTGACATGTCCTCCTGCGGTTCTTCTGCCGGACCGTCTCAACGAAAGCTGTCGTTCGCTCGCTTTGTTCTGCACGCTGCCAACTCCACAGCTTCTGGACTTTGTGATGATGGCATTCACAAGCCGTCAGCATGCGCTGGAAATGAATTGTGGGGCTGCTGCACCTTCGGCGTTGTCCTACTGGGCGGCACTGGTTCCGCGCGGCAGCCATGTGCGAGAATTTGCGCCCTACCTTATCCACTTATCGATTGCGATACCTATCCATCTCCACACCCATCGCATCGCGGCCTATCACATGTGTGTGGTGAGTAACTCAGTCTCGCTCTTGGGTAGCAAAAGAGTTTTCATCGTTCGCTTCTCGGCAGCACGCTCATCGAACGACTGACGTTCATCCGTCCTGCCCGACCGCGCGTCTTCACACAAGGTCTGGGGTGTTTCTCGTGCGCAATATGAGAACCTTGATTTCGTCACCACTAAACGGCTTGCTTCTCATGATCACTTGGAGAGAGATTCCGGTTCAACGGGGAAAGCCGCAGAACAGGAGTTGGCGCTACGGCACTTCTGATGCACTGCTCTTTCAGTTCCTATGGTTCGCCGGGTTTGGCTTGAGCAAGTCTACCAAACATGGTGGATCGCCCAGGACCGAGGATTACCGCATTGTTCTAGATCGCAGAATCCTTCGCTACTACGTGCCAACAGACGTGTATCGGCATTTGTGAGTAGAAGTTCGGAAGAAGGCCCATGCGTGCGTAGACCTCTGTGCGTATCCGATGTCGACCTCGCGTATGGTACGCTAGAAGAAGTCGAGATGCTTTTGCCGTCCAGTCTGCAAGACATCGTCATCGTTCACAGGCCGCGGTAAGTTTCTCGTCAACAGTGTGCGTACCATGAAAATGTGTGTGTGTGTGGAGGATGAAATCCCCGGTAACAGGATCATACCGTTGCCCCGGCCGCTCCTGATCCGATCGACATTCCAACAAGTGATCTTCGTTGCTTGTATGCACGCGATCTCGATCAATTTTGCATTTCTCCTACACACACATCGGACTACTCGGATAGACGCTGTATGCTAACAGACTACGCTAGCTGAGGTGTGGTTGTGCGACATTAGCATCTGGACAACTAGCCGAGAAAACTGCTCCAGCTTACCGATGATTAGAAGAGATTGTAGGCGTTGAGTAGCGGCAGAAATTTGTGCAGCGTGCAGGTGTGCCAAACAGAAGATGTACCGATCATGAATACGCCATCGGCTGGTAGCTGACTTTAGATTGTGTATTGAGCACTGTACGTGTAAGATTTCGATCATGATCGCAGTCCAGGGACCCATGAATGTTTCAGTTGCGGCTTTCATCTTAGGCTTATCTTCCCAGACCCATGTATCATTGCTTTCACGAGTCTATCTGACAAGATGGCTATTTGTCGTTGGCTTCCCGTAGCGTCTTGCTCGTCTTCGTAATGCATCATCCCCGATTGCTGGCTACAAATACGCTATATCCAATGGCCATTCAAGCAGAGAATCTTTCTCTTTCTGCTGGCCACAAAACTATTGGCAATAGATTCGCAAGTATTTGACGCAGGAGCCAATGCGTTCAGCTTCATGTCACACGAGGTCGCACCGGAAGTTGGTATATTTCGTATCTCTTCCGCATGTCAGCTTATGGTTACACGATATCAACTTAGCTCGGCTGTTGTAAATGTGCCATCGTTAACCAAACGAATGTATCTCTTGATCCGCGTAGTTCAGTTCTATCGCTCTCCTATGGCGCTGAAGATTAAGGGTTGCTTACTAGATAGTACATTCCCTTGAAGCTGAACCCAAATACAGCCTCAGCAAAACTCTCATCGTTCGTTGCCTCACCTCTGTTCGCAAAACGTCTCATCAAGAACATCCTCCCCGGCACCAATTCTTCACCGGGCTCTGCAGATTCCGAAGGCCTCAAATACTCGTCATGGAACTTGACCTCATATACCTCTCTCTCATCGTCCTTCTCTCCAGCTAACCTCCTCGCCTCTACAATTGGTAGACCGAACTGACGACCAACACTGTGATTGTACGAGCCCATAATAAAGATCGGCGCGCAAACGACTTTCTGCCTGCTTAGAAATCCCTGCGTATCTACGTCAGACCAGGACACGTCGTTTTCGTCTCGGACACGAGTGTTCATATCGAGAGGTAAATATTCGTCTACTGCACGCTCTCCTCGTAGTAAGTCGCGCAGGAAAAGCATACCTAAATTCTCTGCGACAGCGACTACAAATAGCTTCTGTGCATGCTTATAAACTCGATAGGCGAGAAATGAGCGGCTGTGATCGGGGAAGTATATCTTTTTAAGATCGGAATCGCAATCCACTACTTCTCTGATGTTCTCATGCGTGGCAAGAGCGTTTATGGCGGCTATGGGAAGGAAGGAGTTCTCTTCGCCGAAGATGAAGCACTTTATGGTATTCTGCTGTATGGAGTGCTGGCTGAGGATGTATTGGGAGGTATCAGGTATGGTTGTCGGTGTGGTTATTGACGATGCCATTGCTCTCGTGAGATTGGCAGATTAGAGCTTGAGTGACTAGAATGATGCACTCTAGAGTCATTTAAAATCCAGTGAGAAGATCAGGTAATTAGAGCTCATGATTGTTATTACACAAACTGATCATGCTCAAGCCGTCAGCAAATTTGCGTGCTCATTCACTGCCAGTGAGAAACATATCCTGGCAAATTTTTTGCGTCCGGCACATCCATAACCTCGGGAGTGTCGCCCTCGCCCCCTTCACGATCATCTTCGTAATCTTCATCGACATCTCCGTTCGGCTTTTCACGAAAGAAATACCACCTTCCCTCACATATAAAGCCCCACTGGAATCGAGGCCTCTGCACATCTGCCTCTTCTGCACTCCCAAAGACTTCCATTCTCCACACTTTCTCATCCCCCTGCCTGAGATGCTCCAGATCGAATGACACATCATAAACACTTCGTTCCCGAACGACGTGCACCGCTGAAAACGGGATGCAAGATAGGTATGGAACCACTTGATCAAATTTCTCTGTACCAAGTACTGGCGCACAAACCAGTGCTTGGTTTCGAAGAAATTTGAACATGCTGATCCGAAAATTTTCACTTATCTTGTAGTGTTTTTCCTGCGCAATAGGAAGATCATCATCATCCATCTCATCTAAGAGTGTAGAGAGGAATTCCAGACTGAGTCCTAGCTTGATGGCGAGGAGGAAGAGTTTCTTACTCTTCCATTCGATTAGATCTATAAGAGCGATAGCATCATGAACAGAGGACACTTCTTCCCGTGGGTAAGTGCTCTTGGTTATGAATACGGTGATGTCTTGACGACTTGTGAGAGTGTCCACAGCGCTGCGTGGGAGGTAGGATATCTCTACACCGTCGAATGTGCATCTTCGTGTGAGATTGTCGATAGCGTGGACATACTTTGCGAGCTGTTGCTCGTGCGTATCTGTGGGCAACAGTTGAAGGGCCATGCTTCTGGTGTACGTATGGAGGAGGACTGAATGAGATGAGATCAGTGACTGTCTCTTATGCTTGAGGTGGCGCTTTGTCGTTTGGTCTGATGCAGTGCCCACGTGGATGTCTTGATCACGTAGCAGAACAGGATGTTAATATCTTGCGTCTTTTGTGTCAGTCTTCTAACTGGCCTAGACAGTTTGCTCCGTGTGACCTTCTCATCCTCCATATGGACGGCGAAATCATTACCAAGCATGCAATGACGACGGGGCGAGGCGTGTAAGACGGGGAAGCAGAATTGAAAGACCATATCGATATGCAGCAGTGATGTATTTTCGGGCTATAGGTACAGGAATGGTTTTTCGTGAGGTGTTCTGGTGACTGCCAAAGCACTCCCGGTGTTAATCCAGTACGTCTTCCTGCCTTTCGTGTAAATTATCAGACTTCCACACTTCATCTTTTGATCAAAGTGCACTACCAATCTGTTCTTTCACTATTTGGAACCTGGTTTACATGCGCGATGTGGAAAAAAGTGCGCCGTGGAATTACTGCAAAGTTGCTCTTGATGTACCCATTCTCTGGAACCGAATGCCATGTTCTCAAGTGCATCCATGGAAAGCCCAGCAAAACTCACAGCAACAAATCACCATGCTCATCCCATCGCACCTATCGCAATCATACCGTATACCAAAGTACAATTTCAAAGACCAAGCCCAACCTAGAACCAGTCCGCAGTCTGAGTCAAAGGCGCACTCTATTCTTTCCCATCGCACGCGTTGTATGCAAGCAACATCGCTTTACACAACCCGACAGGAATTGTATCGCGAATCATGATGCATAGAACCGAGGTTTCAGGGTGGTCTTCGAAGGTGTTGACGTCAACACCGCTAAGCTACCTGCCTAGATAGGTAGTCCGCCAATTCATGCGCTTGACCACGGAAGTAAACCCGAGACACTTTTGATTTGGAATTCCGAAGGTAAACATAATATTCAGGGTTAGTTTACATCGATACCGCATCACTCAGGTCATTACGGATATCGTTTTGATAAAACATTGTGGATTGTAATTAGATTTCCTAGTCATTACACCCAAGGACTTGGTGACCTTAGTGCCATGAGGTTAAGCCTCGCTCTCAAACATCATGGTTCACCAGGAACTGTCCCTCAACTGGAGCTCAGCCTGCGCTGTAACACCTGCTGGCATGCTCAACAGTGAAGCGTGATTTACTTGCTGACCATCAAGGGGCATCCAGCATCCTTGAAGATGGGGTTCAACTTTCCAGCGGAGAAGTCGATCAACGCATCTGTGAGGTCGGTAACGCTGCTGACGGTGCTGGGAATGAGGTTGACAGCCAGCTGGTAAAGCAGGCAAGTAAGCTGAGCAGCGGTAGCATCACTGGGCAGCTTTCCGTCGACGATGATATCGAATGGAGTAGAGAGAGCGTCGAAGTTGCCCTTGCCAACATTACCGCCGAATAGCTTGGGGTACTTGACGTACTGGGCAAGAATCTCGTTGGTAACATCCATGTTGTTGTAGGGCTCGACACGCGAGAACCAGTTCTCGGGGATGCGCTCGGGGACGTGACGCCAGCCACCTGGGGCAGAAGAGTCCTCAACGGCACCGAAGAAGGACTTCATGGTTGCGAGATCTGGGACGCCCTTGTCGCCGTAGCTGGGGAAGAGCTCGTAAAGGAAGGAGGCAGCTCCGTAAAGGAGAAGCGAGAGGGGACCGAAGTAGAAGTTGGGGTTCTCTGCGACAGAGTCGTCGTACCGGTTGCTGCGGTACTTGGCGAGGGCCTCACGATCGAACTTTCCACCGGAGGTGGTGTCGGCGACCGCCTTCATCTGTGCGAACAAAGTGCCGTTGAAGCTGTAGTTGTCTCCGTTGGCAAGGAAGAAGTCGTTGCGTGTGAGCGAAGAATCGGCCTCGAACTTGTTGTGGCCATCAAGACCGGGCTGGCTGCCCAGAAGAGGGAGTGTGGCAGTGCGAGACGTGGCATCGCATCCGATACTGAGACGTCCGGAGAGCACATCACCACCAGCTTCAATACCGAGGACAGCGAGGAGGACGGAAAGGTCGTATCCTACGTTGTAGACATTCTGCTGGGCGTCGACCAACTCCTGGAAGTTGGTAATACCATCGTGTGAAAGGAAGTTGTGCTGCCTTCAATTAGCAAATGTATAGTACTCGCAGTGGATGCTACTTACGTTGGCTGCGGCGTTCAATCCTGGGCAGGGTCCTCGGATATCGTTGGATCCAGGAGCAGTGTAGGCGTGAGCCTTGTCGCCGTCTGCTGGCACCTTAATACCACCCTTCTGGCTACCGGGAACACCGTTCTTAGCTCCAGAGTAGGTGTAAGGAGCAACGTATGGAGCAGCGCCCTTGTGAACAGGGTTGAAAGGGCAGTTGGCCTGGCGCTTGACTTCGGCGTTGCGTGCGAACAACCTGGAGTTGACACCAGGTTGGCCAGCGACCCAGCCGTAGCTCATGGCACCTGAGGCCTGGAGGAGGAGAAGAGAAAGAGTATGCATGATGAATAGTAATCCCGAAGTGTACTGTTGTGGTTTACTCGAGATGACCTGAGAGGATGATCTTCTTTCTGTCGTCTGAGTCTTCTACTTATAATCTTTTGCCATCATCTCCTATCCAACTTCTGTTCCTAGATCGAGAGACGTAGATCGGGACCGAGGCAACTTCCTTGCACGCTGTCAAAACCCTACATCTCCGCCAGCAAGTCTTCGATATCCGCGCACCTCGATTGGCTGCGACATTGCTTCCACCCCTGACTTCGCAGTGTGTAGTCGATGATCGACATACCCCGGAGTCGATCGGCGGCGATGTTCTGAGGTCTAGGCGGGGCAAGATAGGTAGTTAGGAGCCATGTCCGAAAGCGAGTTCGCATTTGCTACGGGACTATTGATGCGTACCTGCTTGGTAGCTCTTCATATGGCAGTGGCGTTGCACCTGGACGGAAGGTTTACGCTCCGCACGGACTAGTTCACGTCTCTTGCCCGAACTAGCTTGGTGCGTCGATCATTTCCCCAAAGAAGTTGTTTGCGCTCACAAGGTCCCATGCGGATGGATTGCGGGGAAAGCAAGTATCCAATGACGCAGGGCGTATTTCCGCCAGACTGTGGTCATGTTGCATACGTTCAAGAAAAGATCGACAAGAACTACTATGATTGAAATAATACCGAGGCAGCTGTCTCAATGCCGCAAGATCTATAGGCTGAAGTAGAAGTTGCAAAGACGTAATTGACGTGGGAACTGGCGGGCGTTGTCATATCAGAGGCTACATTGGCTCAACGTCGCTTCTCGTGTGCGTCGGTACGTGGAGGTTGCCGGCAAGTGCGAATCAAGTCGCCGAGAAGCCATGCGTGACGATGTTCTAAGGCCCAAGATCTGACCAAGGGGTATTCAGACCTGGTTCGAGGATTGAGTGGTAGAACAATAGCCCAAAACCTGGTAAGTTCTGTTGCGCGGCGAAGGACACCGATAGATTCCTTTTTTGGAATGCCTGCTCCCGCAGTGTTCATAAATCTCCGAACAGGAATATCGATCAACTCACTCACAGGCTGCAATTTCCCTCAACCCAATGCTGTGGACTTGATCCCGGATCCAAGAATTTCCAAGCCTGTCGAACCGATCACCAAACTCTCATCACGGTCCATTCCGTCTGGTGCACGCTTGAAATGACGACCTGTCTTAGAACTCGAAGCCTGCCGAGGCAAGTTCCAGCTGTTTGCCAGAGTTGCCCCCACGCTGGAGAGAGCGTGACGAAGGGCGTATCAGGTCATGCTGAACAGTTGCGTAGGTCGACGCCGTCAAGAACCGGCTCGATGGAACGAACGAGTGCAGCATGGGCTACAAGACCATGGTGTCGCACTACAACGCATGAACCTTGAGATCTCGATGGAGTTCTGCTTGATGGTGCATGCTACTTGCTCGGCGTGTAAGTCCGTCGTCATACTCAGTCCACTTTACGATTTGGAGTAGACTGAGCGATCCAGAGTATGATAATTCATGCACAGCCCTGTCATGGCCATGTAGAGAACACTACGGCTCTACCAGGGTAACCATGAGGAGCCGCAGGCCACGACGGGAACGCGGAATTTGACCGTGCAGACTGCCAGAGTTCTTCTCTTCCCAGTAAAGCATAATCTGACTCGCGTCCAGCCTGACGCTACGTAAAACGGCAAACCTGGGGCTGACACCACGTGGGCGAAGATCCTTGAACGAGACATCATCCTAGAGATCCAGATGAGATTGAGTCAGGTAAAAGGCATACACACATTTGGAATTGTGTTCTGATGCCTGTTACGCATACCTGTGATACCATGCAAGAAGTAGGTTCCAAGTTCTTCACCAGATCATGGCGAGGCGTCAGGTATGACCCCTGGTCTTTGATGTAGCTGACATACTATTAGTCCAGACTGAGTATCGCTCGAGTAAGAATTGCACACTTACCTCTAGCCCCGTCAACAACAACTAAGAAAACAATTGCACCTTCCAGACTTGGAATGGAGAGCCTAGGATAGCTGGGTAATGAGCAACAGTAGGTTGGAAGAAGCGCATCGGGCTTCACTGATCAGTCATCTCGATGATCAGTCCCAACCAAGAACAAGCCCCAGTCCGAGTCAAAGGCGCACTCTGTTCTTTGCATCAGACTTCACTAGTCTGCTAAGCGGCCTCCTCAGCAGGCAACTTACTCTTCCACTAACAGTACTGAAAAATCAGGAAACAGCAAAGGGCTTCCAGACCGTATCAAACGCGCGCTTTGCCTGACCAAAATGGGTTGGCAATAGCAGACAAAAAAAGACTCAACCAAATCGGAGCCCTACACCACACCACCACTGGCCAAAAGAAGGCCATAAAAAAAACGAGCGACAGTACTCTCCAGCGGGGAATTGAACCCCGGTCTCCCGCGAGTTGCCAATGCTGGTGACAAGCGGAAATACTGACCACTATACTACTGAAGAAGAGTTGGTATCGCTGATACCAGTGATGGCAAATCTCAAAATTGAAACATATAACACCACAGACAATCAAACCCGCTCAAGATCATTTGTAAAGATAATCGACCATGCTCTTGGAAGACATTGTAGTAGAGCAGCGGAATGTGGGTATCAGTGGAGACAATAAGAAACTAGCGAGCGGTGAGAGCAGCAAGCCTCGGCAAAAAGATAGATAGCAACGACAGAACTGTAGCATATCGAGAGCGCAACAAAGTCAACTCAATTCTTTCAGGGTAACGCTAAGAGTAGACGATTATATACATATCGCGATATGGAGACAAGGACGCCAGTCATGCGGATGGTATCGAGCGCCAACAATATGATGCAAGTCGACTCGAATACGCCTCCGCGCCGAGTAGGATGGTACAGTATGCGAGTGATGTGTATTGGGGGAGAGGATGTGACAGGTCCTCCGCCCCAATGTCGGATTTGTGAGTGCGTAGCTGTACGCTTATTTGTTGACCTTTGACTCGCGGCCGATAACGGGGTTCTGACCGCTTGCGAACTTGCTGTCGGACTGAAGCAGCTCGTCGGGTTTATCTGCAAATACTTCATTTAGCCGAATTCCAAATGCAAAGAGGTTTGCACAAGCTTCCTCGTCGGAGTTTGACGTACCGTGACGAGCGTAGAGGTGGTAGTCCTCATCTGTGTACTTGCCGACGTGGCCGCTCTCGACATCCTTTCGGGTGAGCGAGAGCTTGTTCTTGGGCAGACCCATGGAGCCGAGGTAAGTGACAGAGTTCTTCCACTCAACGTCCTTACGCTTGTTGTCCCACTTTAGCTCCTCGGCCATGATGTCAATAACCTTGGGGAGAGCTTCCAGAGCAGCCTGGGCGTTCAGGAAAGCCAGGCGCATGCGGCGCGCGATTACGTCGGTGGCCGTCTGAGCGTACTCGTGACGGACGCAGTAGCGGACCTCACCATCGATGTATGGGTAGAGCTCAGCCATCTTGACGCCGCGGACAGGGAAGCGCTGCTCAGTGGGCGATGCAAGAGCTGCGACGGTCCATGCACGGTCACCGTAAGCCTGGCAGAGGTATTTGGCTACGTCAGTCTCAATGCCGTAGTGCTGGATGAGGTTGATGAACAGGGTCTTGGAGAAGCCGTGAGCACCAACGAGTCGAACACGGTGGGTCTGGCAGGTACCGTCAAGAGGAGCCTCGTCCTTGACCTCAGTTCCGCTAACGAGAGTGGGGTTCACAAGCGGCTGAGTCTTCAGGCCGTACTCCTTGATCGCCTCGTCGACAGTCTCTTCGGCCATCTGGCGGTAGGTAGTCCACTTGCCACCGGAGCATGTCATCAGGCCGGAAGGAGAAGTGGTCACCAAGTGGTTGCGGACAAGACCCTCAGTCGCGCTCGCGTTGGGATCACGGACGAGAGGACGGATACCGGACCAGGCAGCGAGGACGTCGCCGCGGCGAACGTTGATCTCAGGCTGCAGATAGCGCTTAACCTCCTTGAGAATCCAGTCAATCTCTTCCTCGCCAGCAACAGGATCTTGCTTAATATCACAAGCAGTGTCTGTTGTACCGGCGATGGTGTTGCCCTGCCATGGCAAGAAGAAGATGACACGGCCGTCGGAAGTGTTAGGGTCAATAAGACCCATGTTTGAAGGGCTGTAGTAACCAGGGAGAATGACGTGAACACCGGAACTAGGGGCGACGATTTCCTGAACCTCTTGGTCGTCCATCTTACGGATGGAGTCGGTGAAGGGACCGGTAGCGTTGATGATACCCTTGGCCTTAATGGAGAACTGTTCAGACTTCTTGCCATCGCGCTCAGCAATGCAGTCCTTGGCCTTTGCTCCGCACAGACGACCATTGGCATCCTTCTCAAGCTCAGTGACTTCGAGATGGTTGACAACAGTTGCGCCGTACAGCGCAGCGGTCATGGCGATCGAAACGTTCATGCGGGAATCGTTGTGTGCACCATCTGGTGACGTCAGTTCCTGCTGCAAAAGGAGTGACCGTTGAACGTACCGTAGTAAACAAGGGCTCCGACAAGGCCTTCCTTCTTCAACATGGGGAACGCATCCAGAGCCTTGCTCTTTGTCATGTAGTACGAGCTCTCAATGTTCTCTGAACCAGCGAGGAAATCGTAGAACTTGGTACCAGCCCAGAAGTAGGGAGCTTGCCACCACTTCTGGATCGGAATCATGATCGGGAGCCATTGTGAAAGATGAGGCGCGGTGTCCAAGAAGTAACGACGCTCACGGAGAGCTTCAACGACGAGAGCATATCTAAACGAAGTCAGAAATCGCATGGATAACATTATGGGGCAACTTACTGGTTGTAGTCGAGGTTCCAGACAGCCTTTTCTAGGTATCGTACACCACCGTGTACCAGCTTTGTACTCTTACTGCTAGTACCACTGCTGAAGTCGTCGCGCTCGACAAGCGCAACCTTCAGACCTCTTGTAACAGCGTCAAGCGCAATACCGGCTCCAGTTGCGCCACCACCAATGACCAACAGGTCATATGGCTCTTCCTCAGCCTTCTCAGCTGCTGCCGCTGTAGAGCCACTTCCACCAAGCCACTTCTTTGCCTTCTCTGCGACCTGCGAGACGACACCTGCGCTGCGCTTCAATTGCGCAATCTGCTCATCGCGGCTCTTGGCGGAGGGGAATGACGGTGGTCGGAAGACACCTCCCTCGCCGTATGTGGGTGGTGGGACTGCGGCGGCTTCTGAGCCGGGGATATCGCGAGGTCGTAGGGTAACGTAGAGGGCGGATGCACCAACTGCTCCAGCACCAGCTGTGTAAAGCAGCGGCTTGATGAAGCGGCTTCCTCGTCGGGCAGCCATGATGCTTTAAGGGTGGGGTATAAGATCTGGAGATGCAGTCGCTCCAGGCGGTGTTGGTCTAATGTACAAATGCGTCGATGGAAAATGCTATAAAGATCTGCTGAGCCTGGGAGGCTTCATCGACTGTCAGCGCGCCCGCGCATCGGAGATAACGTTGGGTGTAGGCACGGAATTCAACTCACCTCAAAAATGAGTTACAATGGCATGGCGACCATGGCGCTGTGTATAAATTATTCCGTAGGTTTAGGATGTAGGACAAATGGGCAATTGGGAGCTGCAAAATCTGATTATCATACGCTTCGGATGACGACAGGTGGAGTTCGCGGCGACTGCGGTCCACTTTCTCCTCCATAAACTCTGGCGGCTCATCTCCAGCCGATTTCCACGCGTCTGTGCATCATCACGCCGAGATAATGCGGCGGGGTCGTGCCTTGATGTCCTACCAAAGCAGCGCGTGGCATGGCAACTTTTCCTCGCGGCCGCGCATCTTCCAAACCTCAAGGCCGCTCATGTAGACAAGATAAATGCACAGAGTCGACATGCAGCTAGCTGCCACTAGGAAGAGGGCTTCCGCTCCCATCACAGATTCGGCGGGTGCGGCACACCCCCAACGCCCCAGCCCCCGGTTTGCCAAGAGCAGAGCCTCATGATGATCTCATGCTATGTGGGGACAAGCTTGACATGTGTCGGAAGCATTGACTTTTGTTGAGCATGTTGGCGACGATCCCGTCTTCTCTTGGACGCCTCACCCCTTTCACCGTACACTCAGATATGGATACACGAGGTATGACAGCCCTATAAACTTGTCGGTGTGTCCTGTGTTGCGGTGCTATCCGCTTCAGGTAGACTCGCGACGCATTTCCATCAAACAATGGCGGTCGTCTGAAACGCAGCTCCAAGTCTTCTATTTGGCATCAGAGAATATTCACCTCCTGAGTTCCGAAATCATCCATGAGCTTTTGTAAGGTACCAGATCGTTGACGTGAAGAGTGCGCTTCTCGAAAGGTGACCGCCTGGTCGAGATCCATACCCAACGTCCGCATGATCCCTGGAGCGATCTGTGATACCCCGAAGGTCGCTCGACAATCATCAAGGAAGATTGACCGAAGGAGAACCGGCTCATCAAGAGCATTCCAAGGTTCTCTTTGGGCAGCATCATCCCACCGCCATGGCGGATTCCGCTTGGAGAAGCCGTATGTATTACTTCCGGCGGAATACGCAGGTTGGAATTCCGAATAATTCATCCAATGACCTGGCGCGGGCATAGTTGGCTGATTGTTCGAGAGTCGGGCGTGTTGTGGGCCGTTGGAAACGGTAGACCATGTTGGGCATGCCGGGCGTTGTCGTCTAGACGCCAGCTTATCGATTACTGGAGCTCGAGCCCGGACACCAGAACGAGACCGCATCACATCCATACCACAGTATAGCAAGGCCAATGTGTAACAACAGGGTATATCTCAAACCTACGTACAACTGATTAAGCGCCAGCAGCTCCATCGTCTACACTTGAAAGCCCACAGCACCGCGGTAGACGGCACCGCCCCATCTCAAACACCCAAACGCCTAGCTACCCAAACACAACACCATACATGCAAAGACCCTTCAAAACCATTACTCCACCCCATCCCATCATATCCTCAACACCCACAACAACAACAAAACATCCAACGCCACAACCGCAGCAGCAATACTCAGCACAGCACCCTGATGAACCGCACCCAGACGCTCCTGCCTTGTCCGCATGCTGATGACCGCGACAACGCAAAGCACCAGTGTACTAATAGTGCCCAACAGGACAGCCGCATCAACAACACCCCTTTCCTTCTTCCGACTCGTCATCGTCATGAGACCCAAGATGAGGTCCATGACAACAGCTGCACCCAGTGCGGTAGAGTAGAAGCGCAGTTTAGTCATTTCGATCTTGTGTTGATGCGTTTCGACCTGGCCGAGCAGCGCGCGACGCTCATTGAAGAGGTCGGCATCGTGGCGTGGGTCGCGGAGGGAGCGGAAGAGCGTGCTGAAGTAGCCATCGCGGTTCGATGACTGCCCGTGGGTGTCTGTTGTTCCGTAGTTTGCGGCATGTAGTATGGGGGATGAGTCGATCGTATCGTCATCTGAGTCTTCGGCAGCGGAGAGTGATGCCTCATCAGCCTTGTCGTTCCTGCCAAAGAGCTTCTTTGTCTTTCTTGCTAGTGCTTCGACGAAATCTTGGCCAGGGTATTTGATGGGCGCGTCAGGGTCAACGTAGATGTAGTAGCCAGTCTCCTCGTCCTCGGGGTGATCGTACTCGTTCCAGTATCTTTGCTGCACTTCCGGCTCTGGCTCGGTCCGGCTCATTGGTGGAGGATAGTCAGAGTAGGGCTTCCGGCTCTTCTTCCGGAAAGCTTGTAGTGGTGGCGGATCGACAAACTCGTGCACTGAAGTCGCAGAGGACTCCTCATAACGAGAAGCCAGTGGGCTGGATTGTCCATCGTATGAGGTGTTGGATGTCGAAGTCGCTGGAGGCGATAGTCCAACTTGTGAGCCAGTTGCGCTCTCCCGGCCTCTACGACTCCGCTTCTTCACCGGCTCTGGTAGTTTCCGGATATCCCTTTCAAGGAGAGATATCCAGAAGGGGGCGGACATGGCGCTGGGTTTGCAGCAAGTCCAGACGGCATGAGCTTCTAATGAGAAACCTCGAACGCGTTCAACCTGCAATTGTTAGTATACTGATTGTGTATAACCTTGGGAATCGACGTACCAGATGACTGCGGTCAAGGGTCTGGATGAGCGCCATTGCTTGGTTGCCTTCACGCCGAATCTCTAGAACAGCATGAGGGAACTTCTTTGCTGATTCTGCTCGAGCAGCCGAAGTCCAGTCGTCATCTGCTAAATCTTTGTACAGTGTATCTTTCAGACAGATGTCTTTATCCAGTGTCGCCCATATGCCTCCTGTTGAGTTGTTGTGGAGTCCGGTGAATCGTGTGCGTTTGGAAACCGCACCAGCGATAGGCTTGGTAGATTGGTGCTCAGCAAGCCACTGTCGAACCACCGGTGCATCGTCTTTAGCCGATCCGTTCTCAGAATGCTTCATGTTGTCCTCTCTTACGGAAGTGTCGAGAAAGCTTTGCAGACGCTTGCGCTCCATCTTGGCTGTCTTGACGGCTACCGGTGACTGCCCTTGCGCATCCGCCTCTGTGCATACAACGACCGCGCCTTCGCCAGATGCGCAACACCGCACTTGACCAGCGGCCTTTATACCGATGCTTCCCTGAAGTTCTTCCGTCGCTCCAATCGTACTTGCGTTTTGCTTGAACGCGAAAGCCTCAGGGTGGTCCAAGACAACCACCCCAGTGGTGTCTTCGCTGCCAAGGTACGGATCGAGGTTGGTTGTGGAGGAATGGCGGCGGAGAGGCGTTCCTTTGCCGGATGCGTGCCGTCTGGCCTTGCTGACGTACAGGCGCGTATGTTGGAGCAACAGGACCTGTGCCTCGACGATATGGTCTGGATGTATCCAATACGTTGCCTTGTTGCCCTTGGACCCCAAAGGCACCGTGTTCATCACCAAGTCAAAGTCGAGATCCCCGCCCTTCTCAATGCTTCTAGAGATGTGTGCCGCGGACGACTGGCCATTGGTGCTCTCGGCATGCGACGTAGACGTGCCATCGGCATCAAAAGCGGAGCGGAGCGCGTCGAGCACATCGATGTATTGGTCCAGGAGATAGCCCAGATCCAGCTGGAACAGGCTATCCGGCCGGCTACTGATCTCCTGCTTAAACACATGACTGAGTTCCCTGTCCTTTGTCCAGCGCTTGTACTTCTTGAGGATCTTGATGAAGCCCGTCCGTTGCGTGACTTGGAATCGCGAGAGCGACCTGATCTCCTCGCCGGTCCTGCGGTTGTGTTAGCGGGCGTGCTCTCTACGCGTGTTCCGGCGCATCCCGCGTACCTTGCGACGTCTGCATCTATCTTCGCATATCTCTCCACTATCCGCGCGGGAAGACGCCCGCTCGCTGGATTGCGTCGCGCGCGCAGCTGGTCTAGCGTCTTGCTGATATGTTCCAGCCTGCGCT
>Ga0265780_10003769_pt1 | contig 19770 bp, 14 predicted proteins | sample P1T30metagenome_FD_192432 | JGI IMG/M metagenome (GOLD analysis project Ga0265780, IMG submission 192432) | Plant litter microbial communities from East Loma Ridge, Irvine, California - P1 T30 | ecosystem: Environmental > Terrestrial > Plant litter > Unclassified | place: USA: California...
AAACGCAGCTAGTATAAGCCTTACTTAAGAAGTTATTAAGAGTATAGCAGTTAAGAAAAGATATACTTAGAAAGGCGCTACTCTTTATGCAATAATAACTATAGATATTCTATGCAATAGCACTATAGCTCTAAATAAGCACTACGCAAAAGTATTCTTTACAGCAAATAACCTTTACGCACTACTTATATAAATCTATATTTATATAAAGAATAATATTAATATTAGTTAATAGTAGAGTAGTAGTAGTATACTTATTATTCTTTTATATAATTAGTTAAGCTATAAAACTAAGAAAAGATAAATATTTATATATTAATACAGAGCTAAGCAATAAAAGCGTAGCAGCTTTACTGCCTAGTTAGTAATATTACTAAGACTTAGCTAAGCTAGGCAGCAGGCTATATAATAAGAGTACTAAGAATAGCAGCTTGCTAGATAGGCGCAGCAGCAATAGCTATTATGCGAGAAGATAGTATTAGTAGTAGTATTTAGTAGTTATAGTAGTAGTAGTAGTAGTAGTTATATAGCTGCTGCTGCTGCTACTATAGTTATAATTTACTTAACTATTAGCGCTTTTATATAAAAAGATAAAATACTATAAAATAATTATACTAGAGGTATAATACTAGAAGAGAATATATATAAAAGTAACTATAATAGAGCTTAAGAAAAAAAGAAAAGAAGAGTAGAGAAGAGAGATATAACCTTAATATACTTCTCTTAAAAGATCTATACCTGCTAGCTTATATAGGTAAAGGCAGTTATAAATAAAGCTATAGGTAATAGCAGTTAATAATAAATTCTAGGCAAAGGCAGTTATAGCTTAAAAAGTAAGAAATAATACTATATAATAATTAGGTAAGTACTATATATACTATAATTACTACTAAGAACTACTAAATAAGAATACTACTAAACCTCTATCTTCTATTGCCTAATAACCTTAGAATATTAGAGCTCTTTTACCTCTAAAGCTTAGCTTTAGTAGCTACTCTAGAAGATAATATGCAATAAGGCAATATTACTCTATAGGCAATAATTATTAAGAAGATAGAATAAGTAATAAGAAGCTTATACGTAATTATAAAATAGGCTAATCTCTTATATAGTAATACTTATAAAAATAGAAAACTGCTAGTATTAGTTATAACTACTAATATAAGTATTCTTTGCATAAAAGATAGCCTTAGTATAGTTATATAATTTAGGCTATCTAGAAATCTCTGCTATATATAGAGAATACCTATTCTGCTCTTATATAAAATATTAGAATACTACTACTTATCTATCTTATTACTATATAATTATATCTAACTACTAGCCTATTATAATATATAATAGATAGCCTATTTAATATAAAGTATAAAAGTAATAAAGAAAATCTATTAAAATAAGCTTATATACTAAGCGTAAACGCTCTTACTACTATACTCTACTAGTACTCTATAAAAATAAAGATAAAGATAAAAAGAAAAAGTAAAAGTAAGAGAAAAAAGTAAAGGTAAAAGAAAAGATAAAAAAAGAGATACTTATACTTATTATTTAGAACTAAAAGACTATTAACTATTCTAAGCTATATTAGCTTATTATTAGTAAAAGTAAAGTAGCTAAACTTTAAAAGCTATTAACTAAGTTAGTTAACTTTAAGAAAGAAAATAATATTAGAAATTTAGTATTTAAAGGCGTTATAAGAGTAATATATTCTATAGTTAGCCTTAGCGCAGTCTTTTAAGATAAAAGAAATATAGAATTATTAGAAAGAGAATAATAATTCGTCTAAGTATTAATTAAGACCTACCTTTATCTCTATTAGCAGTCTTTATGCTTAATTACCTTTATAACCTACTCTAATCCTTACAGTAGTAGTAGATACGATGGGATTGTTGACAATACACAAGCTTGTGGAGAGAAAGGCTGAAGCATGGATCAAAGCCATGAGGAAATTGTCGCATTGTTTGAATTATTACATAGTCCTACAAATTAGAATGGCTTCACGAGGACTTTATAGAAGTCCATACGAGATGTCACGTCTCAAATCCTCAAACAGTTCCCGCTGGTCCGTATAGTCCTCTCCAAGATGTGTCGCAACATATTCCACATACTCAAGCGCTTCCGCGGCATTCGGAGTCTCCATTGTCGTTATCATATTCAATTTCTCCTTGAGACACCAAGTTTGCATCCAAGCTGGGAGCCACCCTGCTTCTGCCCAGTCTATCAACGTCACCTCCCAATCTTCCTCGCCTCCTGGTTTCACAATCTGTCGGATGACGGTATTGTGCACGCTAGGGTCCATGTGAGTAAACACGGGCCGACGGCCGTTGCATGCACGCAGCCCGCTTTCCATGCGCGACAGGGCATCCGATTGCTCCGGCCAGAAATCTTCGAACTGGGTCATCATTGCTGTAGTCAAGCGCGCCGAGGACATCAGCGCTGCGACAAATTCCTCGTACGTGTCATATGGACCGGCCGGGCCCGGTTGCATCTTGCGGAGGAAAGAATAATATGGTATCCACCCCTGCCTATGCACGCACCCATAATACCCTTCGGAAGGGATGGATCGCAAAAGCTGGAACTGTTCGCAAAGCCTCGACAGGATGATCGATCGCGAGTTTTCGCCTAGACTTAGCCACTTTGTACCGCTCAGCGTCTCCCCCTCGATGTAATCAATGATTATGAAGTGCTTTGTCCATTCGAAAAGTTGTCTCGTGAAGGCCGCATAAACTTTAGGCACTCGCACCTGTGAGTTTGCTTGGAGGAACAGTAGGATTTCGGCTTCCTGCGAGCGAGTTAGTTGCTGAAGCGTTCTAAGTAGTGAATGACTGACCTGAAAGATGCCTGGATCGCTACCAAATTTGACAAAAAATGCCCCGACTCTAAATGCCTTCCCGGACCTCGGGCGAGGCTTGTAATACTCTGTAAATCCTTGCTCTATCTCTTCCCATGATGGCAGAGGGGGATGTGTTGATGCCTCAAACGGGATCTGTATTTTGGTAAATTCCGAATAAGATTTGTCTTTGATCATGGCCATTATGCGTTCGTAGTGGATCGGCCAAGCCTCTTTAATCGTGCTCACGTTGAAGTGCTCCTGGAGAGTGGCTTGCTTTGAAACCATTGCAAAAAAGAGAAGAAGAGGTACAATTTTTGGTCCAGTGTGTGTGAGTCAAGAGAACTGTTGAATTCTCGAGCTTCGTTCTACTCACGACTGGGTATAAGACGATGGGAATATTTTTCTTCTTATAGCCATATCTTGCGAAATGTACAATCTGTGTCACCCTTAATCCGGGGACTTGATACAATTGCATTCATTTATTCTTTATCTTCCTATGTCCTGTTTTCAGCAATATCCGCGATCAGCTGACTGTAGCTAAACATAGCATGTGGGTCACCTTTATACCGCGAACCTGATACAATTCCGTTCCTTCATTGTTTATCTTTCTACGTTCTGTTTCCGGCGATACCTGCAATTTAGCGGACTGTAGCGCCGAGGTTTTCTTTGTTTTCAGGAACGGATTTCCCCGAACTCGCTCATTGTCAAGCTCTGACACTACAGTCACCACGGCATTCGGGTCTCCTTTGTTCGCGAGGCTGCTTTGCCCTTAGTACGCGCTCCCACTTTTTGGAGGAATGGAGCTTTTCTTGGAGATTCTATACTCAACACGAGTGTGACTGTCGGAGCAGGTTGAAGTCTTGCACATGCTAATCATAGTAGGATTGACGAAATGACACGCACCGCGGAACGCAGATTTCATGCTCCTCTACAAGTGAGCGACATGCGCCGTGACATTATACGGTCATCTAAGAACACGCGCAATGATGTTTTCCGATTTCACTGAACCACAGAAACTCCCGAGTTTAATAAATTCTATACGACGAAGTTTCCATTGACCCTGATATCCAACCTGACATCCTCCAGCTCAATCAGCAACTCGCCCCTATCGACGGCTCTGCCTTGTATTCTCTGTCTCTTGCCATAGAGGAATTGCGCCTTCGTACTCTGTTGGTAGTACGAATCCTTGTTAATGTGAATCGCTTTGACCTTGGTCACAGCCTCCTCAGCGGACAGATCAGCGAACACTTCGGCATAGTCGCGCGCACGCTGCAGAGCATTCTGCGCAGCGCACTTTCTGGCGCCTCCCTCGATCGAGTTGAGAATTGCGCCGGTGAGTTTCCAGCCAATGCTCTTGATGCTAACGTTCTCCATAGCGGAGCACTGGGTTGCGAGTTTGTCAAGCGCATTGAAGTCGCTAAATTGAATGTTGAATTCTGCGCGTGCATATTGTGTAGTATCGTATTTGGGAGCCTCGTCTCTTCTGAGCTCAGAAGTCGGGCGACGCTCGCGCTGACTGCTAGTGTCGAGGGTTCTCATGGAGTAATGCGAGATTGCGGCATCTTGTTTGGTGCGACCTGTCTCCTCATCTTGGGGACAGTATGGGACGATAGCATCGCGCAGGATATTTGCTGTCACTGTGACAACTGCAGAAGCTTCCTCAGGAGTGGGAAGTTGCTGCGACTGGGCTTGGACGACGAGAATGCCGCACTCGGCACGACGCATGGCTGTGCCAGTCCCTGTAACGCTGGTTTCGAGCTTTTGCATGGCTTTTGCGGTCTTGGTGAAATGTGCTGAGAATGATGATGGAATTTCAGGGACTGGCAGGCTTATGTAGGTAGTCTTGCTTCTGGTGGCTGCCTTGCGTTGGATGTCTTGCCTTGTGGCTGCCTGCTGATGGAATTCGTAAGCTTGTGTGCCTAGCACAAATAAGAAGGGAAGTCGTACGAAGAATCAGCTGGTAGGACATACCTGCTTTCCTGCGACGATTGAATAGCACACACCTAAACACAATTGCTCGCTCTGTTTGTCACATGTCTACTCCCTGCGGGAGCTTCCAAGTTTTGTAGCGGACAAGATAAATGAGTTTCACTTGTCAGCTTGTAAAATCTAACGAAAGCCACATTGAGCAAAGAACGAGAAATCGTAAAAGCTGAACTCGTAATGGACGCGCGTGAAGTTAGCGAATGAAGTAGGGAAGACGGGCCAAGCCAGGTTCGATGTGCGTGTGAGCTAATTGATCCACCAAAAAGCTCCATAACCCTCGCAAAGTAGAGTTCGTCTAACCTACGAACGGGTACTCGCATATTATGATAACAGTGAAAACTTCAAGATGTTGTTTGAACGAATTGATCGGGTATGCTAAGAACTAAACTACGCAGGAGGAAAACAAGGACCAGAAACAGAACAAAACTCGGAGGGGAAACCAGAACCAAAAACCAAAAGACCAGATAAAACAGAAATGTGAAACAAACCACGGTAAGCAGGACATTTTGAACAAACGAAAGACAGAAAAGCTAGGCAGCCCCAACACAAGTTGCATGGCGACAGGTTGAAGGAGATGTTAAAGATCTGAGAAAGAGGTTCGCGAGAGAAACAAAAGGAAAGAGAAAGCCGAAAATGGAAAGCTCGCCCATAGCACGTGCTGAGTGCTTTTCAACACTGCATCACTCACAACTAGATGTGGATACCGCCATCAGAGGTAGAACATCTTCTTGTCGAGATCTGGGTGCCAAGGGTTCTTGCGACGGGTAGGTGGCTCTTGATCAATGACGGCAGTGGTCTGTACTTCTACAGCAGGCGATTGGATCCCCAAGAGATAGCTGTTCATCATGTCGCACATCCCTTGGTCGAAATCCGCCGCCTGACGTTCTGGTAGGTACAAGTTTCGTTTCACGTGCGATACAGTGTCGAATCTGTTCGTCTTGGCAAATCGGAAGTAATCGAAGGTACGAAGAGCGAGCTTTTTGGCGTAGTGAATAGGGAGCGCAATACCAATTCTTCCATCGCTGCACAGTTGGTACTTCTCATTCAAGTTGCGAGTCTGCAGAGTGTCAGCGTTTCACGTCCAGCAAATGGGGTAGAGTCATCCTACCAAGTACTCCATCTCCGAACAGATCAAGGCATCCTTGTCGGGACTTGGAATGGGCCTAATACCATACTTGTACCTGCTCGAGCTCTCCACGATGAAACTCCCGGGCTCCTTGCCGCTGTCTTCTACAGAACCTAACGGAGAGGCTGTGTTCCGATGAACCAGAATGTATGTCACATCAATGGGTGCTCCGGGGTATCGCTTTTCCATAGCATCTCTGATTGTCTCACGTTCGGCTTGGGCGATGACTTTGATGTCCTCCTTGGGGCGGCCATCGAGGCCATGACGATAGAACACGATTCTCGGTTTCTCAGAAGTCCATGCTTCGAGACGACCAGTAACCATCTCTTCAAGGTTGAGCATCTCTGCTTCGATATGTTGCCTAGAAGCCCCGTCGACGGTCTTAGAGACTTTCCAAGTCGGTTGCAATCGCGCTTCGCCCGGCCAGTTTACCATGGTATCGTCAAGGTTCGCTACGAGTGCCGCGACAGAGGGACAGTGTTTGGCCGAGTCCGCAGGTGGATGAGATACATACCCTCCGAGTACTAGCAGATGAGCTTTTTCATCCCCTGGTCGTGCTGGAAAATACTGATCAGCATCTGTGTGGAAATTGGCTTCGCCATGCATAGCGCGTAGCCGCTGCAACAAGAGATGGGGGAAGTATTCGGCGTTCCCCTCGTGACGTTTCAGTTGCGCATCAATGGTTCTTTTAGATACGCAAATGGTCACAGCACCAAGTTTCCTGTCGCCGAATTTGTGCAAGTCGGCACAAATGTCGAGGTATTCTTGCGAACCCCGCCCTGTTTGATCGACAACGGCAATGACGCTGTTTGGTGGGTTGTCTTTGAAAAGCTCTAGCCCTTTCAGGCTTGTCTCTGCTCTCCAGTCCGTCACGGTGAGCGGCTTGGTGTCTGACATGGTGACGATGTGTTCACTGAAGCCGGAATCAATTCTGACAATCGGATCAGCGCCCCCAATTTGTTTGTTGCTGAAGAACCTGCCTGAAAGCAAGGTTATGAACTGATGATGGTCAGTCGCCGGAAACTTGGATGCTACATACAAGAAGCCCGCTTTGATCTTTGTGTTGCTGGCTCCGACTGGCAACTGCTCTCGTGCAACAGATTTAGTTTCTCCATGAAATCTTTTTGGAGCAAGCGTCAAATTTGGCGTGAAAGACGGCGAATTACCAATCGAATGATTCCATGGCTCGATCTTACTGAGGCGGTCAAATACAGGCACTACCATCTCTTGGTGCTCTTTCAGACTTTTGAAGCATGAGTTGTTCCTAATCAAGGAAGTGATGCGTTCCGTCATCTGACGTGGACAAGGTAATGTCTGAAGTCCAAAAGTCTGAAGCTTCTCAATGGGCACCCAAGCTTTAGGTCCAATCTGAGCGTACGGGTATCCAGGATAAAGAAGTTTTTGTCCAAGATCTGCTTACGTTAGCCGACAGTCCAAGCAATACGACATAATTGGTCATGCAACTACTTACGCTCTTTGAAATAGGTCTCGACAGAGATGCTGGCACCTTTGCCATTCACTTGGAACCATCGAATCTTTGTAGGATCCCGAATATCCCAGACGCGCCGTCTGAGACCGTGTTGACCTGCGATGTGAGCTGTATGCAAACTTGCCTTTGTCAATTCTGGGGAAGGATGCACTATGCCCTGCAGTGGATCGTGGGTGCGAGTCACATTTCTGGCCTTCGGTTTGTAGGTGCGAGTGACGTCCAGTCCCACAAGCATCGATCGTAGGGTACCAATGTCTCGTTCCCATGTAGATCCAAGGAGTACCTCACCAAACATGCTTCGAACAAAGTCAGACAGTATTGTACCATCTACCAGACCGGGGGAAACAGCCACCTCACAACGAAGTTGAAGATCCTGGGTGGGGTCGAGCTTTGGGTGCATGACATAATACAGGGGAATGGACCTACCCTGATCGACTGTCATGTTCTTCAACTCATGATCTGCAAGCTTGTTCTTGCACTCCCCGATGATTTTGTGTCTAACAAAGGCAGCTGTTTGCTCGTGAGGAACATGATCTTGAAGAAGGAACTGCAGATTTTGTAGATAGCGATCCTCTGGTTTGCTTGGATCCAAGTCTTTTGCCTTACAACGGTTGTAGTACAAAGGTTCGTGGGCCAGATTGCCTTCTTCGGTTCTAGACGAACGGAAAACGTCTGCAATTTTCATGTATGCGTGGCTTTTGAATGCCTGCTCGATCTGGTCCAGGTCACTTCCACGGTCATTGCCGTGGCCTTTCAGGACAACAATATGGTCGATAGGGATGTATCGGTATTCTCATTCCTCGTGATGTCTACCGGCCGACATCCGGATCGAAATGCGGCCCTTGAAGGATGCAAAGTGCTCATTCACAAGGCCCTGCATAGCTAACTTCCTCATTCGTTTACTCAAGATAGGCTCCCTGTTTTTCGTATTTGTCTTTCCACTCCATATCTGGACCTCATAGAGGCGAATATTGGGTGGATAATCGATGATTTTGAAAGAGGCTGTCTGAACAACAGCACTAAGTGAAGGATCATTGTTCGATCTGCGCGACAAAGAGTTGGTTTCCATGTCGAATGGAATCTAGCTGGGTAAGCAATGGAAATGCCACCGATGATCGGATTTGTGGTGCTTCCCTTCTGGCCGAAGCTATCGATCTACTTATACATTTTCAGTCCACCTTCGTCTGATTGCTGTCCCTAGTTGTGGGCGACATCAAGCCCTCATTCTAGGTCAAGTGCGTCTCGCGCATGCCTCTCGCACAGCTAGATTGTCCGAAAGCATGACCATAGTGCATCATTGTTGTGGACTCATGTGATGTTTACCTACCTAAGCCTGATCATAATTGACCAAGCAATCATTATGCACTACCGGCAGGCAAACATGACGGCCCGCGACCACTATCAGAATCTCTCGCAGGGTGACCTTGTTACCTGGGTATCAAATGATCGAGTCATCGCTACCTAGCAGAGCTTGAGTATTTCCACGTGGTTCACTACTGCTTGCTTACTCACAGCGCGCGTTCGATTTTGCACGGCATGTTCTCTCACAGCTTTCCCTTAAATGTCATGTTTGACGCCCAACATATGCAATCTTGATAAAGTCATCGGCCAAAGCTTGACAAATTGTAATCAAGCGTATGTTAGCAACAATCTAGACCTCAGACCTCGGAAAGCTACGTATGGTAGTAAGCGCAGCGGAGATGCTGATCAATCTCATTCGTGTTCATCAAATATTGAAGAAATCGAGAAACGCAAAATGCGTCTTCTCCAGCGTGAACTGTGCAAGGTTTCCAAGGTCCAAGTTTTACTGAAAAAGACGAGCAGAATTTAGCGCCTTGGTACTGACGTCATGGCAAAATTTAACATTCTCACGCCAGTGTCAGGCACTTCGTAGGCTCATTCACTTTAAATGTTCATGCTTCATTCTCCAAATATCTTCCTGCTACGCTCCCTGGCTGTTACCTCAAAGGGAACGGTCGTTCCGAGCGTTCCAATGTCGCTCATGCGATCGCGACGCGTGCCAACCTTGGAAGTCTGGAAGCCTCAACTTCCCATGAATCCAGTACACATGTGGTCGTGCATTTGGCTGAATGCCATTAAGCCTCCTCAGCATCTTGTAAATTCGCCCACTTATGCGATACCGCACTCGATCGCAGCGTCGCAATGCAACATTGCTGCTTCCGACGCGTACGCAGTCCTTTGTATGCCCTCAGCTCCCTCAGCGCTTGAGTCGGCGGGACTCGCTTGCCCTTCTCCTTTGCTCCTCCAGGCATAGGGGTAGCTCTGGCGGTCTCGGATCGATCGGTGGCGGCCATGGAGTTCCGCATACCATCCCTGGCGACGGACATGCTGTTTCTTATACTTGTGGTGTCGCGCTCGTCCTGAGTCGGTGGAGCCAATTCTTTTGGCGCCTCTTCCTTCATTTCAAGCTCCTTGTGAATGGCTTCCTCGGGATCTATCTCCTGAGGCCCAAATCTCATTCTCTTGTTGGCGGTCTCCGGGGCAGGTGTGAGCTCGATACCAGACGGTGAACGCTGGACAGATGCAGTCTTGTCGCGAGTGTTACCGCCGAAAGTGTTGCTGTCTTCGCCAGCCTGATCTCTGTCTACCCGATTCTGAACAGTTTGACTAACCTGATCAGGAGGTGCGAGCGCTGCTGAAACCTCTCGATGAACCTCTGGCCCATAGAACTCCCTGAACTGCTGATCCATCATGAGCTTTACCGCCTTCGGGTCGATTTGCATCATTCGACACAAGGTGAAGATCCCGTTTTTCAGCTGTTTCCCTGCGTCCGCGAGAATGATGCTGTCGACTTCATCTCGATCAATGAGCGGGACTTCTTCGCGGATGCGGCCGATAAGCTCGTGTTCCTGGACAAAGCTGAGGTTGAGCGCCTTGTAATCCGGGTACGTGAGGCTAGCGATATCGAAGTCCTCGGGTACGGCCGGCTCGTGAGTCTTTGGGTCTGCGGGTGCGAAGTTGGCTGGGTAGACCCTAGGAGGCGGAGTTGCAGGAGACTCGAGTTCCTGTAGGTACAGATCCATCATGGTCGGAAGAGATGGCATGGGCATGTTCTCATAGTCGAACGCAAGCTTAGCCTTGAGCTTGCGATTGCGTATGTCGTTACTCGTCATCTTGAGGTTGTTGTGGGTTGATCTTGGTTGCGATGTGTGGTTTAGTTGAGACGTTGTCTAAACATGGGTGGATGTTGTGGTTGTTCAAAGCGTCGAATTATCATGGTCTAGCAGTGTTTGCCGCACTGCGTCACTTTCACATTCACCCTAGGTAGTATGCCGCGGGCCTTGGCGCCCGCTCTGCACTTCGGCCTTGCGTGATTGATTTATCGTCGTGCAACGCGATTCTACTAGAATAATACCCTGTGATCTATTTCGGCGACTGCGAGCACAGAAGTAGAGGCCTGGGAGACGTCATGAACAGGGCAGCGCAGTCACAGCTCTTTTGGGACGCATCGCCCACGTGCCGCAGTCCACGCATATCACACACGGGTGCTTATTTACGGACTCTGGCTGTTTCACTCTTGCTACCATGCAAGATCGCTTAAGTGGCCCGCCCATCACGTCATCTAACAGGTAGCTGCTTCTAAGTTGTTATTCACAAACTATCGACAGTTCGTTCGCCCTTCACCTTGGACCGCGTAAGAAATAAACACCTATGCAGAAAAGGGTTGCGCGGATCCAGGAGACGTCGACGGTATCTACTCCGGAGCTTCAGAAGCCACCAGTTCGTCCGGCACTCAGGATGGCAAAGTCAATGCGCTGAAGAACAGCACAACGTCGAAAAGCAAGCAGTACCAGCTCAAGCCGCCGAACCTGCTAAAAGCTCGCATGAGAAGGGAGACGCAGCAACGGATTGCACGGTCACCATATGGAATGCGAAGGAAACTGGTTATTCCGAGTCACTCTTCACCAGTGGAGGATCAGGAATGCTTAAGATCCACGCTCAAGGACGCAAGATAGTGGCTTTGCTACCTACTTACGAGTATATGCAGTGAGTGGGGAGGATGGCTACGATGGAAGGCGGTTTGGATCGTTGTCAGGTGAGACATCCGCCTATCGAACGAAGGGCATTCAAATAGAAAAGGCTTAGAGAGGAGAGATCGCCACATCAGGTTCTCCGATGGCAAGCAAAACTATGCACGTGTAGTCACACAAATGTAATATTATGGCTCCTTTCGTTGTCCCCATTCAAGCTTGACATGCATGCTTACGGTTTTGAGATTCATATGAAGTGGGTAGCAACAAAGGAAACGGATTTGCGTGCGGGCAACATGTGGAAATGGGGAATGAAATTTTTAAATTGATGTAACAGCAGTAGAAAGACTCAACGACGCACAATACATTTTACCACTTCTATCTCAGAGTGTCAGCAACAAGCGTGCTTCGTTTTCTCAGTAATACCCCTCTCTCAACGTCTTCGCCCGGTTGTCGATGTGATCTCGGAAGTAGGGATCCACGTTGTAAACACTGATGCTGTCGACCAAGTCATCCGCCACTCTCGGTCTCTCTTCGTCGTCATCGTCGTTCAACTTGTGTGGCTGAGGATACATGTCCTGTTCCAGATCGAGGAACGTGGTGCCAGGAGGCAGTGGCTCCATCTCGGCTTCCAGATATCGGTGTATGACTTCAGGCTTCGTCCTTTTCATCGACCATGCTGCTGCCTTGGCATTCATTGCCTCAATTTCCGCATCATTCTGAGCTGATTCCTCGTCTTCATCTACTTTGACGCCTGCTTCCTTCGCCAATACTTTTGCATTCTTATAGTCGTCTTCCGCTTTGCGCAACGCAGCAATCTCGACTTGACCGAGCTTAACATACTGAGGTCCGTATTCGTTACCTAGCTGAGTTCTTGGTCGTCCAGGGTTCTCGTCGACGTACCGATTGAACATTACGGTATAGCTTCGGCGAATGTCCTCGTGTCTTTGTTGTTGGATCTCCAATGTTTCACCGAGCACCTTGAGCTGATCCAAGTGGTGACGTTTGATTGGATCTGTCGCTTCGGCATTTTGGTTCCCTTGTTGCAGTTCGGCGTATGGATTATCCTGACAGAGTCGATCAGCATTGCGTATGTTTGAATATCACTGCACGATTACCTTTTTTGGATTATGGCAAGGTTGCTTCTGACCACCGGAAAAGTATACGTTGTGGGGTTGGCTTTCGTATCCATCGTATCCATCGCGTACTTCAGCCCGCTGCGGTGCCGCTGTACGGTCATATGTGCCTGTATAGCGTTCCCACATGTCATAACTATCATGATGACGATTTTCGTACCGGTAGGTGCGTCCAGCCTCTCGTCTTCGCTGAGCAGAGTCTCTGATGTCGTCTTCATATAGTGATGGGAATCGATGCTGAGCCAGACCTTCATGCATTCCACGATGATCGTAGCCCATGTCGTCATCAGATATGCCGGCGTCGGTATCTTCGCCAGCGTAGATATCGCCTTGTTTGTATTTAATGTCTTGAATGAAGGTATGACAGTTGTAGTTCTTGTCAGTCCAGTGCACATGGACAGGCGTCGGGATTAACTTGGCGTCTTCGAGAATGTACTCGTGTTCATGCTCTACGTGCCTCATAGAAGCCATCCACCTTTGCTCCGCACTCTTTAGTTTGCTTTTGAGCACAAGACACTCACTCTTCCAAGATCGGTAGATCCGTTGCTTTACCTTGAGGTCTGCTTGCAGACACCACAGTTGAGATTTTTGTCTGCGACTCACTCGGTCTCCTTGTCGCCTTATGTCCCGCTTTTTATGCTTGAGCGACGCCAAAGCTTCCATATATGACCTCAGGGCAGGTTGCAAGCCTTTCATGAGAGCATTCAAGTCGCTATCAATCTGATGCTTCACAGCGCGGAATCTTCGGCCTTCCATGACTGACGCCTGCGTGACTTCCATTGCACTTTCAGACATGACCATGACCAGCACATTTTTCTTCCCATCGTACGCCTTTGCTAGTGCCGATACACCGGGAGTAAAAATTTCCTTCATGTCCTTCTCGCGGGTGGAATTCCAGAAGCTGAATCCGGGCCGTCTTTTGGCACAGTATATGCAGCCGTTTGAGCCACAATGCGTTGCCCGAGAGCTACAGGGGTAGCATTCTAAGCACTCCAATTGGTCACATTCGCACGTTGCGTCGGCAGGCATCATGTCCTGTGGTGCATCGTGCAGGTTGGCCTCGTTTTTGTCGCTATCGCCCTGATTCCAAGCATCGAGATTTTGTGATTGATCTCCACATTCATCAGCGTCGCGCATTGTATCGTCTGGATTCTTCCCTGCCGCAATGTCGGTGGTCACTGGCTCAGAACCAAGTGCGGTCCTTGTTCCCTTCATGGCAGGAGGGTTGCCCAAAGTGACTGGTAAAGTATCACAGTCATTTGAACTCGTCTCTTGTGGCAATATATTTTCTTTCTTAGCACCATTAGACATCATAAGCTTATCAGTTTTATCGTCCTTGTATTCGTAGAGCAATGTGTCTGTGCCTTCTCGCTGGGTGGCAACCCTGCCGTTGTGTTTCGAGGTTCCGGGAGACTGTATTCTTTGTTTTACCACACTCGTTCTCGTATCGATTCGCGGTCGCTTGATAGGTGGTTCTACCAGAGAGTCGTGCTTGGTGTTGAGAGATCGCTTTACAGACAGGTCGCGTCGTTCCGTGAAATCATCGGAGAGCAGAGCGCCTTTCTGTATATGAGAGTCTTGGATGTGAACTTGGGATACCGCCTCTTCCGATACATCCCTTCTTCTTTTAAGAGACGTTTGCTGCATGATCGTTTATGTTTGTGAGCCAGCCGTGGCTGGATTGTTGAGGCTCCTTTTGTTGATACTATCTGCACAATGGATTCTTCGCCCCCGAGAGGAGTTGAGGTTATCTATGATGAGAAGGCGCGAATCGTGGGGCAACTTACGGCTTAAGAGGGCTACGGGTAGAGCGCGCCCTCTACCCTGAATTTAGGCAGGGCGGATGGCGAGATAAATACCAAGGCGCTTTCACAGGTCTCCACCCAACCGTCATGCATCTTGATTAGTCGGGCTTCCCTACCTACTAGCTTCCAAGATTAGTATCCACGAGTACCTGCGGATCCTACACGTTGACTAGTAACCTATACACCGGGAAATAGCATCAACTTCACAGGTTGACTGGCCCTCGATATAGAACCACTAGCCATCAGAAGTTCTTATCGATCCATACTACAAACCCAATCAGTATTCACTCGCCACATTCAAACTGCTTAATGTCCAACTAATGCTCTCAGTCAGATTTTGGCATACTTACAATGGTGAACAACAGACCGAGGGGTACGCTGTGAAACCAGAATGACTGGACTGTAAAGTAACAGCTCTTTAGGCTCCGGAGGCTCTCGCGGACGTGATCCCGATAGAAACTTTCAGCCCAAAGGGTTCGAGCAGCAGGCGCGAGGCCGAAATTTTCGAGGAACAACAGTCAACGAAGAAAGGCGCTCTAGATCACCCAGGAGACATGGAGCACCCGATCTCGATGGCCTCAGATCTCTACCTAGGGCTCAGGAGAGCGAGCACACTCATCGTCCACCCTTTGAGCCAGAACATCCATCAAATCGTTCCCGTTCACAATATCATTCCACCCAAGGGTATCGTCACGCCACTCGTGACCGTTCTCCCCGGGTTATTCGTTCTTCTCATTATCGATCGCCTTCCCCGAATAGTCGTTCCAGATCACCGCCCCGAGGAGTTCGACAATACTCACCCCAGACCGATCGTAGCATAACGAGTTCTCATCAGCTACACAATAGCAATCCCGGCCTAGAATATGGCGGATCGATCCCAGCTCGAGATGAGGGTCCCCGACCAATACCCGAGGAGACTCTGTTGCCGGTTCTCCCTTTCTCTGCATTGTCACTTCCAGTCATACATACAATATCTGGCACCCAGACACATGATTTTCGCTCCAGGGGTCCTTATCAGGACATCCAAGAGCCAACAGATGGGGCACAGTTCACAGTTTCACGACAGCATCCTACAACACCAGCGCCACTCCGACAGCAGCTTAGTCAGGTTCATCACACATCACAGCATACACAGCAACAAAACCAGATATTGTCCCAGCTTGCGGTAGCCGCGAACATTGACTACTATGGGGTGCCAGAAACCAAAGGGCCTATTGTTGGCATTTATGCCATCTCAGAGCAGATGAGGAGTGTCGTAAAGTGGACACATATTTCCAATATCAAGCCCGGATATCTGCTCCGTCTATTATGCACAAGTGCAACAACAGATCGGAGAGCAAAGCTGGGTGACGGGAAAACCATCGCTTCTTACGAGTCCCTGTTGAGTTCGAAATGGCGCCGAATCCTTGTCTTCAATGTCAACTGGACGGGAGGAGTCGCCTCCGCCTTCGAGATTACAAGCCGTGGTAACAGAGGTATCGATGATATCCACGACGCGCGCCGACGAGGCCAATTTCGTTTGCTCGTGAACGAAAGCAGTGGTGATTCTTTGGTGCCGAACAACACCGGCAAGAAACCAATTCATTTTTGCTCAACCGCACGGTGGGAATCGGGATCTTTCGTTGACACCACGGCAAACATATACTTCAGGCCCCATGACCAGATTGAGTTCATGGGAGGGGTGGATATAGACGACCTTCACCGCGTAGTCCACGAAGCAACAGACGATGTGCGCACGAACATCACGAGTGAATTTGATAGGCTTCGTTCTCAGCGTCGGAGGTGGCCATCTCCTCCCGCGGTTGGCAGATTTTCCCGTGCTTTACAGCATCAAACCCCGCCTGCCATGATGGTATCGTCTGCAATTTCTCCGACCCCCCCTCCTCAATTAGCCACTCAAGAGCCCAGTAATTCTGCGGTTGTGTGCCTATCCACCGGATATTCTGTGCTTCCGATGGCGCCTCCAGCTCGGTATGCCCTTCCAGTTACCGGTAAAACTTTCGATCCTGCGCGAGAGTCCGGAAACATTACAGAGGCGATGGTCGCATCCAAGTCCCCTCGCGCAGTGAGCCCGCACGATCAGATTTCCTCAGTGGGCGACAAGCAGTTCAAATCTACAACAGATTACGTTGAATCTGGCTATCAGTCCGGAGCAAAGGTATCTAGTGCATCTCTATCCAAGCCGTGCACAAATTAAGGCATCCTTTTCTGTTAGGTTTTACTTGACATGTTCGGTGCTACTACACCGTTGAATAGGGGCCAAGATATCATTGAAAACGCCATGCATTTAGGGTCACGATTAACATCAATCAATCTAAGTTCCAGCAAATTTATGATAAATCCACGAGGTTTTCAACGATATTGATACAAACGCGACAGTCTTTCAAAATCTTCAAGCTACTTGTAGAACAACACGATACCTTTTCATAATACAGCATTGGAGCATGAGTTACGTTAAGCCTTTCAGCTTTTACCCATAATAGCTCAAAGGACAATTATCCCATTGGCTATCGGTGCTTCAAAGCTCCCGATCACCTTCAAAAAGGTAGTTCTGCTCCGTCTTCATTCGATCCATGTGGTAGATAGACACCTTTATGGGACGCGTAAATTCATCGTAACGCTTGCATCCTTCCACTGAAGCAATTGAATCGTTGTCATTTTGATTGAGAGTATAATCTTCGTGCTGTACCCCCGGCTCCGCCTTAAGGTCGGTCTCTTATTACAGGACAGGCAGTAGCGGCAGTGTCTTCATCTTGAAAACACTCATTTCGACTGTACGGTCCTGCCAAACATCTTTGCATACGGCTAGTGTCACTAAATAGACCCTAGGGAAAGGATCGGAGAAGGCAAGGCTAGTTTGTAATCTGTACAGTGTAAGCCGTGTTCGTAGAGACGCACTCGGGAGGATCGTGGCATACTAGAGTAAGTGACCACAGCAAGATTGAAGCCCCGAGGGTATAACTGCCGAGCGGTGACTGAAGGATCAGTCACAGCTTTCACTCTAGTCTGCAAATGGGGAACTGCAGCTTTGTAGCGTCGACCTTCTTTAGATTGACATCTTGGCAACCATTCCTGAGGCTGAGTATCACCTCATTCACTTTAGGGCGCTTGCATAGCGAAATATGTGTCGCGAGAAGGTTCTCAGATATCACTGCTCTCGACCTCGTCACAACCTTTCGAAACCTCTACATGCCGCATTTCTCAACCAGTCTCACCCGTACACTTTTCAACTTTAAACCATGTCTCAGAAACGCCCTGAGACCGACTTGCTGGAGGAAATTATCGACCGCTATTCATCGCCGACTCCGAGCATGTCACCCGCCATGCCCCGTCATCAACCTTATAGCATCTTACCACAACAGGTTGCACATGGTCGGAAAGCTTCGCCTATTCGGTCATCGCCATCATCATACTCAGCTGAGAAACCACGGCGACGTCAGTCTTCGACGAACTCAGGCTACTTCACTCGCGCGGAGCTCTTTGGTCGCACTTCACCCGCTCCACTGAATTCGACACCTTCATCCCGTGGTTTGGAGCGCATTGAGACTCGCCGTCGTACCGGTCATGGTATGCCGGATGTAGACGCTATGTCTAGCCCTCTTCCAGGCATGTCCAGCTCGATAGATGGCACTCCTTCGGCCAGCCTGTCGGCGCACGGCCTACATGCAGCACGTGCATCCATGTTCAACTCATCAGGCGTGCGGAAATCTCTCAACGCTGAGGCCGCGTCGTTCAAGAGCTCGCGCAATAGTCTCTCAAGCCTACCACACGACGAGTGGATGCAAGCCGGAACTCTCACGAAGCAGATGACTGGTACTGGATTTGGCCCTGGCTCAACACTGAAGTCTCAAGCGTCCTTCCACTTCCCTAGCGCTGCCATTGCGCCTGACGGAAATCCAAATGCTGGCGCTTCAAAAGTTATGGATGGCGTGCGCAAGATCTCTCCCGCAGAGCAGTCACTTCGTCTGACACTTTCCTCGGTCGATGTCTCTAGTCCGCCAGCGCCCAAGTCCCATGGATCAAGTTGGGCGGGCAAGCTGTTCAAGCGCCAGCCGTCTGGCAGCACATCACGTTCGGCATTAGTTTCTCGCATCTCGGACGACAACATTTCGGACTTCGGATACGTGCAACCATTTGAGCCGCGTGAGTCCCCTCGGACGATTCTGGCTCGTGTTCGTGGCCGGGAGCGTGAAGCCGCCATCCGGCTAGGTGGTGAATCTCAAGTCGATCATACTCCTGGCGAGTCATCACATGAGTCTACGTCTTCTTCTGTGGCTTTACAAGGGCTTACCGACTCTGAAGATGGGAATTTCGGAGACAGTCCGGCCAATGACGACATGGTGGCCAAGTCGTCAGACTCAAGCTTGCACACCTACACTTCATCCATCTCAGATGGTCAATATCTTCCTTCCAGTGTTGTTGGCGCGACCGACGCTTCGCAACAGACTCTCGTGGCTCATACTATACTAGCTGAGGAACTTCCAGTCTCGCCGAATACAGTCACGCTCGTCCAGTCCATGAAGCTATCGCCGCCAAGCACATCAGCATCAGCCCATACTCCCGATTCCAACGACAACCTGAAACTTGCACCACCGCAAAAGCTGGGTATGAGCTCGATTATGGAGGTGATCAACCAGGAGCCTGCTCCTCCAGCGCCTCCAAACATTAATTTCTCTCCCATTACGGAGCTCATCAATGAGGAGCCGATCGTCTTGCAGCGCGCTAATGGGCTAACTTTAGCCGCCGCTAACGCCATCATATATGGCTGCGTGACCATGGCTGCGATGCGATATGCTCTGAACGGCATCGGCGGCAACGTTCGAGCTGCGGACCTGGCTTCCGACATGGTACTCGCAGCTTTGATCGGCTTCATCGTCTGCGCAGTCCTTCACTTCGCAGATGGCGGTCAACTTCGACGCGTGATCGCATGGGTACTACAATGTCTTGATGACTGAGTGCGACAGTACCGCTGATCGATTTTACATCATAGGTCAGAGGGAACAGCAAATGGCATGAAAGCAGTTGCAAATTGAGAAGTAGACTTGAGGGGCTGTTGGTTAGTACTTTGCGCTCCAGGTTGTTCAGCACCAGGTTTAAATACCTAGATACTATTTTCCTTTTCCTATCCAGCCTTGAATCAGTCTGCGAATCATAATTCGCATCCTATCATGACGCGAATGCTGTTCCATGAACTTCCAGTTATGGCCTATATGTTGGTTGTAACCACTGATGTGAGTATCTCTCGCACGAGAGATGGCCTCAGCGCGGTCACGTGATTCGGACCGCCTAGAAATCTCTGCTGTATATAGAGGACACCTGTTCTACCTTCGCACGATACATCTGAATTAATCTTACCTACCTTACCTTGTTACCGTACGATCGTGCCTAACTGCTAGATTATCGTGA
>Ga0265780_10003770_pt1 | contig 19769 bp, 14 predicted proteins | sample P1T30metagenome_FD_192432 | JGI IMG/M metagenome (GOLD analysis project Ga0265780, IMG submission 192432) | Plant litter microbial communities from East Loma Ridge, Irvine, California - P1 T30 | ecosystem: Environmental > Terrestrial > Plant litter > Unclassified | place: USA: California...
AAGCAACTGCAGGAGGTGTATTCAGCTGGGCTGGCGGACTATGTGCTGGCGCAAAGTTTCAACAAAAACCTGTACTACCTGCGACTGATGCAGGAGATGGCTGCATTGCTGAAAAATTATCGGGATGAAAGCAAAAACTTACTCATCAGCGATGCGCAAAACCTGCTCAAAGGCATTACCGATGATGCCGGCGATAACCCATCCTTTATCTGGGAAAAAATGGGCGGCCGATATAAGAACTTCCTGTTTGATGAATTCCAGGACACTTCCTCCAATCAGTGGGGCAGTTTTAAATCGTTGTTGAGTAATGCCATTGCCTCTCCGAGCAACACGCTGATTGACCACCTGATTGTAGGGGATACCAAACAGTCGATTTACCGCTGGCGTAACGGCGACTGGAACATCCTGCATCAGCAAGCGAAGCTGGAGCTTGGTGCGCACAATGTAATGGACGACAGTCTGGCAGAGAACTACCGCAGTACGGAGAACATCATCAACTTAAACAACAGGTTGTTTAAAGATCTACCGGACGTGCTGCAAAGGCAATTAAACAATACGATAGATTGTCAGGAAGGGAATGTGGACCTGCCGGATTGGTGGCAACAGCAGGGTTTTGACCGCATTGTTACCGATGTATATGCAGGCGCTGCTCAAAAGCTGACGCCGAGAACCTTAAAAGGGGGAACCATAAAGTTCCAGGTGATCAAAAACGATGCGCTAGGAAATCCTGTAACCAAGAACAATTATACGACAGAAGCCATCAGCCAGATGCTGGCAGAAGTAAAACAGCTGCTGGAAGAAAGGCATTACAAACTGCGGGACATCTGCGTGCTTGTGCGGAAGAATGCGGAAGCAATAGCTGCGGTAAAGGCGCTGCTGGAAAATGGTATACCTGTAATCTCCGGGGAAGCACTGCTGCTGGCGAACAACAGCTCCATAAAGCTGCTGCTGAATACGCTGAACGTGCTTGCAGGCCTGCCATCCAATACCGGCTTGTACAAAGCAAACTGCATCAGTCTTTACGCCCGGCTGCAAGGTCGCCAGGTGGAAACCTCGCATTATTTTGCCTTGAAGTTTAAAACGCTGGACCAGCTTACAGCGGTATTGCCCGCCGATTTATGTTTGAATTGGCAAAGCTGGATACAGCAACCCTTACCAGAGCTGATCGAACGCATCATGCGGGCTTTTGGGCTTGATCAACTGGAAGGACATTTGCCTTATCTTTTTGCTTTCAGGGACCTTTGCGGCAATTTCACCCGTCAGGGTGAACGCGGCATAACAGCATTCCTAAGATACTGGAATGAGGAAGGTGCAAGAAAAACCCTGCCCTCTTCGGAAAACGCCGACGCAGTACAGGTCGTAACCATACACAAAGCAAAAGGGCTGGCCTTTAAAGCGGTGTTGTTGCCATTTTGCAACTGGGATATCAATGGTAAAACCAACAGCATCTTTTGGGTGCCCTCTGAAGGTACGCCATACCACTATTTACAAAGTATTCCGCTGAAGTACAATAAAGAACTGGGCAATTCCAGTGTGGCAAAGCCGTACTTTGAAGAGTTGCTTTTTAACAACATGGACGCGCTGAATATGCTCTATGTGGCCACCACCCGCAGTAAAGAATATTTATACATCAGTACCATGGGTAAGAAAACAGATTCCATCACGAACATCGGTGATCTGCTGATTAAGGTGCTGGACTTTGATCTTTCGCCTGAAGGCAATTATGTGCTGGATGAGGCGGTGGATTCTAAAGAGGACGGCGAGGAACTTAAACCTGCCATCCACCTGCAGGTTTATCCAACATCCGACCGGCTGAGCCAGGTCTTCGATGCAGATCTGAAACGCAGAGACTTCGACCTGCTAACCGGAAACACTGCCGGTCGTACGGGAAGTATCTTGCATGATGTGCTGGCGAATGCAAATACAGTGGAAGAACTGGATGCTGTACTCGGCAGCATGCTTGCAGCAGGGAACTTTAAAGCAGAAGAGCTCCCGCAGCTGAAGGTGCAAGCCGAAGCGGTATTGAAAAATGACGAGTTGCAGCAATTGCTGGCAAACAGCACACAAAGTTTAACAGAACAGACCATTATTGATCGTCATGGGAAGAGCTACCGGCCAGACCGGGTGCTCATCAATGAAAAAGGACTAACGATCATCGATTATAAATTTACCATGGAGCAGAGTGATAAACATATTGAACAGGTGACACATTACCGCGATCTGCTGTTGGATATGGGTTATAAAAACGTGCAAACCTATTTGTTTTACGCCGTAACGGGGAAATTGAAACAAGTATGAAGGCATTTTTAAGAGAAGTAGCGGAACATTTGGTAGAAGAACTTGGCGATGAGCTACAGCATTCTGCAATCGTGTTTAACAATAAACGTCCTGTTGCATATCTGCAGAAACACTTGGCAGATATCTTCCAAAAACCTTTTTGGAGCCCCTCCTTCTATACCATACAGGAGTTTTTTGCTTTATCGGCAGAATTAAATCTTGCAGATGCATTCAGCCAGTTTTTTACCTTATTTAAAGTATACAATAAGCTGGTTAGTGCGGAGGGCGGGCACCCGATGGAACCAGCCAAGTTCTATCCCATTGCCCGTATTATCTTGAGTGATTTCGCGCAGATCGACAATGATCTGGTCGATCCGGTGAAGCTTTTTCAGGAACTGGAGGATATTGCGGAGATCGACCTGCAGTTTGATTATCTGACACCAGAGCAGCAGGAGTTTCTTCGGAGTTTCTGGAGCTCATATTCTGAAGGTAAACAGAAGAAACAGCAGGAGCAGTTTATCCGGATGTGGCGCAGGATGCCGACGCTCTATGATGAGTTCCATGCCGAACTCGGGGAGAAAGGTATGATCACCATCGGGCAGGTCTATCGCCAGTTGGCTGAAGGTAGAGCTGCAAAGCCAGCGTTTACCGATGCTTTTGCTGCCGGAAAACTGGTGTTTGTGGGATTTAATGCTTTGAGTCAGGCGGAAACGGTGGTGTTCAGGAGATTGCAGGAGCAGGGTAAAGCAGTGTTTTACTTTGATACGGATACATATTATATGAAGGACAAGTCGCAGGAAGCGGGTTTGTTCCTTCGAAAGAACCTGGAGCGGAATGGCTTGCTAAATGCCTTTACGCAGGAGCGTTCCTTTTTAAAAGCGAGGCATAAGGCGGTGAATGTTTATCAAACGCAGGGTCATGCTGCGGAAGCTAAGGTGCTGCATGAGACCTTGCAGCAGGACTATCCGCTCTTGCAGGACGCGCAGCATGCTGGTCAGGTGGCTTTGATCCTGGCAGATGAAACGCTGTTATTGCCTGTACTGCAAACCATTCCTACGCAGTATTATGACGGGCAGAAGAACCATAAGGTGGACCTAAATGTGACCATGGGTTATCCTCTTGCCGCTTCTTCCGTGTATGGCCTGGCAGACCTCTGGCTTTGTGTGCAGGCCCAGATGATTGAAGGTAAAAAGGACACGGTGAACTTCAAGGAAGTGGAAGCCTTTCTTTCACATCCACTGACTGGCGCTTCCGAGCGCAGCAGGAATAAGATCATGGACAAGTTGATCCTGGAGCAGCTGGTGGAAGTACCGGTTTCCAGGTTAATTGGTCAGAAAGGTTTGCTGGCACTATTCTTCAATCCGGTAAAGCGGGTGGAAGATGCAACGCTGGCTTTTCAGACAGTGGTAAAATATATTCTTGAATTGCAGCTGGCACAGAAAACCTTGAAGCAAACGGAAGCGGACCTGTTTATTGCTACATTGAAGGAGCTGAACAGACTTCATGATACCTTAACAGAGCACCTGCAGATCTCGCGGGAGGGCTTCTCGCTTCAGTTCGTGTTGTCGCTGATCCAGAAAGCGGTACAGGGCATCTCTGTACCCCTGAGTGGGGAACCACTTGAAGGTATCCAGGTGATGGGATTGCTGGAAAGCAGGAACCTGGACTTCGAACATATCTATGTGCTTGGTGTAAATGAGGGCATTTTGCCGCAGACCAGCATTGCAACGAGCTTCATTCCCGACAGCATCCGCCGTGCACATGGGTTGCCGGTCATTGAAAACCTGGACGCCATTTCTGCTTACATGTTCTATCGACTGCTGCAAAGGGCAGAGAAGATTAGTCTGGTTTATAACGTGCAAACGGATGAAAGCAATACTGGTGAGCCAAGCCGGTTCTTGCGACAGCTGGAATATGAGAGTGGTTATCAGTTCAATTACTTCATCCATCAGCAGGATGTTGCAACCGAGACCAAAGTGCCGGTGATGATTAAAAAGGACCCAGAAGTAATGGGTCTTTTGAATAGATATTTAACTGGTGAAAACCGGCTGTCGGCTAGTGCATTGACGACTTACGTGACTTGTCCGCTGCAATTCTTCTACCGCTATGTTGCCAAGATTGAGGAACCTAAGGATGTTGTGGAAAATGTTGAAGCCAATGTGATTGGTTTAATGCTGCACTGGGTACTGGAAACATTTTACCGGGACCTGCTGAAGACGGATGCCATGATGACCAAACTGCGGATCAGCGACAAGCGTAAGGAGCTGACTAGCCTATGTGAACGAGCTTATGCAAAAATTGTATTTAATGATGATCAGCATCAGGTTGAGCATAATGGCATGCAGAAAGTGGTGCTGGCCATTGTTGCGGCTTATGCCAACATTGTGCTGGATCAGGATGAGGAACATGCGCCTTTCCGGCTGCTTGGGCTAGAGAAAAAGGATGAGATCAGCTTCAGGTTCAAGGTGAAAGGGGAAGAGAAAACCATCCGCCTGCATGGCATCATAGACCGTATAGACGAAAAGGATGGCATGATCCGCATTGTGGATTATAAAACGGGTAGTGATGACCTGCGCTTTAATACGCTTGAGGAAGTGTTTGAAACCAATGGTAAAAAACAGAACAAGGCACTCATCCAGACGCTGTTCTATACCCATGTTTTTGAGCAAGCCAATCGCCATGCGAATGTGGAACCTCATCTGTATAGTATTCGTAACTTACGTACGGAAGGCGCCCTGTTTATGGAAGGGAAAGCGAAGATGCCGTTGGAGGGCGAAAGGCTTGAAGCAATTAAACAGCAGTTTATTGCCTTGCTGCAGGAGAAGTTAGGCGAACTGTTTAATGACGAGATTCCATTTACACCGACTACAAACGAAGAAAGTTTCACTTATTCACCTTATACCACCCTTTGTGGTATGTAAAATTACAGTCATGTTAAAAACAGCAATTCCCATCCTTGCATCGTTGGATGCTAAGGAAACCATCGACTTCTACACGGCCAAACTTGGCTTCAAACTGGAGTCACAGTGGGACGGTTATCTGATCTTTTCGAAAGATGAAATCTTCATTCACCTGTGGGCTACATCAGACCCGGAAATACCTAAAGCCACGGGTTGTTACATCCGGGTCACGGAAGTGGATGCGCTGTTTTCGGAATATGATACGCAAGGTGTAGTACATCCGAATGGGCGTTTAGATGATATGCCCTGGGGTATGCGGCAGTTCTCCATACTGGATAACAATGGCAACATCATCCATTTTGGGCAGGATAATCGCCTGTAATTGTAATTAAAACACTACTTTATAATTAAATTACAATAGTTATATTTGCCCCAGTTAATACTTGAATAAACAATGAGAGAAATTCAGTTTAGAGAAGCCTTGCGTGAAGCCTTAAGCGAAGAGATGCGTAAGAACGAAAACATTTTCCTTATGGGAGAAGAGGTTGCGCAATATAACGGTGCTTATAAAGTTAGTCAAGGTATGCTTGATGAGTTTGGTGATAAACGTGTTATTGACACGCCGATTGCTGAGCTAGGTTTTACCGGTATTGGCATTGGTGCTGCAATGAATGGATTAGTTCCAATCATCGAATTTATGACCTTCAACTTTTCTCTTGTAGCGATTGATCAGATCATTAACAGTGCTGCGAAGATGCTTTCCATGAGTGGTGGTCAGTTCTCCATTCCAATTGTTTTCCGTGGCCCAACTGGTAACGCTGGTCAATTGGGTGCACAGCACTCCCAAAACTTTGAAAACTGGTATGCGAACACTCCTGGATTAAAGGTTGTTGTTCCATCTACACCATATGAGGCAAAAGGCTTGTTAAAACAGGCTATCCTTGATCCGGATCCGGTTATCTTCATGGAATCTGAAGTGATGTACGGTGACAAAGGTCCAGTTCCTGAGGAAGAGTACTATCTGGAGATTGGTAAAGCAAACATCGTAAAAGAAGGCACTGATGTAACGATCGTTACTTTCGGAAAGATGTTATCCCGTGTGGTTAATCCTGCAGTTGAGGAATTGACTAAAGAGGGTATCAATGTAGAGGTGATCGACTTACGTACAGTTCGTCCGATCGACTATGCAACCATCATCAGCTCTGTTAAGAAAACCAACAGATTGGTCGTTGTTGAAGAAGCATGGCCATTGGCATCTATCTCTTCGGAGATTGCGTTCAATGTTCAGAAAAATGCTTTTGACCATTTGGATGCTCCGGTATTGCGTATCACTTGCGCTGACGTACCGCTTCCATATGCGCCTACTTTAATCGCAGCAAGCTTGCCTAACGCTGAGCGTGTGATCAAAGCGGTTAAAGAAGTTATGTACATTAACAAATAGTATTCTAAAAGAACTAAGATAAAAGATCCCGTTGGCGAAGAGCTGCGGGATTTTTTTGTTTTAACAAATCGACATGAGTCAACATTCAAACATCATTGCTGCGGAGCTTGGATTGAAGCCGCAACAGGTTAATGCAACCATTACCCTTTTAGATGAGGGTGCTACCGTTCCTTTTATTTCACGTTATCGGAAAGAGATGACGGGGAGTCTGGATGAGGTTCAGGTTGCGGGTATCCGCGACAGGTTCCAGCAGTTACGTGAGCTCGACAAGCGCCGAGAAGCGATCTTAAAGGCTTTAACGGCACTGGAAAAGTTGAGCCCGGAATTGGAACAGCAGATTAATGCAGCGGTAACGATTACGGAGATTGAGGATCTTTATCTGCCATATAAACCTAAGCGTAAAACCCGGGCTTCTGAAGCGCGTAAAAAAGGGCTAGAGCCTTTGGCTTTAACCATTCTTGAGCAGCAGCAAGTGAATCCGGATACGGAGGCAGCAAAGTTTCTAAGTGCTGAACTTGGTGTAAACAGCGCGGATGAAGCGCTGGCAGGTGCAAGGGACATTATTGCAGAGATCATCAATGAGCATGTAGAGACCAGAACGGCCATGCGGGAATACTTTAAGCAGAAAGCAACCTTCAAATCTACTGTTGTAAAAGGCAAGGAAGAGGAAGGCATTAAATACAAAGATTATTTTGGATGGGAAGAGCCTTTGAAATCTGCACCCTCACATCGTGTGCTTGCTATTCGTCGTGGTGCGCAGGAGGGCTTTTTGAAGCTTGATATCATGCCACCTGAGGATGGCGCAGTCAGCATTCTTGAAAGGCAGTTTTTGAAAGCTAAAGGCGCAGCGGCAAAACAGGTGCAGCTGGCGATTACAGATTCGTACAAGCGACTGCTTGGTCCGGCAATGGAAACAGAGATCCGCAACTTCTCCAAGGAGCATGCAGACGAGGAAGCCATCCGTGTATTCGCGGAAAACGCCCGACAACTCTTGCTTGCTGCACCAATGGGGCAAAAGCGGGTAATGGCTATAGACCCTGGGTTTAGGACGGGCTGTAAAGTTGTATGTCTGGATGAACAGGGAAAGTTAATTGAAAATACGGCGATATTTCCGCATACCGGTCAAGGCAATGTAGCTAAAGCAGCTGCCACGCTGAAAGACTTGTGTGTAAAACATAACATTGAAGCAATTGCTATTGGCAACGGTACTGCAGGTCGGGAGACAGAAGATTTTGTTCGTGGCTTGAACCTGGAGCAGGTGCTTATAGTCATGGTAAACGAAAATGGAGCGTCTGTTTACTCCGCTTCGGAAGTTGCAAGAGCGGAGTTCCCTACGCAGGACATCACTGTAAGAGGTGCTGTGTCGATTGGTCGCCGTTTGATGGATCCACTGGCAGAGCTGGTAAAGATAGACCCTAAATCCATCGGAGTAGGGCAGTACCAGCATGATGTGGACCAGCAGAAGTTACAGCAGTCGTTAGATGATACCGTGATCAGCTGCGTGAACGCGGTGGGTGTTGAGCTTAATACTGCCTCTAAGCAGGTCTTGTCTTATGTATCCGGATTAGGTCCACAACTTGCACAGAACATTGTTTCTTACCGCAATGAACATGGTGCATTTAAAAACCGGGAGAGCCTGAAGAAGGTGCCTCGTTTGGGGGATAAGGCTTTTGAGCAGGCAGCGGGATTCTTGAGGATCCGCAATGCGGAACATGCCCTGGATGCCAGTGGCGTGCACCCTGAACGTTATCCTTTAGTGAACAAGATGGCCAGGGACCTGAACTGCAGCGTAGCACAGCTGATGAAAGATCCCGAACTGCAGAAGCAAATAAAGCCCCAACAGTACGTAAATGATGAGATTGGACTACCAACCCTGAACGATATCCTGAAAGAATTGGCCAAACCTGGCCGTGATCCAAGGGAGCAGTTTGAAGCTTTTACTTTTACCGAAGGCGTGAATGAGATCAGCGACCTTAAGATTGGTATGAAGCTGCCAGGGATTGTAACCAACATCACCAACTTCGGCGCTTTCGTTGACATTGGTGTACATCAGGATGGTTTAGTGCACACCAGTCAGCTTGCAGACCGCTTTGTAGCCAACCCAAATGATGTGGTTAAGGTAAGCCAGCGGGTCGAAGTGACGGTAACAGAAGTAGATGTTGCACGGAAGCGTATCTCGTTGTCTATGCGAACCGGGCAAGCCGGTGCTGCTAAAAGCAACAGAGATAAAGCGCAGCGTGCTCCAAATGCCGCGTTATCAAAAGTATCATCACAGACTGGAGGACCTAAACGTCCAACAGGAAAAGTAAATCCAAAAGCAGCACCTGCAAAAGCCGCAGTGACAAAAGCAAAGGAAGCCGATGGCGATTTGCAGATGAAACTTGCAGCCTTGAAGGACCTGTTTAAAAAATAATCAACCCAGTTCTATTTGTCTACGGATACTTTCCTCCAGAGAAATAAGGGTTTCGGTTCGTTGAATTCCTTCCACGGCCTGAATCTCTTCATTTAATACATGTCTGAGGTGGGAAGTATCCCGGCAAATGATTTTTGCAAACATACTGTACGCACCAGTGGTATAGTGCAATTCGACCACTTCCTTGATCTTGCTCAGCTGATTTACCGCATCCTTATACTGAATGCCTTTTTCCAGGTAGATGCCAAGGAAAGCGCAAATGTCATAACCCGCTTTCTGCGGATCAATGATCAGGTGAGAGCCCCTGATAATTCCCATTTCATGGAGTTTTTTCATTCTAACATGTATCGTTCCACCTGAAACGATCAGATCCTTAGCAATTTCCGTGTAAGGCTTCGTGGCATCCTGCATGAGTTGTTTGAGGATCTCAATATCTAGATTATCAATTTCTAAATTTTGGCTTTCTTTTTTTAGCATCGTTTAAGAGATTAATTGCATAAAGCTAATGTAATTATTAAAATCATAATAATAAAAATAAATCATTATAATATTTGCAACATATTGGAAGTGTTGTTACATTTGTATCAAGCAAGACGGAAAAAATAATCGTTCTTTTGAAAACTTGCTCTTATCCTGTTGGGTGGTGGAACTGGCAAACACACCTCCTTGTCTCGGTGGCGGAGAATCTGGAAACCCGTAAGGGCTAACTACTCCTTGAAGGTTCGACTCCTTCCCCAACAGCTGTTTTTTATGAATATTAGTTAACCAAAAAGAGCGACCCGATCCGGATCGCTCTTTTGCTTTATGCCTGATTAATTTGTTTTCAGGCCGTATTTCTCGCTGAACTTCTTGTTCAACTGTTTGTGCAGGTTATCTAAGGATATGTTTCTGCCCTGAATAAACGCATTTTCTACATTAATGGTCGTCATGTTCAAAGCATCGCCTGAAGAGATGAACAATGTCGCATCTTTACCAACCTCCAGGCTTCCGACAGTTTTGTCGATGCCTAAAACCCTTGCGGTGTTCAGTGTGATGGCTTGTAGTGCTTTTTCCTTATCCAAGCCCCAGGCCGCTACTGTACCAGCCATAAATGGCAGGTTACGTTGTTGCCAGTAGCCATCAATGCTGATCACGATCGGAATCCCCGCATTGGCCAGCATTGCGCCATTCTTATAAGGCATATTCACATCATCGTCTACAGCGTTCGGCAATGCATGCGGTTGTTTAATCACAACTGTGATGTTGTTTTCTTTCAAAAATTCCGTGATCAGATGTGCTTCATCGCCGCCAACGATCACTGGTATGATCTTATGCTTCTTGGCGAAGTTCACTGCTGCTACGATGTCCTTTTGACTATCTGCGGTGATGAACAGTCGCTCTGAACCATCGAATACGCGCTTCATGGCTGCCAATCGTCGGTTAACCACTGCAGGTTTGTTTTCAGCGTAAGCCTTTGCTTCAGCAAAGAATGACTCTAGTTCGCTCAAAGCTGCATCGCGTCGCTCGCGCATGGCCTCTTCCGACATTGCCATACGACCAAAGCGGCTACGTGGAATAACCGGCCAATTCAGGTGAATGGCGTCGTCTGTACGAATTGCTGCATCTTCCCAGTTCCAGGCGTCAAGCTGCACCACCGAAGAACTTCCTGCAATGGTGCCACCCTGAGGTGTAATCTGCGCCATCAATACGCCGTTGGAGCGTAGGGTTGCAGGAACCTTCGAGTCGGTGTTGTACGCTACAAGGGAGCGGATATGTGGGTTCATGTTACCAATCTCATTGAAGTCTAAAGTAGCCTTTACGGATTCAAACTCCGTTAAACCCAGGTTAGTAATTGGTGCAATAAATCCAGGGTAAATGTGCTTGCCGTTCGCTTTAATCTCCGTTGCACCGGATTGTGCAGCACCTCCGGCAGATACAGAAACGATCTTGCCTTTATCAAATACCAGCGTACCATTTTCAATTACGCTGCCATTGCCGATATGGATCGTTGCACCTGTAATGGCGATTGCCTGGCTTTGTTTTGGTGCCGGAGAAATGTTTGCCTGTGCAAAACCTGTTGTGCTAACAAAAGTTGAGACAGTAAAGAGGCTTAATGCAGCGGCTAAAATATATTTATTCATGTGAGTGGCTCCTTTCTAAAGTATTGAATTCAGCAGCATAATCTTCTTCCATGGTCTCGCAGTTGTAGATGCGTTGTGCTGGTGCTGCAGCACGTTGCGTTCTGCTGCCTTTGTTTTTGCTGTCTAACATTTTCTTGATGATCCTTGCTTTCTCTGCTTGCTGATCGGCACGTACTTTCGCATCACGGTCGATGTCCCAGTAAGCGATGCCGTCTACGAAGGTTTTCTCTGCTTTTGCATAGATGGTAAGTGGGTTTGCAGACCAGATCACCACATCGGCGTCTTTGCCAGCTTTCAAACTACCTACACGGTTGTCGATATGCATCATGCGGGCTGGATTTAAGGTTACCAGCTTCAGCGCTTCTGCTTCCGGCACGCCACCATAGAGCACAGATTTACCAGCTTCCTGGTTTAATCTTCTGGCCATCTCCGCATCATCGGAGTTGAAAGCCGTGGTGATACCTACGTTGTGCATAATCGCACCATTATATGGAATGGCTTCTGCTACTTCCATCTTATATGCCCACCAATCCGAGAAGGTTGATGCTGCGATACCATGAGCCTTCATCTTGTCTGCTACTTTGTAGCCTTCCAGGATGTGCGTGAAGGTGTTGATCTTAAAGCCTAAGCTATCTGCCACATGCATCAGCATGTTGATCTCTGATTGCACATAGGAGTGGCAGGTAATGAAACGTTTGTTGTCAAGAATTTCTACCAATGCATCCAATTCAAGGTCCCGGCGCGTAGCGCTACCTTTTGCCGAAAGTGCTTTTTTGTACTCTTTAGCCCGGGTAAAGTCGTCCACAAACACCTGTTCCACGCCCATACGGGTTACCGGGAAACGCATGCCTGTACCGAAGTTACTTTGCTTCACGTTCTCACCTAGGGCAAACTTGATGAAACCGTCATTGCCACCAAATTTAAGCTCTTCCGAGTTCTTACCCCAACGTAGTTTAATCAGCTGACTTTGTCCGCCAATCGGATTCGCTGAACCGTGCAATAAGTGTGAGGTCGTTACCCCACCGGCAAGCTGACGGTAAATATTTACATCCTCGGAGTTCACGACGTCTGCAACACGCACTTCAGCGGAATTAGATTGCGCGCCTTCGTTTACGCCACCAGTGATCGCGATATGGGAGTGTTCGTCAATGATACCAGGGGTGATGTGTTTTCCTGTGGCATCAATAACCTTTGCTCCAGCAGCAGAAAGGCCTTTACCTACGGCTTTAATCTTGCCGTTTTCGAGCAATACGTCTGCATTCTGCAGGATACCTTCTTTCTCGTTGGTCCATACCGTAGCGTTTTTAAGCAAGACCGATTCCTGAGCAAGCGACGTTGTTAAACCAAAGCTGGTAAATGGATAGATCAAAGTACCGTTCTCTGCCAGTTGTTTCGGGCTTTCTTTTTTAGGTTGTTCTTTGATTGCTTCTGTGAAAGTTGCTGTCCAGCGACCTTCCTTGCCGCCAGAAACTACCGCTTCGCCTTTAAAGATTAGTGGGTTTTCGCTGGTCACATAGCCGCTTAAACGTACATCTGCAGCAGGATTTTTTAAGCTGAAGCTCATGTTTACCCAGTCGCCGTTACGGTTGAAGCTGGAGTTGATCTTAGCACTGTCCGTTGCTGAACGCTGAACCGTAGCTGAATTACCGCTACCAGTACCCGAAATCTTCAGTACCAATGGAGATTGTCCGTCGATGTTCAAGCTGTAAGTGCCACGAAGATCTGCCGTGTTAATTTTGTTTACCACAAAGCGTTTACCCTGTACCCAGTTCTCAAACACAATATTGCTGGTGCTGAATAACTTGTCGGAGGTTATCAGGAAGTTTGCCAGTTTACCTTTATCCAGTGTACCTACTTTATCCTGAATACCCAACATGGCTGCGGGTATTTCCGTGGTCGATAACAAGGCTTGTTTTTCCGACAATCCGTTCTCAATAGCTGTTCTAAGGTTGGTCCAGAAATCTCTAACCTGCTCCAGACCTGTTGCTGTAATTGCAAAGCGGATACCTGCTTTCTCCAGTGCTGCAGGGTTTGTTGGTGCAAGTTCCCAGTCTTTCATCTGTGCCAAAGTAATGTTACGTGCCTCTGCAGGATCTTCCACATCGAAAGCCTTAGTGAAGGTCAATGGAATGATCAGGCTTGCGCCAGTTGCTTTAACCGCAGGAATACGTTGATACTCGTCGCCAGTAGATTTGAAGATGTACTGCTTGCCGAACTCCTTACCGATCTTATCTGCACGTAAGATGTTCTGCCAGCCCTCCACCTCGAAAATCTGAGGTAAAGTTTGTTGTTTATTGAAAGCATCAAGCGAGATGTTGTATTCTTCTTTTTGTTTTGCATACCATTGTCCATCGTAGTAAGTCTGACGAAGCAATGCAATCGCACCCATCAATGAGGTTGGGTAGTCGTTTTTCGAAGTTCCTTTGCTGAAAGAGAAATTTGCTGCGGTTTCCCCTTTAATGACATTCTGATTCTCACGCTCCGAACTCAAGGTTACTGCAGCAGATGTACCTCTAACAATACCATCGCGGTTCACCACGTTTACAGCGCCAAAGCCAACTTTTCGTAGCTCTTCCGCTTTTTTGTCGTCATTGCCAAAGATGCCCCGTACCTCTGTTTCTGGTCGGATGGCTTCGTTCCAGTTGTAAGCGCCTTTTTTAGTAGATACAAAGATCGACTGTCTTCCACCGAATCCAGCGGTAGCACGTGCAGGTTCAGTAACGCCATAGCTGCTGAATGCATCAACCAGGGATGGGTAGATGTATTTGCCTTTCAGGTCGATTACCACGTAGCCCTTGGGAACTGTGGTTCCTGAACCTACTGACTCGATGGTCTGACCTTTGACCAGCAGGGTTCCATTGCTGATCGTTTTGTTGGCATTGACAACAATGTTGGCATTTGTAAAAGCAAACTGTCCCGGGCGGTTGTCGAATGTACCATTTACCGGATAAGTTTGCTGCGCAAACAACACTGAAGCAGAAAATACCAACGTTAGCGTAAGTAAAATTTTCTTCATTTGATTATAGTTTTGTTAAAACTATCATTTATAAACCACTAAATATGTATATAACACGTTTTTTACCCGGTTGCTGGTGCTTATTCAAACTGAGTATGGAGTTGTTTGTTTAAAATTTCCGAAAGCTTTCAATTATTTGAGTGACTTAGATGGATTTGTCGATTTTTGAAAGCAATAAGGAACAAAATCAAGGCATTTTTGTATTCATCGCGCATTAACACAGATCAATGGTCGCTAAACACCCTTCTGCCTAGTAGCTTGCTTCGATGGATTATTAGTCAAAAGCCTCTAAATACCCAACTTCAAAGTGGACCATAGCCTCGTCCAAATATAAACCCTTGAAAATTCTCGAATAGGCATTCTCTTTGTATGTTGCTTTTATTTAAGTTTGAAAAAATAATTCTATCCGTATGTATGAAATTTTAAGGAGTGCACACTCAGGCTGGAGATACGTTGTTATCTTGTTATTGTTAGCCGCATTTGTCACAGCAGTTTCCGGCTTCACAGGTAAAAAAGCATTTACAGAAGGCAACAGAAAACTTGCAGTATTTGCGTTGATCAGTTCACACATCCAGCTGATATTAGGCTTGTTGCTATATTTCATGAACGACTGGTATAAATTGGATAGTTCTGTGCCATCTAACCGCTACTGGAAGATGGAACATATTGCCATGATGATCATCGCCATCATTTTGATTACTGTTGGAAATGCAAAGTCTAAAAAGGCGGTAGATGCAGTAACGAAGCATAAAAACATTCTTGTGTTCTTTGGATTTGCATTATTGATCATAACCGTAGCCATATTCTTAATGGTAAAAAATGATGCTTCGCGATCTTTATTCGGTATTTCATAAAAATCCTTCAGAAATAAATGTTTTTGAGTTTAATTTATATTTTTGCAAACAACGATCGGCTTATAAAATTTTATAAAGCCTGAATATCGGCGAATCATAACTGTTAAAACGAAATAAAGAGATGAAAAACAATGTTAAAAGCTGGCAATGGCGTGGTTATTCCGAAAAGGGTATCGTCGCAGCTTTGTGTAACATTTAGTTTTCAATCTAAACCTATAAACACATTTAAAAACCCGGCGTATACCACGTCGGGTTTTTTGCATTTTAGAGCATTTGACCATGGCTACTATCATAAAACAAAACTAAATAGATGAAAACGTTCGACATTAAAACTTCTTTCCTTAAAAAGCTGGCAGATACCGCAACGCCGGTGAGCATTTATCTCCGCTTGAGAGACGTATTCCCTAATGCTATTTTACTGGAAAGTTCAGATTACCACAGTCGTGAAAATGCAGTCAGCTATGTATGTGCTGATCCTGTAGCTGGTCTCACGGTAAAAAATGGCATACTCCGTAAGTACTTTCCTGATGGAAGTAGCGAAACCTTGGACTCCTTCGAGCTAACCAAAGAAATTGAGGTATTTAAGTCGGCCTTCCAAACCAGCGAGCTGCCCGACAAACGTTATGTTTCTAACGGTCTGTTCGGCTATTTCACCTGGAAGGCCATCCCATATTTCGAAGACATCACATTTAAAGCACAAACACCGGTAGACGATGCCATTCCTGAAATGCAGTACCACATCTATCGTTACATCATCGCTGTCGATCACTTCCGCAACCAGGTAACCCTATTTGAAAACACTTTTCAGGGTGAGGAAGCATCCGGATTGGAGAGAATAGCATACCTGATTCAGAATAAAAACTTCCCGGAATACAAGTTCAATACACAAGGTGAAGAAAGCTCTAACCTGAAAGACGAAGAGTTTATCGCCATCGTAGAAAAGTTAAAAACCCATATCCTGAGAGGCGATGTCTTTCAGATCGTACCATCAAGGTCCTATAAACAAGGCTTCAGCGGCGATGAATTTAATGTGTATCGTTGTTTGCGCTCCATTAATCCATCACCATACCTGTTTTATTTCGATTACGGCAGCTTCAAGCTATTTGGATCTTCACCTGAGGCGCAGATCACCATCAAGAACAATACGGCCAACATATTCCCAATTGCAGGTACCTTCAAGCGTACTGGTAACGATGAAGAAGATGCCGTACTTGCCAAGCAGCTGGAAGAAGATCCAAAAGAAAGTGCAGAGCACGTCATGCTGGTCGATCTGGCCAGGAACGACCTGAGCAGGCACTGCAAAAACGTAGAGGTTAAATCCTTCAAGGAGATCCAGTACTACTCACACCTGATCCACCTGGTGTCTAAAGTAAGCGGCACCCTTCAACAAGATGCTACCGCGATTAAGGTTGTGGCAGATACCTTCCCAGCAGGCACGCTGAGTGGTGCACCGAAATACCGCGCACTTGAACTGTTAGACGAATACGAAGGGCTTGCCAGGAACTTCTATGGTGGTGCAATCGGCTATATGGGCTTCAATGAAGAATTTAATCATGCTATTATGATCCGGACCTTTATGAGCAAGAACAACAATCTACACTACCGCGCAGGAGCGGGTATCGTCGCCGATTCGGTACCTGTAAACGAATTAAATGAAGTGAACAACAAAATCGCCGCCTTGCGAAAAGCATTGGAAATGGCCAACGATATTTAAAAATACCCCAATGAAAAAGAAAGTCTTAATCATCGACAACTACGACTCATTTACCTACAATCTTGTTCACCTGATCAATGAAGCCGGGCATGAGGCAGAAGTCTGGAGGAATGATAAGTTCAATATAGAAGACGTGGATCAGTTTGATAAGATCCTACTGTCGCCAGGCCCAGGTATCCCTGAAGAAGCGGGTTTACTGCTGGAAGTCATCAGAACTTATGCACCAACAAAGAGTATATTTGGCGTCTGTTTAGGTCAGCAGGCCATTGCGGAGGCATTTGGAGGTACACTGTTTAACCTGGGGCGGCCGATGCATGGCATTGCAACGACCATCGACATCAAAGATCAGGGTGAACTAACCTTCAAAGACCTTCCGGAACACTTCAAGGTTGGTCGTTACCACTCCTGGGTGGTCAGCAATGAAGGGCTGCCAGAATGTTTAACCGTGACAGCGAAAGATGCAAATGATCAGATCATGGCATTAAGGCATAAAGATTATGACGTAAGAGGGGTGCAATTTCATCCGGAAAGCGTGTTAACAGAGCATGGCAAAAAAATGATGATCAACTGGTTAGAGGCATAAGATGAACATATTAGACAAAATCGTAATACGCAAAAAAGAAGAAGTTGCACAGGCGAAAAGCAATAAGCCGATCAATACCCTTGAAGCCTCCAGCTATTTCAGCAGAACCCCTTATTCCTTCAAAGCGTTTCTGTTAAACCCTGAACGTACCGGCATCATCGCAGAATTTAAGCGAAGTTCACCTTCCAAAGGGCTCATCAACGGACAAGCATCGGTAGCCGAAGTTACCAAAGGTTATGCTGCTGCAGGTGCCTCCGCATTGTCCGTGTTAACTGATCAGGACTTCTTCGGCGGCAGCTATGCAGACCTTGCCGTTGCCAGGGAGAACAATAAGATCCCCGTGCTTAGAAAGGACTTCATCATCGATGAGTACCAGATCATCGAATCCAAAGCCATGGGTGCAGACATCATTCTGCTGATTGCAGCCATCCTAAGCCCCAAACAGATCAGCGACTTTGCAAAGCAGGCAAAAAGCCTCGGCTTAAACGTTTTGCTAGAGGTGCACAGCAGGGAAGAGTTGCAGCGCAGCCTTGCCGATAACATTGATGCAATCGGGGTGAACAACCGCAACCTGGGCGATTTCAGTGTCGACATACAGAACTCCTTCAACCTGGTTAATGAAATCCCAAATGAGGTGATGAAGATCTCGGAAAGCGCAATCAGCGACCCTGCAATAATTGCCAGGTTAAAGAAAGCAGGCTTTAACGGCTTCCTTATCGGTGAGAATTTCATGAAAACAGACGATCCAGCAGCCGCCATGCAGCGCTTTGTCAGTGAATTGAGATCGGTATAACTTTTGTACCTTTAGCGATAACAATGGGAAAACAAAAGTTTTATGACACAGCACTCAAACAGGAACGCGCGGTTCTTGTGGGAGTCATCAGACCTGGTGAAAAGCCAGAAGAAACTAAGGAATATCTCGATGAGCTGGCTTTTCTTGTAGATACTGCAGGAGGCGCAGTGGAGACAGTATTCACTCAAAAAATGCTTAAGCCCGACCGTGCTACCTTTGTAGGTACCGGAAAGCTTGAGGAAATCAAAGGTTATGTGCAGTCTGAGGAGATCGATATGGTTGTTTTTGACGACGAATTATCGCCTTCACAGCTCAGAAATATAGAGCGTGAGCTACAAGTAAAGATACTCGATCGAAGCAATTTAATACTTGATATCTTTGCAGGGCGTGCACAAACTGCGCAGGCAAAAACGCAGGTCGAGCTTGCACAGCTGCAGTATTTGCTGCCACGACTAACGCGTTTATGGACCCACTTGGAGCGTCAAAAAGGTGGTATCGGTATGCGTGGTCCGGGTGAGACCCAGATCGAGAGCGATAGAAGGATGATCCTCGACAAGATCTCCCTGCTCAAAGACAGGCTTAAACATATCGACAGGCAAAATGAAACCCAGCGCAAGAACCGGGTACAGCTCATCCGTGTAGCACTGGTAGGTTATACCAACGTGGGTAAGTCGACCATCATGAACATGCTGTCCAAGTCAGAAGTATTTGCAGAGAACAAGTTGTTCGCAACGCTCGACACCACTGTCAGGAAAGTTGTAATTGAGAATCTGCCGTTCTTGCTGTCCGATACGGTTGGTTTTATCCGCAAATTGCCACACCACCTGGTAGAATGTTTTAAATCTACACTCGACGAGGTTCGCGAGGCTGATATCCTGATCCATGTAGTGGATGTATCGCACCCGAACTTTGAAGATCAGATCAACGTGGTAAACGAAACCTTGAAAGATCTGGGTGCCAGAGATAAGCCGACGATCATGGTATTCAACAAGATCGATGCTTATGTAAGTCCGGAAGCCGCTGAAGGCCATCATGAAGATGAGAAGGTAACCTTAACGCTTGCAGAGTTCAAAAACAGCTGGATGGCACAGCATAATGCGCCTGCGCTATTTATTTCCGCGCTGCATAAAGAGAATTTAGATGAATTTAAACAGTTGCTGTACGATATGGTACTGGACCTTCATACCCAGCGATATCCGTACGACAAACTGTTGTTTTAACACACACAAATATGGAAAGTAAACGTCAACAGAAGTTTGCAGGCCTTCTACAGGAAGAGCTTGCCGCTGTTTTCCAGAAGGAAGGCGCAGCCTACCTTCCCAATACCCTGGTTACCATTACGAAAGTAAGGGTATCACCGGACCTGGCTGTAGCTAAGGTCTACTTAAGCTTTTTAAATACAAGCAACACTACATTATCTGTTAATACCGTAAACTCACATGCCGGAGAGATCCGCTATAAGCTGGGTTCAAGAATCCGCCATCAGGCGCGCGTGGTACCAAGCCTTACGTTCTTCGTGGATGATACGAATGAGTACACCGAACACATGGACAAGATCTTCGATAAAATTGCTAAAGAACGTAAAGAAAACGAAAGCGCAGAAGATGACGCCTAAACAAAACTTTGAGGCCCTTGGAAGCAAGGGCCTTCATTTTCAT
>Ga0265780_10003771_pt1 | contig 19768 bp, 12 predicted proteins | sample P1T30metagenome_FD_192432 | JGI IMG/M metagenome (GOLD analysis project Ga0265780, IMG submission 192432) | Plant litter microbial communities from East Loma Ridge, Irvine, California - P1 T30 | ecosystem: Environmental > Terrestrial > Plant litter > Unclassified | place: USA: California...
GCGGCATTTTTTCTTCTGGGTCTGGTTTCTCTGGGAATAGAGGGCTGGGTGGGGATATGGAGGGTTTGAAGCATGGGAGACGGAAAGAGGAAGTTACTGAGGACTCACAATGTGTACAGGTTGATGTCTCATGAAGCAACGGGGTCTTAGTATTGGTGTGACTTCTTGGTTCGACAAAAGCTTGGCAGTCTGCGAATCAGGAGCGCACACTACTATTATGCAAACATACATCTTCTACCTCCAAACCAGTTTGACGGAGAACTTGCACCAACTATGTATGAACCACACCTGCCCACATTTACTACATCTTCTTTCCTCTTGACCTTGCCTCCAAGAAGAATTTTACCAATCTCTATATCAATCCAACCCCAAGAATCCGTATGCCTAAGCCCATTTCTGGAAATCTAAATCCCATCTACGGCCTCTTGTAGAATACTAGGTACTCTAAATATTACATTCATAGTAAACCTAGAGAGCATAGATAGGCTAAGTGTGTCATAGCACTGTTTATAGTAAAGAAGTCTACGTTTTAAAGGCGTAGTTCTTGCTACTTGTTGTATTGTCAATATCAAGTACTATCGCTCTACTTACTCTCTTAGTCAGGACCGCTACACCTTTACCTAGTGCCGCTAACCGGGACGTTCTACGCGAACTAGTAGCACAACAAAGTGGGGCATTACGAAAGACATAGGACTTCACGAATACCAGGACACTTAGCCCGTACACTTTCACTTTTGTCCATAATCGAACATCCAACCATACTTCCATGACTTACCACCCCAGAAGCGAGATGAAAGCATCCAAGACATGTTCCATCGCCATTATAGGCAGAGGACCTGTGGGGCTGGTATTTTTCTATGCTGTTTTCGCTTCGAAATATAACACACTTCCTTTTCAAATGACACTCTAGCACCTCAATCCACCCAAAAGCATGTGGCCTGAATCAAAGAACCGGCGAAATATTCTGTCAGATGGATATAGAAAGAAGAATGTATTGCCCACAGTGCTCTTCTGGAAACATGCTCCAAGTCTGCTTGGTCTACTTCTCTTGGACCAACCGGCGCTGGAGTCGCATCGCGTGATGCCTGGGGCGGTGAGATATACGCCAAGGAATATGAATCAGCAAGTCTAAGCCGATATACTATGCTACAACAAATACACCTGCAGTGCATTCTTTTCCAAAGAGCAAAATAGTTGAATCCATGTGACATACTCTATGGTATCGAAGTTATCGATATCGTCTTCCTCGACGATCATGTCGAGCTAGAACTCCACTGTCGAGATACCGCCGAAAATGATAACAAACAAACTTGGTATCGAGTTAAACAGGAAAAAGTACATGGTTGACACGGTGACTGCACACATTCGAGCACCCATAATCGAATAGCACGCCAAGCCGAGAGCCTTTATCACATGGTTCGTTAATCCAGGGATGGGCGAGAGTGTTGGAACCGGCTACATGTATCTACCACCTCGGTCCCTACTCCAGCAAACCGGAGACTGAAGAATGGATGTTTGCCTGCAGTATCCGGCCAGACGACCCCAAGAAACTCGACAAGGCAGTATGGTTAGGCGATTAAAGAAGAGCATCAACATTTCAGACTTGAAGGTGGAGGTTGTTAGTTTGAGCCACTGGTTCGTAAACGCCATCTCAACAGAGCGGTACCGCAGTAAGAATGGCCGTACTTTCTTAGTTGGAGACGCTGCACACCGCATACCGCTGTGGGGGCGCTCTTGGAATCAACACTGCCTATCCCAGAGCCGACCGACCCAAGCGCGACTTGGCCTTTTGCCGAACCTTTACCCTTTCTTTCTCATTGCCGGTTGCTAAAAGGCTCAAACGGAGATTTAAGGCCCGTGTGGCATGAACAGACACAAAGCGCATGGCAATGCAGGATGCCAGTATCCACACTGCGTAGACAAACTACGCATGTGAATAATTTCCCGTGCAGCATCGGTTCGGTGGGTTCGCTGTCAGTGAAACTATCGATTTGTTCTAAATGAAACAAATGCGCAGCTGTCGCGGCGGTTGCACGGGATAGTCCCTGTAAAAACACTCGACTGATCCAATGAGCGAACTGTGATGGTAAGCGTCGACTCGACTAGATTGAGGGAATATCGTTCGGCTTGCTGAAGGATGAAAGCTCCGTAGTTTTTCTTCTCCGCGCATCTGGTTTGTGCATGGTTTTGTGCCCGGTACTTGGGTGTCGGTATTCCCAGGGTGTGTATAACAGATAATAGATGATTCCAGCGCCCGCATGGGTATAGCAAGTACCGAATGAATCATTGACCCTAGTTAACATTGACACTGAAATGCCGCAGAAAACAAAGCGACAAACATTTTCCCGTGGTTTCGTAACTACAAACACCGTTCCCAAGCGCCTAGGACTGTCATGCCGGTGGTGGAGCCGCGCGCTGTTGTTGACCCACTGTCACGGAGAGGCATGAAACGATTGGAGTCAGAAGCCACTGGAGGGAGAATGTGGCGTTGACATTTGGCCCAGACGTGCAGGAATTATGATGCAGAGCAACAAGATGAGAATAGACACAGTGGACCACCATGCCGAGTACCGAACCCTCATTCATGTCGTTGATTGATGGAGAAATGGTGACATGAGAAAGGATGTGCTCTTTCAACGGGTGCGTTCCTGGCCTAAGCGAACTGGTACTAGTGTACTTGCGGCCCACAACCCCGACGGGATGTGAGCTCTGTGCATCAGCCTTCCTACTACAACACGTAGTCTTACTATCACGACAACACAGATAGAGTGCGACTGTCGGCTTATCCTGGCAACTCGAAGTGTACTGCCCGGAGCATCTCCCATAATCTATGGCGATGACATCTTCCCGATCCGAGAACCAAGTCTCTTCTTCTCCTGTGTTTCGGCTTTTGAACAATGCCTGTGTCGATCAGGAACTCCTACCGTGAACAGCATCGTCTACCGCTGCCCAGCATTGAAACGCATGACAAGCCACACATGGTGACCAGCGAGGACCCCCGCTCCACCGACCTGAACCACTCAACTGACGGTAGTGATTCGTTTTGACTCAGGCCGAATCCTCTCATTTGCCATGGGAGCACCTGGGTATAAGTACGTCTTGCGCCCAGCAAGGTACAACTCCTCACCACACACAATCATTCAGTCAATCGACACTCGCTCTCTTCACATTCGTTCTCTTTTCTACGCTTGAAGCGCCTCTCCATTCTTTACTCACCTTCGTTGATCTCGAAGCAACCCCTTGAACACCAATTTTTTTTTTATCCAAACCAAACTTTCTCAATCCCCACCAACCCAACAATGCCTTCCAAGATTCAAGCTGCTGCCCTCATTGGCGCCCTTGCCGCTGCCGTCAACGCCCACGGTCACCTTGCTGCTCTCAAGGTTGATGGTCAGGACTTTACTGCGTACGACCCTTCATTCCAGTACCAGAAGCCTTCCCCCGAGGTTATCGAATGGTCCTGCCCTGAGTGCCTTGACAACGGCTTCGTGTCCCCTGACATGTACACGGATGCAAGCAAGATTGCCTGCCACAAGGACGCCACTGCCGGCGCCAAGGTAGCAAAGGTTGCCGCTGGAGGCAAGATCGACATTTCGTGGACTACCTGGCCCGAGTCCCACGTCGGACCCGTCATTGACTACATGGCCAAGGTTCCCGATGCCACTGCCGCCAAGGCCAGCGACCTTGAGTTCTTCAAGATTGCTGCTGCTGGTTTCGACGGTGGCAAGTGGGCTGCGACCAAGCTCATTGCCAACAACAACACCTGGTCCGTCACTGTCCCAGCGAGCATCGCACCTGGCCAGTATGTCCTCCGCCACGAGATCATTGCCCTGCACGCTGCAGGCGATGTAGGCGGCGCACAAAACTACCCCAAGTGCATCAACTTGGAGGTCACCGGTTCCGGTACTGCCACCCCCAAGGGTACCCCAGCCAACAAGCTCTACACTCCCACCGACGCCGGTATCAAGGTCAGCGTCTACGGCGACAACTCAAAGTACCAGATCCCCGGTCCCGCTCTCTTCTCTGGTGCTGGCTCCGACTCTGGCTCCGACTCTGGCTCCGAGACTCCTTCCGGCTCAAACAGCACAGCTCCCGCTGCCACCAGCGCTGCCGCTGTCGCCGTTTCTTCCAGCCCCGTCGCCTCTGCCACTCCTACTGCCCCTTCTACTCCTGGTGACGCCCCTGCCCAGACCGGTAGCCCCAGCGCGCTGCCCAAGGAGTTCACTATCGACACCTTCATTTCCTGGCTCGAGGAGAAGGCTGGCTCCAAGAGCAGCCAGAAGGTTCGCCGCCACCCCCGCGCTTTCCGCAACTAAACAATTCCTTGTTTAGCTAGAGAGAAAGAGAGCGAGAAAAAGTAGATGCATGCATGATTTGGAGGAGTGTTGTTAAAGTTTGAAGTGGTGTTCTTCATTCATTTCTTGTACCTATATCGCATCGAGAACTCCATAGGGGCTCGTTTGCTTACCCTATTCTTATTCTTTAAAACTGAATGATATATACGTGTTGCACACATAGACATTGACTACATTATTTCCTTCCCCCGGGTGACTTTGAACTGCGATGTAGGTATTTCAAACGCTTTCTTTTTTTCTTTGGGCTGACGTTTATTGTGGGTACCTTATTTACCCAACCCAATTTTTTTGGTTTTACTTAGCTTCTCCCCCCACCCACCAAACCTCTCGCTTGACTCACTCACATTTACATATCCTTACAATCTAGGCCTCGGCTCTCTTTTGCAAGTCCACTGCCTCGTGAATCCTTTTTTTTTACCTTCTCAATAGAAAGTCATCAAACAGAAAATTTGTCATCAAAATAACCAGCATGTCTTCGAATGTCATCCTCCGAATTAGTCCATCGGCTAGGATATCTCGCTTTCACCGAGAAGAGCCGGGTTCGGTAAGCTTCACAACTACTCCATCTTCGATTCACATCACTAACATTCAAAAGATTCCCGGATTCGGAAATTCCCTTTTTTTTGCCACTCTTGGCAACCAAAAAACAGCACTTTTATTTTTTATTTTACTTCTTCAGTCAAATGACATTACTTGAGCCTTGTCTCCTGGTAGAATCGTCTAGAGAGGTAAATGTTTCTAACGTTTTTGTAAGATATTTGTTGCCTTAGGGCTCTTTCCTCTGCTTCTTCTTTTTGGGCCCTTCATTTGTAAAACTGACATTCATAGACTAATAGGAAAACCAGTCACATATTCCTCTACACTATCGCTTTATTTGCACACATACACATCTAGTTTTACGTAAGTTAAGGCATTTTTGTTATCTATGCTATTGCTGATGCTATTGCTGTTGCTGTTCCTGTTGCTATGATGATATTGACAACCGTCTTAAACATGGAAAAAAGTACAAAGACGCATGTATACCTATTCCCAGAACATATCTCGCCTACAATAAACCTGTAAAGAAAATACAGCGACAGGTATATACCTGATATCAAAAGATGTAGAGAGAGAGAGAGTAAAAGACACGATAACCAGACCCAAAGACTTGCATTTACATTTACCTGCTGACTGCCGATATAATGAAAAAATCCGACGCCATACGAAGACCCATACCCGATAACTTACGTGATTACCATAAAACGCTCTAACCGCGTATAATCATACATTGTTCATCATCAGAGATATGACAAAACACACGCTATCCCATCACGCCTTATGAATACTATGACGAATACCGCCACGTCTCCGCCCCATGAACATCTGGCGGCGGTAGCGCAGCCTTCTGCTCTGTGCTCTCCTTCTCGTCATCGCTAATTGGACTGGGAGTCGGTCGCTGTGGCTCTCTTGGCGGGGGTTCAGGCGGTGTTTGTGTCGGCGACGCTTGCATGCTTCGCGGTAAATCATATGACAAGCTCGAGCGGGGACCGGACGGCGGGTAGCGAGGCTGAGGCGCATGTGTTGCCGCTGAAGTAGCTAGTTGCTTGAGCATTTGCTCCCACTTTGGCGCTTCAGGAGTTTGTGTCGTACGTGCCATTTCGCGCTGAAAGGCATCCGGCGTTTGGAATTGTGCTGCTGGCCTTGCTGCAGGCGGACCCGTTGGCGGCGGTCCATAGTATCCAGGCGTACCCCCGTTGGGAGCAATCGGCCGCGGCGCAATCGCAGTAGGCGTAGCACTAGCTCTCGGTACCGGCGGCTTGGGCATCCATTCAGGTGCGATTCCACCGTCCAGACTATAGGGTGATATGTAAGTTTGTGTCCTCCGTAGATAACAGTTTCTGAGGTAGGGGTAGTTCATAACGTAAGACAGGTATTCAGTGGGGGATTGGGCAGCGTAAATCATGTTAGAGGAGGGTGTGACGGCGTACATTGGAGGTTTGGGAGGCCCAGTAGGGTTGCTCGGCATGCTTGAGATTGACGTGTGACCTGGAGGCCCATAAGATGGAGCCGCGCTCGGTCCTGGGCTTGGTGAATATGATGACGCTGGTACTTGGCGAGGGCTCTGACCATATGGATATGGCGGCAGATTGGCGTTTGGCGAATGCGCATACTTGTCGATTCCATTCAGCAAAGGCCCAGATGTTGCTGGCTGTGCCTTCCAGGATGCAGTAGAGTAACTCTGTGGTGGCACGTAGGGATGGTACTGAAACTGCTGCTGCTGCTGTTGCTGAGGTGTCCGTTGGGTATGGTAGCCATGATATTGTTGTCCATATGGTCCAGTTGGCATCCGATGATCGTAACTGACATTGGGTTGGTGAGCTACAGGTGAGTTGGGGTTCTTTCGGGTGTCAGGGTTGTATACAGGCGACCTAAAGGACGTTACCACCTCTTTTGGCTTGTAGCTGTACGGCCGGCCATCTGCCATTTGTATCGGCGTCCGCGAAGGCACCACAACAGGCGCAGGTTTAATCGGATATGTAGCCGGGTAAGAAGTACGGTGGAATGCCGGCACAGGAGGTGGTGGTGGCTTGACGGTATCGAGAAAGTTGCTTCTGGGATTGTTCCTTTGCTTGGCGGGGTCCTCAGTGTACTGCGGCCTGGCCTCGGTCGAAGGTTTTCCGAGATAGTACCACAGGCGATCCTCTTTGCTCAAGTCGACCTTGGCCACCCTCTGAACGACCCCAGGAGCCGTGTACCACTCAGCCCACTTTTGCACCGAGTTGGGATCATGGAATGGATCGCCCATCTCAGGTACACCATCTGTGCGGTTGGTAATGTCAAGTGACGCATCAGTCTCCTTGAGGTGCTCTGGCAGTGGCTTAGCGTTGACGGATGGCTTCGGTCGTTGAGATTCATCTGGATGAAGTTTGAGAATGTACTTCCACTCTACTTCCACTCGATCGCCGTCAGGCAGTACATCGACGAGAGCAGCCTGCTCACCAGGCCTGTTCTCGACGACTTGTGCACCGTAAATTTGGTACATTTCGCCACCTACATATTGGAATTGGATAACGTCCTTTGGCTTCAGCGTCTTGCCGTATGCCAGAACGTACTTGTCCTTCTCCAATGCTTCGACATCAACAGTCTTGTTATTCCTCTTCTTGGGCCGGTGGAAGCGGCATCGGAAGTCGTAGCCATCGTAGAAGTACTCTGTGCCCTCCTCGTCAAACGTCGGCATGGGACCAAGATCGACCTGCACGCCAGCAGCCACCGCGCACGTAGCGTGGAAAGCCCTTGTGCACTTCTTTTGTGAACACTGGAAAACCGCTCCGCGCTTCGACCGACAGTAGTTGCACTTGAGCTCCAAACGGTCTTTGCCAATATTGGCCACATTGCACACCGTTTCGACATCGGCCTTGTTGACAATATAGGTCTCTGGGGTGTAGTCGGCGCAGATCCGGTGAGCCTTCATGCCGTTGTCGGTAGGCAGCAAATCATCATACTCGACATCGTTGGGACAGAGGATGCAAGGCATGCCCCGACCCGGAATCCTGATGCGAATGCGAATGCGCTTGAGCTTCTTCGGTCGAGGAGTCTCTTTGGGGTCTTCTTTTCCACGCTTTCTCTTCGCAGCTGGTTTGCGCGCTCTTCCTTTGGCCTTGCCGACAACACTAGCTGGCGGGCTGGGTAAACGGTCCGCACCATCATCCTCGTCTTCTTCGTCGTCAGTTTCCTCATAATACTCTGGCGTGGGTTCGCCTCGCAATTTGCGCTCAATCTCGTTGACATCCACCCATACACTATCAGACTCGCAGAGACACTTCTTCGCAATCCTGCCGTAGCTCAACCATGACTCATTCGCAAAGTTGACCGACTCTGCGCAGTTGTAACCGATATTGTAGCCAGAATGGTAGCCGTAGGGGTATGTAATGACAAATTCACCCTCGTAGTGGACCAGCCGGTTGACCTTGATATTAAAGTCTCTCTCTAGTCGTTGGGGAGAGATCAGATAAGTCTTATGACGGAGGAACTGCGAGCAGTGCTTCGCATCATTCGGCCAAATGGTCTTCATCGCAGCTTCGAAGCGGCGGGCATCTTCCTGAGATATGCTGTACCACTGCTTGGGAGCACCAAAGTGGATGTAGTTGATGCTGTAAAGATCCACATCTTCCAAGTGCCAAGCAAACGTAGCTTTCCACATACCCAGGTAGAGATAGGCTGTGTTGACACCGGGGACCTTGGTGCCAAGTACGTCGAGAAGGTTAGGCAGTTTGGCCACATTCCATGAAGTAGTCCGCTCATCGAATAGGGATCCTGGCATGTCGGCGCCATACATGGGCTGGCCGTAGTTGATCGTTTTCCAATAATTGTCCTCAAGCTCCTTGCATCTTTCAACGGTGTACTCGTCCAATCCAGGCAGACGGTAGTCAAAGTCCTCAAATGCAGCCTCGTCAATGTGGTCAGCCACTGCGCCCCTGTTGTTTAATCGTCGTGATGAAACCGACTTCTTCTCATCAACAGTCTTGGGCTGACGACCCCGTGATCTGACAGGCGTCGCATCTCGTGGTGCTTTCCTGGCTCTCCTGGATGAAGTCTTCTTCTCTTCCTTTCCAGGCGATGTGGGTGTGGGAGGCACATCGATGGAGCCTTGGTCGTCATCATCATTGTCTTCTTCTTCAACCTCCTTCTTTACCTGCCGCCTTCGAGACTGGCGGCCAGGTCGTCTGGATGCAGGCGAAGCTTCGTCGTTTGCAAGGGCGGCTTGCGCGCGCGTAGAACGGGTGCGAGATGGTACCTCTGCAGCAGCTTTGCGGCGCTCACCTCGCTTGGCTGGCGGCTGATGATGCGGCTCATCCGTCACTGCGCGCCACTCGGGTAGATTGTATGATCGTTGCTTTTCGATGTTGGCCTGCGTGTATATGCCGTGTTGTCCGACAAACTCTTGTGTGATTGGGTTCTTGACTTTGATGCTCTTGACGGCTTCGGTGAGATCGGGGAGAGTTTTGCGCCTGATTACAGATAAGTCGCAGGTTGACAAGAACAAACAGTCGACTTACCATTCAGCCGGCGGAATAACCTTGACAATACCAGACTTCATGCCGTACTTGTCGATCTTGTCGATGAAGCGCTTGAAGTTGTGGAACTGTTCCATGGTCTATACGAATGACAGTCAGTATTACTTTGACTAATCTCACATTCGTTACAGTCATGACAGCAGGCTCGCGCAAGTTGGTCAACTTGACGAGTCGCAGGCGCAATTGGCGACATACAGGCTTGAACACAGGTATCCTCCCCCCTTCAAAGTAGTGGTCGGGTTCAATGTCTTCGCCGTCATCGCTGTCAAGTTCGGACAGTTCGGACGACATTCTCTCGAATCGCTTGTCGTTGTCTTCGCTCGTGGGCGGCGTTAGGGCCGCTTTAGGAGTGGAAGTATCATGTGGGACGGCTGGAGCCTCGACGGAAGGCACGACGTCTATGGGCGCTTCCATGGTGAAAGCGTTGTGTGGCTCGAGTCGTGGTTGTCTCAGTTGGCTGGTGGAGCGTGGTTGGCGACTGGCAGTTGCGGTCCGGGAATCGATGGGGCGACCATACGTCGCTTTTTCCGCCACGGTGGGCGCGCGCGGGTCGATTTGGGCGATGTGGCAGAACTACGGGTAGCGCACAAGGTATGCCGAGCTTATTGTCTTGTCAAAAAATGGCAGCGCTGGTTCTGGGGGTGGGTAGGTCGCTGGATGATGCGACTTGCGCGCAGGCGAGGGTGCAGTGAGGTTCGGTCTCTTGGGCCTGTGCGCTCAGGCTAGTGCTAGCGGATTCGTCCCTTGTTGATACGATGATCGAACGAGCCCCTGGCAAAACTTGCCATAGAGGTAAGATGTCTGCAGTTTTTGAGTACAGAAGAGGTAGTGGTCGTGAATCTATCTCTTGAGCTGGTAGTTTGTACGTCAGCATCCGCCAGACGCGCTGAGTCTTGTGTACCCCTAACTAGCATGCACGTCATCCAAGGCCACATGTGGTAGTCTGATCTTATCAGATTGATCATCATCGCAAACCATCGCCTATCCGACTTTTTTCACTTTAGCATAGGGTTTGTCGCCTCAGTAGCAGCATGTAGACGAGCAGCAGCCTGCTTTGGCCTATATCAACGCACCGTGCAAGGCATTGTTCGTAGACATCCACCCCATCACCACATGATATGAATCATGCGAAACATCAAAGCCAGGTTCCCGAACCTGTGGGGTTAAGCTTTTCTGACTGGCGGCTGTCTAAACGGGCTGCCGTGACCCGCTAGGTACCGGTAGTTCGTGCATCACGCCGCCATGTGGAGGACATACGCCTCACCACCACAGCACAGCAGCACAGCCGTGTGGAACGACCAACACCATGCTATAGCTGGCAAATGTACACGTATCATGTTCCAACTTCGCGCATCTATGCGGTCGTCACAAGTTTGTCACTTGAGTCATCCAAGCAAGCAAGCTGCCACTGACACGCTGATAATGTATCCAGCTCTTAGACACGCAACAAATCTCGCACGACTGAGGACGTGTCAAGCAACGACCTTGCATTGACAAACGAATGGAAATAAACGACTGCACAGAAACACAGGCACAAGGCCATCACACAAGAGACTGGAACCCAGAGTCAAGAAGAAATAGAATGTTGTACCAGCCACGCTTTTTTTAGCTCCAGATCATGCTCCCAGAATATAGTACAGTGTCCCATACCCGAGAAAAGTAGATCCGATGCACCGATGCTATGCCACAAAACACATTAGGCTGTACGTTATGTCTGCCATCTCTTCATTATTACTTCTGCTCAGATGCTCCAACCAGAATGTTCATGGTCACTCTTGCAACCACTCCTACCCGAATGTGCATGTCGTTTTGCAGGAAAAAAAATGGTTGCCGTTTAGGATGACTCGCCGCGAGGGGGGCCACGGTACCCGCCGCGTTGACCTCTGAATTCACCACGACCACGTCCACGACCGCCACGGAACTCACCCCGAGGACCACCTCGGCCCCTACCCCGGTATCCGCCACGATCGCCGCCTGGGTGACCTCGTCCTCGTCCGCCGCGGTTGTGGGTGACCTCTGAGAAGCCATCGTTGCCAGACACAGGTGCCGCAGGAGCCGTACTCGGGTCGGGAGTGTCATCAGCCCAGCTCTGGGTGCTCGTTACGGCGGCAGCTACATGTGGTGTCTCAGTTTCGGCGGGGTCTCGTGGGATCATCTCAAAAGACTCAGTCAGCGGGTTATCGCCTCCAGTAGCCTGCTTGTCCCACTGAGCCTCTGCAGCGGCATTTGCGCCCCCTCCGATGCTAGATGCTGCTGGCGCTGCTGACGCCTCCTCTGTGGTTCCGTTGACAGCCTTTGCGCCAGCCTCAATCTCGGTGAGGCCTGCGTTGGCAATGGTCGGGTCGGAAACAGCCTCGGTCTCGGGAGGAGCAGCTTGTGACTGAGCAACGTCATCCACCCAAGCTTCTTCAGCCGCAAAGGGAGCCTCGTCGAGGGCGGCCTGCTTGAGCTGGGAATAGCTAACGCTGAGCACTACGCCCTCGGTGGACGGGACTCCCTCCTCGGTACCTTCGATCAACTTTTCCGCCGCCATGACAGCGCCGGCGTCACCTCCATAGACCTGGAGAAGGGCGCCTTCAAAAGCCTTGGTGAGGTCCGAGTCATCGTCTCCCAGTTGACGACGCGCAGCAGCGGCCCTCAAGAAGCGGGACAGTGTCAGCAGCTTCTCCTTGACAATCTTCTGTTGTTCCAGCGCTGCCTCTGCCTTGATTGTCTGCCTCAGTGTCTCGAGCTCGCCAGAGTGCGCCTTGGAGAGAACCTCCTTCTCTCGCGCAAACTTGGCCTCGAGCTCATCGCCATACTTCTTGTAGTTGGTGTATTGCTCCTCGTACTGCGCAAGCTGAGCCTGGAGACCGGGTTTCCTCTCTGCTTGAGCTTTCTGGTCGGCATTGATCTTGCGAGATGCGAGGAGATCGTCGAGGGAGACACCGGGGTTTGCTGCGATTATCGAATCAACCTTCTGGGTCGCGCTCTGTGAATGATAGATTAGCAAGGGTTCAGAAGAGTGGGCGAGGCTTTTGGCTTACCAGCTTCTTGTTAATGTTGCGAATGTTCCTGCGCCAATGTCAGTACAAGGATCTGGAACTGCAATGTGACGGTTGCGACTTACTTCTGGACCTCGCGGAGGTACGAGTTGTCGCTGTCGGTTCCGTTGGCCTTGCTTCCCGCCTCAGAGCCGCCAGCGCCAGCATCCGAGGAAGTCTGTTCGCGCGCAGCTGGTACTGCGGTAGCTCCTTCCTGCTTACCCTTCTTCTTGCGGGCGCCCTTGGACTCCCCTGCGACCAATTGGTGTAGCTTGTTGACTACTTCCGCCATTGTTGTATTCAATGTTATGTGTGATAGGTATTTGGGTGAGTTCGACACGTAAGTCGCGTGCTTGATGGTCGGGACAAATTTGTGATTTTGTGTTGTGCTTTCTCAAAGCTGATGGTGCGGGATATGGTCGCCTGCCCTCAACGTAGCTGCGAAATTAGCGTGGGCACTAGCGCCTCAAGGGCCATGACGCGCCCCTCCAGCCCCGGGCAGCAACCCAAACACCACCCAGCTGAGAGAAATGGCTATGTATCAGGCATCCATCACTGTGTCGTCCTGTGCTCGCACTTCTCGACTACCCCGACCATATCACATTGTCTGAAAATATTTGCCGAGCTTTGTTGTAGTAAACCTTCCGGTCTTTACCCGCAGTGTCAGCACTCGTACAAGCGGGGTAATGGCTTCAGCCTTGACGCAACACAAGAATACTTAGCGATCCTATGAGAGTCTCAATCTTGGTTTCTACTGTTTGTCTCTGTATCAAGTCTACATCTCACCACATCTCTCATGTGTCATGTGCTTCTCCAAAGCCCGCCTAGCCCTAGCTTGGACTGCCTCTACTACTACTTGCTCCCTTTCTTTTGCCGACGATGTCTTCTCTAACTCTACCTCCGGCATTTCAAATCGCAAAGCAATGGAAATATTTGCCTCAACGACAGATGAAGGAGTACCGATTGTGCCGTTCATTTCTACCCAGCCTTCATCGGAGAGAGTGGTGCATGTGAAGGACTGTCTCGGTGAAGATGGAGTGTGCGGAGTGGTATGGAGTGAATTCACTTTGCGAGGCATCTCTTGGGTAGATGATGCATGTTTATAGATACCCTTGGGCCATCGTGGTCTGCTACGCGGTTTGAGACTGGTCGCAAAAGCAGAAGCACTGGCTTGTGTGATATCCTCCTCCATGTCAAAGTATCGGCTCCTATTTTGCTCCCCGTGTTTCGTTGACGTCAACGACGGTCGCCATGAGAACAACGTATCGTAGCCGCTTGTTGAAGAGTTGGGTTTCTCGTCTACTGTCTTGTCTTTGGAGGCGGAGGTCGGCAGTTGCTCAGAAGATTCAGATGGCATGTTTCTGGGTTTAGTCATCCCAGATGCGGTGGTATTGCAAGAAGGCAATACAAGGATGAAAATTAGGATAGAGTAACTATATATCTGTAATTTAAAGAGTAGCTTGAAATATAACATCGGAATCATCTCGTGTCCTACTAGAGCGACATGCGCATTAGTGACGTGTCTCTATGTTGTGGCGGACAACACATACTACGCATAGAGGGCGATGTGAACGAGAATCTTACCTGTTCCCAGTTGCGGTACTCTACGTTCTATGCTTCGTTTGGTGGTCCAGGGAATAGTGTATTAAATTCGATACAGTCGCTCAACATCATGTGAAATCGTACACCACTAGTGCCTGGCTGCCTTGGCTCTTCTGGCGAAGAACAATCACATTTTGCTCGTCAAATCCGACCCATCCATGGCTCACCGATGAATCGTCGAATCCCTGCTCTAACGCAAATCGCAGCCCGACCCGGCGCCCCGATTCGTCGTCTTGAACATCCTCATGTCCAGATTTGGATGGCTGCACGCGAACACTCAGGTCTCCATTTCTTGAACGCCTGCGGCTCGCTGATGAGTTCATACCACCTTCCAGGTCCCAGACGCGTAGCTCGTTTCCTAGTCTGCTCACTGAGACCGCTTTACCGCGCATGCCAACATGAGCACCAGATATTGAAGATGTATGACCCCAGAGTCGGTTACCAGAGCTTATTGAAAGTGCTGACGAAGTTGAACGGACCAAGTATAAAGCAAGCGTATTATCTGGATGTGCGACCAATAAGTACGGATGTGAGTATGACATTGAAGTAGGCTTTGAATTGCTCGGACCGCTCGGTATCGAAGATTCTCTTAAACTTCCTGGAAAAGTCGATACTGAGCGAGAGGACGACGATGCTGAGCGACATGCAGACAAAGTGAACGAATGTTCATCCGCAGCAGTAGCCAACCGTGATTCAAGGAGCTCCCCCTTGTGCGAAAGTCTCAACTCTTGTACACCGACAGTCCATCCAGAAAGGTAAGTTGGTAGGGAGTACGCGATGGCGGCAGTCATACTTGCGGTGGTTGTTCTTAGAGACAGGGACACAGGTGGCCATGCAGTATGTGAGCGTAGGGAGTATAGGAGTTTGGGGGCTTCGAAAGCGCCCAAAGCATCTGGTATGTCTTGGAAAACATACAAGGACAGTAGATGGTCCTCAGTCATGGTAAGAAGGTAAGGCGATGAATATGCAAGTGCCGATAGCATTCCATTAGTGGAAGGTGGATGGGTGAATAGACTCTGGAACCTGTTGTGATCTTTTCCGAGAGAATATATCGAGAAAGAGCCATCTTCAAACCCTATCACGACTCGCTCGGTGCTGTCTTCTCCCTCGGCCGCATCTATAGCCATGGATATTGGAAGTCGAGGTGTTTCCACTTTGCCCCATAGACCTGTAGATGCTAATAGCTCCCGCCCATTCTTCGAACTCCATGCCCGGAGGCCTGATATAGAGTCTGCAGCATACACTATACTATTTGACATCATCACCAGAAGCGGAGGATCTGGCGGTCGTTCAGCAACGACAATCTCGCTGACAGCGCATTGGCCTTGCGTCCAGTTATGCCGTAGCCGGTATTGTTGCTTCCAATTTGTTTGCGACCCATCCTTGACCAGGTAACTGTCTTCTAACCATTTCGATAGCCTCGACGAGTAGTGTAGCCGGTTAGGGTGGGTGGGATCTCGAATGCCAGGTATACGAGAGGCTCTTGGGAGCACGAATGCGCGGTAGTAGGCAGCTTTCCAGAGTTCCGAGTCAACTGAGAGGCGACTGAGCTTTTTTGACACCCTGTATAGGTCAGCGCATATCGCAATACCGGAGTGAATACACATACCTCTGACATCTCAGGAGCGAGGGTACCGGAACGAAGGACAGAATGCGCACAAGCAGCTCCTCGCTCAATTTCGATATTATGTCAGGTTTCGAAAATCGCTGTGCCTTCGTTGGACGCTCACCATCATCTTCCTCTTCACGGGCCCGCTTCATGTTAAGGAAAGTCGTTGTTGGCGGCGAAGTCGCACTTGCCTCGAAATGTTGCCTTGGCTTATCGTTATCGCACGACGTAATTATGTCCGTGCGTTGACGTCGACGCGTGACTGCGCGTTCAGCTTTCTTGGCGTGTTCCCTCCATATCGCCGCCTGCACTAGGTACCGACAACTTCCAAACGGGAGCCTATTCAACTCTCACTCAACAGCTGAATTTCATGTCACAATCTCTACACATGAAATGGCGCATTTTACGGCCTGGGTAGAGCAGAATAAAGCGCTTTGGACGCGCGTGTACGATGAGGTCATTCATCCAGACCTTGAGAAAGAGTGGAAGAAGAGTATGTGCTCCGTGTCTACATGCGTCTATACCACCGCTGATGGCCAATTAGGAGAAGAGAAGCATAAGGAGGAGCTCAAGCAAAGTACGCCATGTCGGACGCTCGGCGCGAGAAATACTAATGACCGACAGAGGAAGAGCAAAACCAGGCTCTATTCAATCATTTACAGACCGAGCTAGTGAAGTCGGCACGTCTTGTGAGGGAAAACGAACAACTCGAGGAGCAACTCGAGAGTCGGAATAGGCCTCAGGATGAAACCACTCAGGTCCTCCAGTCCACTGTTGCCAGAGAAGAGGTTCGCATCATGGCTGAAAAAAACGAACAGTTGAAGCAGCGACTTGCAACAAATTATGATGAGCTTGCAGAGAAGGTTAGCGAACTGAGCAAAAAGTATCAAGAAGCCTCCCAGAAAGTCAAGTATCTCGAGAGAAAGAATGCTGCAGTCATGCAGAAGAACAAAGACATGAAGGAAAGCGTACGTGCATGGCAAGAGTATGCAGACCGACAATCAGGGAAGCACAAGCCCAAAAGTGAGGCTAAAGCTGAGGATGAAAGACCGCGACTTTCGGCTGCTCATCTCATGCCCGACGATCAACCCCTCCTTCCCTCTAGTCCGACTTCTGCAGCTATCACGAAGACACCGCGTTCCCTTGCGGACATAGGAGGCTCTTCTCCTGCACCTGTGGTGCCACTTCCGCGTTCAATAGGGGCCTCGAGTCGATTAACTTCTCCACATGTAGTTGACGGTGGCGAGCCTAGCACGAATGCAGCTACCACCCCCAAGGCTCCAGTTTTGTTCCAGGGCAATGAGCCACAGCAGTATCACCACGCTCCCGAACCCGCCACAGCTAATCCAAGTTCGAGCCAGACAACTGTGGATGAGCACATTGAATCGACAAGCAGATATGAACCGGTCGTAGATCCTGAAGATGAAGAGTTTCCTGAATTCGTTTCCGAACGATCGTTAAAACGAAAGCGACGGCCGTCAAAGTCGAGATTTGAGATATATGCAGACCGCTCATCGGATGGCACGCCAATTAAACCTCATCGTGTCAAGGAAGAGCCATGCAGTAGTCCGCCGGTTCCGGCGTACAAGATATCTCGGAACGAGACTATGGACCTGGACGACCCTACGCCCAATGTACTCAAGACACCGCGCCATCCTCGGAGGAAGGTTTTGAATCACGCAGACAGTCCTGACACATCTCGTCGACAGAGACGTAATAGTGCACCTCTCACGCAGCCGATTAAAGGGGAGAACGTAGGCAACCTCGGTCTAACGCGAACCAATATACCCGATTTGGCCGCACCCCAAGCCATTGCCAGTATCGAAGCCCGCGCTTTCAGCGAACCAGCCGAACCTATACAAGTAGAGAATACTATTTTAAAGCCTCTTGACCCAAATATAGTGAGCAGCGTTTCTGAAGAGCCTCCAATCAAGCGCTCGCGACGAGTCCAAGCCCAGCATCGAGAGAAGTATAATTTCTTGGCGGAATCGGGGGAAGCACCACCACGCGGGGACGATGAACGAGCGTCGCCGCATGTAGTTCGACAGCAGATGAACACCAGGTTGCGCGCTTTGAAGGATCTCCAAACACCCACAAAGACCTCGCCAATAACCCCAAAATCAGGACCATCGGGAATTAAAACGGAACAAGTTCCTACACCACCATCGAGCTCGTCGCGGGCTAGAAACACCCCTGCGAGGACGGCTGCAAAGTCTCGCTCGAAGGCTCGTGATGACCCGACACCTGATCGGCCAGTATGGACGATGAAGCCGTCCGAGACACGGTCCAGCGCTTGCAAAATTCGTGAAACGCCTTCCAAAGACCAGGGCTGTCTTAAAGATAAGGCCGTCACAGAACTCAGCGTACACGACTTCAAACCAAATCCTGCCTACAATCAAGGGTATAGCTATGCGTTTGCGGAAACTGTCCGCAAACGAGGAGATCGCATGTGCCTACCAGGCTGCACCAATGCACAATGTTGTGGCTCCACGTTTCGAGCGCTAGCAGAAGCTCAAGCACCTCTCAGTCTATCACAAGAAGAGACTTTGCTTGAAGACTACCTCGGTGATGCATACAACAACATACAACTCACACAAATGGCGTCAGAAGAGCGGCAAGAGCTGGTTCTCCAAGCACGCACTATGAGGATGGCAAAAGAGTCTGGCAAACATCGTGAGGCCTACGAACGACGAAGAACACCGCCGGGTTTCTGGCGAGTCGACTTTCCGACAACGCAAGAACAACAAGAAGATAGGGAGCGCGCCAAGGAACAGGAAAAGGCTGTAGTACAGGAGCGATGGTTAGAGGCCCACAGAAAGGGTGGCAAGTGGATATTCAGAGACGAGTGAGTTTGACGATTGGTAGGCCAAAGTCTCCACACTAAGATCCATGGTTCGGTTTGGATGTGATTAGGAACAGGTATAGTACAGTAGCGTATTCTGTCGGTACCATTGTACGCCATTGATAGTCACCATAACCACTACAACCATGGTTCAGAATATAGTCTTATCATGCATGCGTCTATTATATATCAAAGGTTACTTTACACTAGGTATTCTCTTTCCTATCGTCCATCAACATCTCCAATGCCTCATCAGCTTCAGCTTCAATACACATCCACAACTACATCAAACCACACACACACACAAAGCGAACTTCCAAATCCACCAAAACATGACTCAGCTCATATTCATCCGTGAACAATTCCTCGCCACAAAAATAACTCGCACTATTCCCTCCACCAACAACACGCAGTGCCCAATCTGCATGGAAGAATACAACAACACCACGCACCAAGCCGCTAAATTTACCGACGAAAGCAGCTGCAACCACATCTTCTGCCGAACCTGCCTCATCGCCTGGCTTAGCAGCCCAAACGTAAATTCGTGTGCCCTGTGCAGGAGACAGCTATTCGTCTTTCCTGAGATTGAGTATTCCGACAATTACGACGAATACGGAGAAGAAGATGACTACTCTGAATCGGAATACAACTCCGACGCCGGGTACGACAGCATACACAAATACGACTCTGAGGAATATGATTCAGCCTCTGAAGACGAAGAAGACGAAGAAGACGAAGGAGAAGAAATCATTAATATCTCCGACGATATCATTCACGACATACTTGAAAGCGTGTTTGTCGAAATATGGTGGCTCCACAAGTGGTATAGCATCCTTCCTCCGCCTCTGAGATATGCGGATATTCCCTCTCCACAGACAATGTTAAATATATTTTCGGATATATTGGATACGCAGTTGCAGACGCATGGGATTGTCAACACGATGGCGGGGGAGCAGGTGAATATGCTGAAGTGGTTGCTTTGTCATATCTTGGCGCAGTTGGCGGCGCAGTCGGCGGCGCAGTTGGTGGAGGTGAAGGCGAAGGCGGTGTGGGCTGAGTTCCCAGAGGAGAGGGTGGGGGAGTGGGGGTATATTTTGAGGGGGGTTTTGGGGGCTTATTAGCGAGTGGGGGCTGGTAGATACGTGATATTGCTGGGGCTGTATGAGAGATTTGTGGAGAATGAGTGTCTGCTTCAACTACAGTGATACATGTTTGTATACTCTTCACTATAAGGATCCGAGATATGATTGATTGTGTAATACATGCGATACAGGTTCATTTAT
>Ga0265780_10003772_pt1 | contig 19767 bp, 20 predicted proteins | sample P1T30metagenome_FD_192432 | JGI IMG/M metagenome (GOLD analysis project Ga0265780, IMG submission 192432) | Plant litter microbial communities from East Loma Ridge, Irvine, California - P1 T30 | ecosystem: Environmental > Terrestrial > Plant litter > Unclassified | place: USA: California...
TCGAGGAGATTGCGTTCGTGGGCGTCGTGCAGGACTTCGAGGAGCTCTGAACGATTTTCAGGCTCGGGGGAGATGAATGCGGTCAGCCGCTCTAGCAGCGACCGATGGGGTTTGGCGTCCGGGCGGACGTCACTGGGATACTCGGGCATAGTTGGCGGGAAGCCGTTGTTGCAATGGGGTATAGGATACACGAATTGGCGGCGCACCCGCTATTTGCAAGGGTGCGCACGCCGTCTGCGGGCCTAATCGGCGTAGGGATCCGGGAACCCCAGCACCTCCATGATGTCGCGCTCGAACTGCTCCATCTCTTCGGCATCGTTCTCGTCTTCATGGTCCCAGCCCTGGGCGTGCAGCACGCCGTGTACCACCAGGTGGGCCGCGTGTTCCTCGACCGTTTTCTTCTGTTCCTCGGCTTCGCGCACCAGCACATCGGTGCACAGCACGATGTCGGCCTGGGTCGGGTCGTCCTCGCCCAGTTCCTCGTCTTCGTTGTAGGCGAAGGTGAGGACGTTGGTGGCGTAGTCCTTGCCGCGGTAGGCCTTGTTCAGGGCCTGGCCTTCGGCCGCGTCGACGAAGCGGATGGTCAGCTCGGCCGGACCGAGCAGCGAGGCCTCGACCCAGCGCTGCAGCTTGGCTTCGGTGATCTCGCTTTCCAGGCGGGTATCGGCGAACTGGACTTCGAGTTCAAGAGGATAGTTTTTTTCTTGCATTCTTGGCCTGGGTCGGTTTCGGGAGGGCGCCCAGTTCCTGGACGGACGAATCCTGGTCGTAGGCGTCGATGATGCGCGCCACCAGCGGATGGCGCACCACGTCGGCGCTCGAGAACTGGGTGAAGGCGATGCCGCGCACGTCCTTGAGCACGTGCATGGCGTCCACCAGGCCGCTGCGCTGGGTCTTGTGCAGGTCGACCTGGGTGACGTCGCCGGTCACCACGGCCTTGCTGCCGAAACCGATGCGTGTCAGGAACATCTTCATCTGCTCGACGGTCGTATTCTGCGCCTCGTCCAGGATCACGAACGCATGATTGAGCGTGCGGCCGCGCATATAGGCCAGCGGAGCGATCTCGATCACCTGTTTTTCAAACAGCTTCTGCGTGCGGTCAAAGCCGAGGAGGTCGTACAGCGCGTCGTACAGGGGTCGCAGGTAGGGGTCGACCTTCTGCGCCAGGTCGCCCGGCAAGAAGCCCAGGCGTTCGCCGGCCTCGACCGCGGGGCGGGTCAGGATGATGCGCTTGACGGCGTCGCGCTCGAGGGCGTCGACCGCGCAGGCCACCGCCAGGTAGGTCTTGCCGGTGCCGGCCGGGCCGATGCCGAAGCTGATGTCGTGGTTCAGCACCGCGTTCAGGTACTGGATCTGGTGTGGCGTGCGGCCGCGCAGGTCGCTGCGGCGGGTCTTGAGCAGCGGGCTCTCGAGGCTGTCCGGCGCCGGTTCGGCATCGATCGCCTGCGCCGCATCGGGCTTGGCGGCCGGGGCGGCGGCGCCCTCGGCGCGGGGTTTCAGGCCCGCGCGCTGCTCGACCAGGGCCAATTGCACCTCTTCGATCGGCACGACCTTGTTGGCGACCGCATAGAAGCGTTCCAGCAGTTCGACCGCGCGCTCGGCGTTGGCGCCGGTGACGATGAATTTTTCGCCGCGGCGGAACACCGTGACGTCGAGGGCGGCCGAGATCTGGCGCAGGTTCTCGTCAAGCGGGCCGCACAGGTGGGCGAGCCGCGTATTGTCGAGCGGCTCGGGAATGAAGTACGAGGGCTGGGTAGGCTGTGTTTTCAACTGGCTTTGGCTATCGTATCGAGGTTGGCGACGAGTTCGCCGCGCAGGTAGTAATCGTGGCTGGCATTGATGCGCACATCGGCCAGTTGTCCGATCAGCGCGGCATTCGACTCGTCCAGTGGGAACAGGACCACGCGGTTGTTCTCGGCGCGGCCCTGGAGTTGGGTAGCATCTTTCTTGGCGACGCCTTCGACCAGCACCCGCTGCACGCTTCCGACCATGGCGGCGCTGTGCTTGCGGGTATTGGCGTCGATCAGCGCTTGCAGGCGCTGGAGGCGCGCCAGCTTGACCTCGTGCGGGGTATCGTCTTCCAGGTTGGCGGCCGGGGTGCCGGGACGCTTGCTGAAAATAAAGCTGAAACTGTTATCGAAGTCGACGTCGGCGACCAGCTTCATCATGGCGTCGAAGTCGGCCTCGGTCTCGCCCGGGAAACCGACGATGAAGTCCGACGAGAAGGTGATGTCGGGCCGCACCGCGCGCAGGCGGCGGATGATCGACTTGTACTCGAGGCCGGTATATCCGCGCTTCATGGCGTTCAGGATCCTGTCGGAACCATGCTGCACCGGCAGGTACAGGTGGCTCACCAGCTGCGGGATGCGGGCATAGGCGTCGATCAGGCGCTGGCTGAATTCCTTCGGGTGACTGGTGACGAAGCGCAAACGCTCGATGCCGGGAATCTCGGCGATGTATTCGAGCAGCAGGGCGAAGTCGGCCGTTTCGCCGTTCTCCATGGCGCCGCGGAACGCGTTGACGTTCTGGCCCAGCAGCATGATTTCCTTGACGCCCTGGGCGGCCAGGCCGGCGACCTCGGTCAGCACATCCTCGAAGCGGCGCGAGACTTCCTCGCCGCGGGTGTACGGCACCACGCAGTAGCTGCAGTACTTGCTGCAGCCTTCCATGATCGAGACATAGGCGACCGGACCGTCGACCTTGGCCGGCGGCAGGAAGTCGAACTTCTCGATCTCGGGGAAGCTGATGTCGACCTGCGCCTTGCCCGACTGGCGCCGGTCCTGGATCAGCTGGGGCAGGCGGTGCAGGGTCTGCGGGCCGAACACCACGTCGACGAAAGGCGCGCGCTTGACGATCGCGTCGCCCTCTTGCGAAGCGACGCAACCACCGACGCCGATCACGAGGTCAGGCTTGCTGCGTTTGAGCTCCTTGATGCGCCCCAAATCCGAAAACACTTTTTCTTGCGATTTTTCGCGGATCGAACAGGTGTTGAACAGAATGACATCCGCGTCTTCCGGCGTATCGGTGCGCACCAATCCATCCGAGGCGCCAAGGACATCGACCATCTTGTCCGAGTCGTACTCGTTCATCTGGCAACCAAAGGTTTTGATAAATACTTTTTTCTGCATGGAATTACTAAGTGGGGACGAGCGAAGCTTCGACAAGGCGGGCGGCCAGTTTACCGTAATTCGGGTTGGCGCCGTTCGAACTTGCCGCACGCACTTTATTTTGGTGCCGCGCGGACACTCTTACTTCTTAACTGAATTTTATTATCGTCTTGCTCATTTTGTTAAATGTCCGCTGGCGAACATACTTTATTATTCAGCTCACATAGGTGTGCAAGCTACAAGTGTTTCCCCATGTAAATCAATGACTTCCGCATGGATTCTTATTCACAAAATTTATCCAAGAAATCTCTTGCGTGCGCCACAATCAAGCCCCATGTGCTGAAATGCAAACGTGACAAGCTTTCCACACGATAGCTTGATTTCCGACAAGGAGTCACATGCGCCGGTTCGGGATCGTACTGGCGTGCGCGACACATAATTTGTTTGAAAGACAAGTGCGCATGCGGAAAGACATGGAGCACGGCTGGACCGGAATTCTTAAGGGAAAGCTCAGATTTGGGCTGTTTAATCTCTTAACAAGTTCCGGGAACTTATGTTGACGAAATGTAGTCTTTAACAAAAGTTCGTAAGGGAACTATTTTAACCAACTCGTGAGGTAATTATCATGGCACAACAACATCACGCTCTGTCTTCGCAGGAGAGTTACAATCCGAATCACCTGCTGGACATTCTGCTCGGCAAAATGCAGCTGAAAAACGATGCAGCGCTGTCGCGCATGCTCGAGGTTGCGCCACCCGTCATCAGCAAGATCCGCCACCACCGCCTGCCGGTCGGCGCCTCGCTGCTGATCCGCATGCACGAAGTGACCGGGATGAGCATCCGCGACCTGCGTGACCTGATGGGCGACCGCCGCACCAAGTACCGTCTGTCGGATGCCCAGGGCCGTCCGAAGCCAGAAGAGAAAGCTGCGCAAGCCGCTGCCGCGGCTGCTGCTGCACAACAAGCCCAGCCACAAGGCCAGGGCACGCCAGGCAACGAAGCGTCGAACAAGACCTCCGGCAATTATGCTCACTAATGCCGTGGGCATGACAGCCGCATCTGTCATGCCTTCGGTATTGGCGGGTTGCGGCGCCGCCAGCCTGCGGGCGCCGCACTAGTCATTCCATTTGTTGTATCGAACACCGTCCTGCTGCATTACGCCATCAGGATGGCTGTCATTTCCTCGAATTGCAGTTCCGTCTCGCGGAACACTTGCAGCCACGTCTCCTCCGACAAGCCGAGCGCCGTCCAGGCAATGCTGGAGATGGCCGGCACCTGCCCTTGCGGATCGCCCGCCAGGTCGAGCGCATGTGCTACCGCCACCGCCACATGGACGATGGTGGCCAGGAAACCGGCCCCCGGCATGTCCGGCGCATGATGGAAGGCGATCGCCTGCTGCATCGTGCCCGAGAATTGCCAATGCTCCGCCAGCGCCGCGCCCGCCAGCACATGGTCGACGCCCAGCATCGCCTGTTCCAGCGCCAGCAGATCGCCATCGACACGCTTGCATTCGCGCAGCACGGCATCGTACTGCTCCGGGTAGCGGCTGACCAGCACCAGGCGGCCGATGCCGTGCAGCAGGCCGGCGGTGAACGCCACGTCCTGGTTGAAGTGCATATGCCGCGCCAGGACCCGCGCGCAGGCCGCCGTCGCGATCGACAGGCGCCAGAACCCCTTGTCGTCGAACGAGGGACAACGTCCGCTCGGGAAACACCCCGTCATCGCCGCCGCCATGATCAGGTTGCGCGTTGCCTGGAAACCCAGGTAGGTCATCGCCTGGTGGATCGTGGTCGCCTTGACCTGCAGCCCAAACGCCGAGGAGTTGGCCAAGCGCAGCGTCTTTGCGGTCAGTGCCTGGTCGCTCGAGACCTTGCGCGCCAGCACGGAAATATCGACGTCTTCCTGGTCGATGCTGCCCAGCAGCTCCATCACGACGGCGGGCAGCGAGGGCAGGTCGTCCAGGCCCTGGATCAGTTCTTCGAGCGTGAGCGTCATGGCGCCACCTGGCGTTCGAGCCGGTAATCCTCGACGTAGCGGCGCAGCAGCCCGGCCGCCCAGTCGCTGCCCAGATCGTGCTTGCGGAACAGGTAATCGAGCCGCGCCCCGACCGCGACCGGATCGGGCGCGCGGTGCGCCTCGACCCGCGCCACCGGTACCACGTCGATGTGGTGGCGCTGCAGCGAGGCGATGATGGCTTCGCTCAGGATGGCGCCCTTGGCCAGCAGCACCAGGCCCTGGCTGTCCAGCAGCTCGTCCGAGAGCACCATGCCCGGCTGCGCCTGGTTCACGGGGACCAGCACGTGGTCGTCGCTCATGTCTTCCTCCATTCAAACCGGTAGGGAATGGTATCACTGCCGGGGACAGTGGTTCCATGCATGAGTGGGCGGTGTCACCTCCCCGCCGCAAGGGTGAGGCTGCCGGGTGTGCAGTCGCAGGCGCCTCGGCGGCTGCGGTCGGCCCGCTCAGCGAGCCGGCCTGGCCTGTGGCATCGTGCCGGCGTGACGATGCAAGCCGCGCGCACGGATCGCCGGCGGCACGTTACCATGGCCGCATGACCAGCCAACGCTATATTGCCTTGTTGCGCGGCGTGAATGTCGGCCGCGCCAAACGGATTGCCATGGCCGACCTGCGCAAGCTGGTCGAGAGCCTCGGCTATACCGGCGTGCGCAGTCTGCTCAATAGCGGCAACATCATCTTCGACGCCGACGTGCCTGCCGACCAGGCGGCGCAGGGCATCGAGGAGGCCATGGTCCTGCGCCTTGGCGTGGCGGCGCGCGTGTTCGTGCTGGGGCGCCATGAGCTGGCCGCCATCATCGACGACAATCCCCTGCTGGACCTGGCGAGCGACCATGCCCGCCTGTTCGCCTTCGTGCTGCCAGGCGCCGTGCAGCGCGATATCGCGCATTGCCTCTGCGGCCAGGACTGGACGCCCGAGGCGCTGGCGATCGGCCGCCATGCGGCCTATGTCTGGTGTCCCGAAGGCCTGCTCGACAGTGCGGCGGCCGCCGCGCTGGGCAAGCAACTGGGCGACGGCGCGACATCGCGCAACTGGAACACGATGACCAAGCTGCACGGGCTGTGCAGCGATGGTGGGCGCCACGCCGCGGCCTGCTGAATCGCGCCCACCCGGGGCGGAGCGCCACTAATTGAACTTGTCGCTGGTGTGGCGGCTGGCGCGGTAGCCCACCAGCACCAGGCCGACCAGCATCATCGCGAATACTTCAGGTTCGGGCAGTTCGGACATGCCGGACGGCGGCGTCACGATCCGGTGGTGGCCCGTGGTCGCCAAGTGGGATAGCGGCTGGCTTGCAATGGACGAGGCATGCGCAGGCGTGATTTCGATAACGGCGGCATGGGCCATACCATCCAGCGATAGCGCCAGCGTTGCAGCGACAGCATATCGTTTCATCATGACTTCTCTCGCAAGCTAATTCCCGCCAATCTCTGGACGTATTGAAATTCGACCGTCGATCGCTATCTTCTTCATCAAGAATAGCAAATATCCGGGGATGCGCTACCTATTGTTGAATGGATGAGTTGCCCGAAGATGGCGTTCTGTTGGCGAACAATGTAGACATCGTGCGCACAAACAAAGAAAAGTTGACTGTGGTAAATAAGCCGCGCTCGGCAGTGACTTAGTCGATAGTTATATGCAGTTTGATATGTTTATTTATTAAGAAGTGGCGGCTTGTTTGGCATCCTCATAATAATTGCTGTCACTCGGATAATCAAAACCGTTATCAGCCTTTTCACTCTTCAAAAATCACGCGGTTTTTTGTCTGCTCGGTATTCCAACCCGATTTTTTTGAAGGTATAGTCTCCTTATCCCCTTGCCTTCGGGCATCACAGCAAGCTCCAGTCAACACGTCTCGACCTTGCGGCGCAAGCCGCCGCCAACGTCGCCGCCTGCCGCTGCGACTGGCACTGCTGTCCTTTTTTTGCACGAAGCACTTCTCGACGAGTACACACGATGCCCAATTTTTCCCAGCTTCAGATTGCCTTCAAGAACGTCTACATCCGTATCCTGTCCGCTATCCTGCTGGGCTTGCTTGTGGCGCTGGCAATCTTCAAGTCCGACGTGCCGCAGGACGCCAGTCCGGTCGTGCATTCGCAGAATATTGCCGAGATCACCGCGCTCGCCAGCCAGAAAGAACGGTTGGACTACCTGCTGATCGCGAATCCGCTGTCGGAAGCGCCACGCTATATCTACAAGTTCAAGGATGCGGCGACGCTGAACGTGGTCAAGGTGCCCAGCACCTCGCACCTGTCGCTCGAGCGCGAAGTGCTGCTCAAGAACGCGATCCCGTATTCGATCGCCAAGGACGACTACCTGGCCAGCCACAAGGCGGTGATGGACGAGGGCGTCAGCATGCTCGACCAGACCGCTGACTTCCTCAAGCGCAATGCCTTCCCGATCGTGGTGCTGCTGGTGGTGCTGTACGTGCTCAAGTTCGGCGTTCCCGGCATGGGCGCGAGCGCATCGATGATCACCCCGGACAAGCTCAAGGGCAGCATGGACGACCTGATCGGCATGGACGACATCAAGCAGGAAGTGCTGCACCTGGAAGACATGATCCGCAACCGCGCCGAATACCAGTCGCACAATATCGACAAGCCATTCAATGTGATGCTGACCGGCCCTGCCGGCACCGGCAAGACCAAGCTGGTCGGCTACCTGGCCAAGCGCCTCGACATGCCGATGATCTCGGCCTCGGGCTCGGCGCTGGAATCGGGCTATGTCGGCGGCGGTTCGAAGGCCTTGAACGCGCTGTACCGCAAGGCCTGCGCCAAAGGCAAGTGCATCATCTTCCTGGATGAGGCGCAAAGCCTGTTCATGCCGCGCGGCCGCAGCGAAAAGAAATGGGAAGACGACACCGCCAACACCATGCTCGGCCTGCTGGACGGCGTGAAGAGCGACAAGGGTCAGGGCGTGATCTGGATCGTGGCCTCGAACTTCGACGACAACACGACCGAGATGGATGAAGCGATGCTGCGCCGCTTCTCGGTGAAGATCAACTTCCGCCTGCCGAACAAGGCCGAGCGCCGCGAACTGCTGCGCAGCTTCCTGACCCGCAAGAAGGATGGCCTGGTCGACTGGAACGACATGAACCTGGACCAGGTGGCCGAGATCACCCAGAACCTGAGCCCGGCGCTGCTGGAAACCGTGGTCGAACGCGCCAGCATGCTGTCGATCCAGGAAAAGACGATCATCAATACGAACCTGATGTTCCGTGCCTACGAGCGCGCCACCATCGGCCTGACCGACCGCGCCACCACCGCCGAGAAGCACAAGCAGCGCGAACGCATTGCCTTGCACGAGCTGGGTCACTTCTTCATGCAGATCGACCCTTACCTGCGCCAGGGACTGTCGCTGGCCGAAGTGAAGGACAAGTCGCACCTGCTCAAGATCAGCACTGAGGCGGTGTCGAAGATCGGCGCGCTGGGGTATGTGCTGCAGTCCGGCGAAGACATGTCGCTGCGCACCCTGGAAGAACTGGAGCGCGACGTGGTGGGCCTGTACGGCGGCGTGGCGGCCGAAGAACTGTTCTATGGCGCCCGCGGCATCTCGGTCGGCAGCCAGAACGACATCGAGAAGATCACCAAGATGCTCAACCTGATGGTGAGCCGCCTGTCGATGTACTCGCGCTCGAAGATCGACTACAGCCAGCTGCAGCAGGACGCCAGCGGCGAGCACACCGTGCGCCTGGTGGAAGAGAAGGCCGACGCGCTGTACAGCTACACGCTCGATGCGATCCGCGACTACAAGCTGGTGATGGAGTCGCTCAAGGACACGCTGCTGGAGCAGTATGTGCTTTCCAAGGACGAGGTGTTTGCGCTGCTGGAAGAGCGTAGCGACTTGCTGATGCCGCAGCTGCATGGTCATCGCAGCGCCAAGCTGACCTTGTGCGAGGAAGAAGTCGCCGCATAAGCCGCAAGCGCTGGTTCGCCAAAACCCGTCCCGCGCATGCCGGACGGGTTTTTTGTTTGCGCGGGCGACCGGACGGCGCCAGGATCCTGATCGTGTGGCAGCGGTAATGCGCCAATGCGCTAGCCCGCCAGGCGTTCGACCAGCGCCGCATGCTCGGGCCACTGTTTCTTGAGGACGCTTTTGTCGGCAATCTCGAATTCATCGAATTCAAAGCCGGGGGCAACCGTACAGCCCACCAGGCCATGGCCCCCAGGCTCCTCGCATTCTGCGGCGAACCACCGTCCAGCGGGCACCAGCGCCTGGAAATGCGCGCCTTCGTGCCGCAGAGGATTGCCGAGCCGAAGAATGCCGAGTCCTCCATCGGGCTCGAGCACGTGGATCCGTATGGGCGTGCCATCATAAAAATGCCACAGCTCGTCCGATTGAATGCGATGCCAGGTGGACCTTTCCCTTCCGCGCAGCAGGTAATAGATTGCGGTAGAGGCAGAACGGCTGACCCCGTCGCTCGCTCTGATCACGCTGGTTTGACTCCGGTAGGTTTCCCTGAAATGGCCTCCTTCCGGATGGGGGATGAGCGACAGCAGGGAAATGATATGTTCCGAATTGTTTTCAGAGGTCATGATTGATGTGGTTGGCAGGTAGATCGGCAGATGACGGTTGCCCGCAAAGTTATGTTCCAACGGCAGATCACGTCAATAGAAACCCTTCTCCGCCCGAAAGCAGTGTGATGGAGGGGCTTCACTACAGCATTTAAAATTGCTATCAAGTGGTAATTGTTATGCTACTCTCAGTCGACTTCCTGGCCTTTGATGAGGGATCGGTGCTCAGTCATTCGCATCCCCGATCATGCCGATGCTGCATTCCGAGGAATACATGCAACAGAAATGGATCGTCATACCATGCGTGTTGGCGCTGGCCGCCATGGCGACATTCGCGCTGTCCGGCTTGCAGCGTTTCTGGCAAACACTTTGGGCCGCAGCCGGCCGTGGTGCTCGATCGCGCTCTGCGGGAGAGCACGATCGATACCCTGGTCGCGACGCTGGACGATCACTATGTTTTTCCCGACAAGGCCAGGGCAATCGGGGCAATGCTGCGGCAGCGGCAGCAGCAAGGCGCCTACGATGACATCAAGAGCGGCTTCAGACTGGCGCGGCAGCTCACGGCCGACGTGCATGGCGTTGCCCACGACCTGCATATGACAGTGCGGTTCGCCCCGGGAGTGGTGTTGCCGGAAGAAGCAGCCGGGCCTGCGCCGGCGTCACAAGCGGAATGGGAGCGGCAAAACAACGTCGTCCAGCGCCTGTTCATGCGCCATACGGCAACCCGGAACGTGGTGCGGGTCGCCCGCCTGGCTGGCAATACCGGCTACCTCAAAATTTCCCGGTTCCCTGATGCGTTTCTCATCGCCGACAGGTTCGCCGCAGCGATGGATGAACTCGCGGACACCGACGGTCTCATCGTGGACCTGCGCCCCAACGGCGGCGGGGATCCACAAGCGATGGTCTTGTTGGTCAGCTATTTCGTCGACCGGCGCACGCGCCTCAACGACATCTGGGATCGCGATACCGGCGTCGCCACGCAGCACTGGACCGAAGACAAGCTTGCCGGCCAACGCTATGGCGGCAAGAAGCCGGTCCTGATCCTGGTCGGTCGCGGCACCGCGTCCGCCGGCGAAGACTTCGCGTACACGATGCAGGCGCTGCAGCGCGCCGTGGTGATCGGTGAGCCGACCTGGGGCGGCGCCCACCCCATCAGCCCCCATCGCATTGGCGAGCATTTCGTTGCACTGATACCCAGCCAGCGCAGCATCAGTCCGATTACCGGCACCAACTGGGAGGGGACAGGCGTGATGCCGGATATCGCGGCAACGCCAGGCAACGCCCTGGCCGTGGCCAGGAACCTCATGCAGCGCAGACTGCAAGGCGCCGTCCCGCGCGTCGCCTCCGGGCACTGACGCTGCGATCTGCTGCAGCGCGCCGGGCAGGGCGATGCGGCGCACGTCGAGCAGCTCCTTCGATGACGACGCCGGCCGCCAGGTAGCCGACCCGGGCGGGCAGCGTGATACGCACGGCCAGCATGCCGAACAGCAGGCCGAAGCCGAGCGCTGCGGCGATGGCGGTGATCAGGCTTGCTTCACGGTGCATGACAGGGGTGGTCCCGATTCGGTGCGAGTTCCTCCAGTACGGGGTGTGAAAAGTGGCCCGGCGCCCGGCGCGTCGTCCGCGCGCGAAACCGGATAGCATGGGCACCTCGTCATTGTTCAGTTAGTCGCATGGAAAAGCACACCGAATTGCGCAGGTCCAAACTGATCGCCCTCGGCTTTTTTGTCGGCGCGGCGGTGCTGTTCGTGGCCAGCCTGCTGCTGCCCTATACCTGGTGGACCGGCCTGCTGCGCGCGTTTGCCGAGGCGGCCATGGTCGGTGCGCTGGCCGACTGGTTCGCGGTGGTGGCGCTGTTCAAGCGCGTGCCGATTCCGTTTGTCTCGCGCCATACCGCGATCATCCCGAACAACAAGGACAAGATCGCCGACAACCTGGCCCTGTTCGTGCGCGAAAAATTCCTCGACACCGATTCCATCGTGGGCCTGATCCGGCGCCAAGATCCGGTGCAGAAGGTGGCCGACTGGCTGTCCACGCCGGCGAATACCGAGCTGATGGGCGGCCACCTGGTGCGCGCCGCCGCCTTCATGCTCGACTTCATCGAGGACGCGGCGGTGCAGAACGTCATCCGCCGCGGCGTGCACACGATGGTCAACAGCGTCGACCTGTCGAAGTCGACCGGCGCCATCCTCGAGAGCCTGACGCGCGGCCGGCGCCACCAGGAGCTGCTCGACGAAGGCATCCGGCAACTGGCGCACCTGCTCGACAACGCCGACACCCAGGACTACATCGCGCAAGGCATCGTCGACTGGCTCAAGGAAGACTATGCCTTCATCGAGAAGATGCTGCCGTCGGAGCTCATCGGCCGCAAGGGCGCCGATATCGCGGTGCGCCTTGCCGCCGGCGTGTTGAACAAGGTCGCGGCCGATCCCCAGCATGCGCTGCGCGCGCGTTTCGACGACTATGTGGCCGGCTTCATCGAGCGCCTGCAGCAGGATCCCGCTTTCACCGCCCGCGCCGACGAGGTCAAGCGCTACCTGCTCGAAGACGAGACCCTGAACAACTACCTCGGTTCGCTGTGGGCCGAGCTGAAGGCCTGGCTCAAGCGCGACCTGGAGCAAGACGATTCCAGCCTGCGCCGCCGCATCGTCGCCATGGGCGCCTGGATCGGCAAGGCGCTCAGCGACGACCCGGCCCTGCGCCAGTCGCTGCACGATAACCTGGAGGCCGCGGCGCGCGGCGTGGCGCCCGAATTCGCGGGTTTTCTCACGCGTCACATCGCCGACACGGTCAAGCAATGGGACAACCGCGAGATGTCGGCCCAGATCGAGCTCAATATCGGCAAGGACCTGCAATACATCCGCATCAATGGCACCATCGTGGGTGGGATGATCGGCGTGACCTTGTACCTGCTGTCGCACCTGCCCGCGTATTTTGCTGCGCCTGCGGGCTGAACCTACCGAGGAACCACGATGCACACGCTCTCGCTGAACGACTGGCTGGCGGCCCACCCCGAGGTCGAGCGCATTCCCGAGCGCGACCTGTACGTGCTGGCGCGCTTCATGATCCCGATCGACGCCAGCCTGGCCCAGGGCTGCCTGGAGGCGTCCGGCATTCCCGCCATGCTGGCCGACGCCCACCTGATGCAGACCGACCTGCTGCTGGCGCCGGCGCTGGGCGGCGTGCGCCTGCTGGTCGACGCGGCCAATGTGCAGCAGGCGTACGCCGTGCTCGAGGCGTTGGCGCGGGGCGACTATGCGCTCGATGAACACGCGCCGGATGGCGAATGGCGTACTGCCGAGTAGATCGCGCGCGAGCGTGGGATGGCGCACCAAACGATCGCGGCCGGCAGCGTAGATTGACGTCCTGCGACCGGCAATCGGGCTGGTCCGCGATCGTCAATCCAAAGGAGAACCATCATGCCCCAGGGTGATAAATCGTCGTACACCGACAAGCAGAAGCGCCAGGCCGAGCACATCAAGGAAGGCTACGAGAAGAAGGGCGTCGGCAAGCAGGAAGCCGAGCGCCGCGCCTGGGCCACCGAAAACAAGGTCTCGGGCGGCGGCAAGAAGCATTGAGCGCCTGCCTGGATCGCTTCCAGAGCGCCGCAAAACACAAAGGCCCGGTTCTCGCGAACCGGGCCTTTGTGCTTGTCTGGTGGTGATAGGTGGACTTGAACCACCGACCCCAGCATTATGAGTGCTGTGCTCTAACCAGCTGAGCTATATCACCGAAACGGGCAAAAGCAAAAATGGCTTGACTCGTCGGAGCCAAGCCATTGCTTGGAATTCTTGGTGGTGATAGGTGGACTTGAACCACCGACCCCAGCATTATGAGTGCTGTGCTCTAACCAGCTGAGCTATATCACCGCAACGACCAATATTATCGGGCGCGACCGGTTGCGTGTCAAGATCGCGGCGTGCTGTGCGCCGAAAAATGTCGCGCCGATGTCATTTGCTTAACTGGTCCAGGTGGGCCAGCATCACGCCCGCCGGGTCCGGGCCCAGGCAATCGACCACGATCCGGTGCGGCATCGCGCGCAGCCAGGTGATCTGGCGCTTGGCCAGCTGGCGCGTGGCGATGATGCCCAGTTCGCGCAGTTCGGCGCGGCTGATATTGCCGTCCAGGTAGTCCCAGGCCTGGCGATAGCCGACGCAGCGGATCGACGGCAGCGCCGGCGACAGGTCGCCGCGTGCGCGCAGGCGCGCCACTTCGGCCACCAGGCCGGCGTCGTCGCGCTGGCCCAGCATCTGGTCGAAGCGCTGGGCGATGCGCCGGTGCAGCACCGCGCGGTCGTCGGTCTCCAGGCCGAACGAGACCAGTTCGAACGGCAGCGCGGGTTTGGCGCGTTTGGCCAGCAGGGCCGACATCGGCTGGCCGGAGAGCTCGATGATTTCCAGCGCGCGGTTGATGCGCTGGGCGTCGTTCGGCGCCAGGCGCGCGGCGGTGATGGGGTCGAGCGCCTGCAGCCTGGCGTGCATGGCGGGCCAGCCGATGCGCGCGGCTTCTTCTTCGATCGCGGCGCGCACGTGCGGGGCGGCGGTCGGCAGGTCGTCCAGGCCATCCACCAGCCCCTTGAAGTACATCATCGTGCCGCCCACCAGCAGCGGCAGCTTGCCGCGCGCCGAGATCTCGCCGACCAGGCGGATGGTGTCGTCGCGGAACTGCGCCACCGAATACGACTCGCGCGGATCGAGGATGTCGATCAGGTGGTGCGGCACGCTGGCCAGCTCCTCGGCGCTCGGCTTGGCGGTGCCGATGTCCATCCCGCGGTAGACCAGGGCCGAATCGACCGAGATGATCTCGCACGGCGTCGTTTGCGCGATGCGCAAGGCGCTTGCCGTCTTGCCGGACGCGGTCGGGCCCATGATGGCCACGGCCAGGGGGTGCTTCATCTGGTTCATACTACTGGCCGCGCAAGAAAAGCTTGTCGAGTGCCGAGATCTCGAGCTGGACCCAGGTGGGGCGACCGTGGTTGCACTGGTCGGCGCGCTCGGTGCTTTCCATCTGGCGCAGCAGCGCGTTCATTTCGGGCACCGCCAGGATGCGGTTGGCGCGCACCGCCGTGTGGCAGGCGAGGGTGCCGAGCAGCTCGTTGCGGCGCTCGATCAGCACCCGCGAGCCGCCGTATTCGCGCACGTCGCGCAGCACGTCGCGCGCCAGCGTCTGGGCGTCGGCGTTCCTGAGCAGCGTGGGCACGCTGCGCACCGCCAGCGTGGTGGGCGAGAGCGCGGCGATGTCGAAGCCGAGCGCCTTCAGGGTGTCGGCGTGGTCGGTGGCGGTCGCGACTTCGACCGCGTCGGCGTAGAAGGTCACCGGGATCAGCATCGACTGCACCTGCATCTCCTGGCCTGCCGCCTGGGCGTCGAGCGCGTTCTTGATCTGCTCGTACAGGATGCGTTCGTGGGCCGCGTGCATGTCGACCAGCACCAGGCCGCGCGTGTTCTGGGCCAGGATGTAGATGCCGTGCAGCTGGGCCAGCGCGAAGCCGAGCGGGAAGTCGTCGTTCGACAGCGGACGCTCGGCGGCCGACAGCGGCACGGCCAGCGCCGCGCCGCCGGGGGCCATGCCAGGCGCCGGCGCGGTGGCCGTCGCATCCGATGTGAACAGCGCGCCATAGGCTTCGGTGCGCTGCGCCACGCCGCCGCCATGCGCCGCATCGTCCCAGCGGCTGCCGGCCGCATAGGGCGACGGCGAGAAGGTCGAGAGCGGCGCCGACGACAGCTGCGCGCCGAACGAGGTCTGCTCGTGCGGCCGCATCTGCGGCCGCGCGTCGGGCTGCGACAACTGCCACAGCGGGGTGCCGCTGGCGCGCACCTCGGCCGCCGTGATCGGCGCCGGCACGCTGCCGTGGGCGGTGGCCGAGGTCTGCGCCAGCGTACGCTGCACCGCGTGGAACACGAACTGGTGCACCGCGCGGCTGTCGCGGAAGCGCACCTCGATCTTCGACGGGTGGACGTTGACGTCGACCAGCGCCGGATCGAGGTCGAGCGACAGTACGTAGGACGGGAAGCGGTCGCCGTGCAGCACGTCCTGGTAGGCCGCGCGCACCGCGTGCACCAGCACCTTGTCGCGCACGAAGCGCCCGTTCACGTAGAAGAACTGGCCGTCGGCGCGCGCCTTGGAGGCGGTCGGCAGGCCGACGTAGCCGTGCAGGTGCAGCGGGCCGGCCGCTTCGTCCAGCACCAGGCGCGCTTCGGCGAAATCGCTGCCGAGGATGTGGGCGCTGCGCTTGGCCGCCTCGCCCACGTTCCAGTGGTCGATGGTGCGCCCGTTGTGCGACAGGCTGAAGGCCACGTCGGGCCGCGCCAGCGCGATGCGGCGCACGACCTCGGCGCAGTGGCCGTATTCGGTCTGCTCGGACTTGAGGAACTTGCGCCGCGCCGGCGTATTGAAGTACAGGTCCTGCACGTCGATCGTGGTGCCGAAGGCGCCGGACGATGGCGCCACCGTGCCTTCGTGCGAGCCGACGATCTCGAAGGCATGGGCGGCGTCCGGCGTGCGCGAGGTGATGCGCACCGAGGCCACCGACGCGATCGAGGCCAGCGCCTCGCCCCGAAAGCCCAGCGTGCCCACGTTCTCGAGGTCGTGCAGCGAGGCGATCTTGGAGGTCGCATGGCGGGCCAGGGCCAGCGGCAACTGCTCGGGCGCGATGCCGCGGCCGTTATCGGTGATCGCGATGCGCTTGACGCCGCCTTCTTCCAGGCGCACCGTGATCTGGGTGGCGCCCGCGTCGAGCGCGTTTTCCAGCAATTCCTTGACGACGGCCGATGGTCGCTCGACCACTTCGCCGGCGGCGATCTGCGAGATGAGCTGGTCGGGCAGCTGCTGGATGGGGCGGTGGGTCGGGGCAGGGGCGTTCATGCCCCGATTATATCGCGCATGCCGGCCCCGGATCGGCGGCGCCTATTCCTGGTCGCGCACCGGAATCGGCACATTGCACAGGTCGATGGCGCCGGCCGCGACCTTGGTCCACGGGCCGCCGCGGTTGCGCTGGGCCTCGATCACGGCCTGGAACGCGGCGCTGTCGGTGCGCATCACCTCGAGCTTGCTGCGCGCTGCCGGCGGCACGTCGGCGGCCAGGCGCACGCTGGCGATCGGCGTGCGCTGTTCGGCCTTCTCGTAGAAGCCGGCGGCGCCAGTCCCGCGCGCCATCACGGTCAGCAGCGGCATGCCGGCCACCACGCGGCCGACCACGGTGATGTTGCGGTCGAGGTGGCGCGGCGCGTGGCCGATCACGGTGTACAGCTGCGAGCCGTTGCCGGTGTCCGCGCCTTCGTCGCGCGCCACGCCGACCATCGCGTAGCAGTGCGGCAGCCAGGTCTGGCCGCTGGCAGGGTCGCGCGCGGCCGGGAAGCCATTCGCGTGGCCGACCTGCGGCGCGTAGACATCGCGCTCCTTGAGTTGGGTGAACTGGCCGGCGCCCTTGAGCGGCGCTGTGAATTCGGCAGGCACGGTGGCGGCGGCCTTGAACGGGCGCGGGCTTTCCTCGTCCGGATCGCCCCACTGCACCACGAAGCCGTCCTGGGCGCGGATGACCGACAAGCCGTCGAAATAGCGCTCGCGCACCAGCGCGCGGATATTCGCGGCGGTCTGCGGGGCGAAGCTGGGCGCCAGCTCGATGACCACGCGGCCGGCCGGCAGTTCGAGGTACAAGGTGTCGTTTGGATCGAGCGCACGCCAGTCGGCCGGTGCGGACGCCTTGACCACATCCGCCACCGACGGCTTGGGCGGCAGTTCCTGGCCTGGCTTGGCGGGCGCCGCACCGGCGCTGCTGGCCAGCAGCGCCAGCAGCGCCGCGCCGGTGAATGCATGAATCGTCGTTCTCGAAGCTGCCTGCATCTGTTCTCCCTTTCTGGCCGTTGGATTCATTTGTTTCAGGCAATTGTAATCGAGTGCAGCCGGCGCGTTCTCGGGCGGCGTCGCGAGCTTGCCGGGGCAGCCCGGGGCTGCCGGTCGAAGCAGGGCCGGAAGGCTATAATGCCACGCTCTCCCTTAGGAATATCATGGACTTGATGCATCTGTTCGACATGCTGCTGCACGTCGACAAATCCCTCGGCACCCTGCTGGCCCATTACGGCACCTACGTCTACCTCGTCCTGTTCGCCATCGTCTTTTGCGAGACCGGCCTGGTGGTCCTGTTCTTCTTCCCCGGCGACACGCTGCTGTTCATCGCCGGCGCCTTCTGCGCCACCGGCCAGATGCACTATCCGCTGCTGGCCGCGCTGCTGGTGACGGCGGCGGTGACGGGCAATACCTTGAACTATTTCATTGGCGAGGCGGTCGGCCACCGCATGTTCACGCACGACTACCGCTGGCTCAACAAGGATGCCCTGACACGCACCCATGCGTTCTTCGAGAAGCACGGCGGCAAGACCATCGTGCTGGCGCGCTTCGTGCCGGTGGTGCGCACCTTTGCGCCGTTCGTGGCCGGCGTATCCGACATGACCCATGCGCGCTTCCAGGCGTACAACGTCACCGGCGCGCTGCTGTGGGTGATGAGCCTGGTCACGGCAGGCTATTTCTTTGGCCACGTGCCCGTCATCCGCGACCACCTCACCGAGATCGTGCTGGTCGGCGTGAGCGCGGCGATCGTGCCGCTGGCCATCGGTGGGCTGTACAAGATCGGGCGGCGCCTGCTGGGCCGGCGCTGATCCACCGTATTAACAATCCGGTAAAAACCGCAAATTCTGCAGTTTGTTGCTGCAGCGCACTCAAGTTACCGGCGCGGGTTCCGATAAGCATAGGGTAAGCCCACTCATTTGGAACCCCATGCGTAACCTGATCGCACTGTTTGCCCTGAGCCTGGTCACGGCCCTGGCGAATGCGAACGATACAGCCCCGACCAAGCCTGCGGCCGAGAAGCCGGCGGCGATTGCTTCGATCAAGCCGAACCTGCGGCCTGCCGTGGCCACGCCTGCCGTCGTCGCCCCTGCCGCTGCCGCTGCCGCCGCGCCTGCCGCAGCCCCGAAATCCGAAGACGACGCCGAAGTCGACCTGTCGGTCCGGATCGCCGAAAAGCTGGCCGAGCTGCGCGCCAAGCAGGCCCTGCGCGCCGAGGAAAGCGCCCGCGCGCGCCGCGCCGCGGAAGCCCGCCGCAAGAAGGAAGCGGCCGTCGCCGCTGCGGCCGTGGTCGAAGCCGCCAGGCCGAAGAACGGCACCCACTGGACCTATGAGGGCGAGTTCGGCCCCGAGAACTGGTCGAAGATCAATGCTGCCTGGGCATCGTGCAATACCGGCAACCGCCAGTCGCCGATCGACCTGCGCGATGGCATGAAGGTCGACCTGGAGCAGATCGTGTTCGACTACCACCCGGCCTCGTTCAACGAGATCGATAACGGCCACACGATCCAGGTCAATGTTGCGGGCGGTAACTTCCTGACCGTGGGCGGCACCACTTACGAGCTGCAGCAATTCCATTTCCACCGTCCGGGCGAAGAACGCATCAACGGCAAGGGCACCGAGATGGTCGTGCACCTGGTGCACAAGAGCTATGACGGCAAGATCGCGATCCTGGCGGTGCTGCTCGAGCGTGGCGATGCCAACCCGATGATCCAGACCGTGTGGAACAACCTGCCGCTGGAAAAGCACACGACGGTGACGCCATCGATCGTGCTCGACGTGAACGAGATCCTGCCAGCGCGGCGCGACTATTTTACCTACATGGGTTCGCTGAGCGAGCCGCCTTGCACCGAGAACGTGCTGTGGCTGGTGATGAAGCAGCCGATGACGGCCTCGCCCCAGCAAATGGCCCTGTTCTCGCGCCTGTACCCGTTCAACTCGCGCCCTGTGCAGCCGAGCAATGGCCGGATGGTCAAGGAATCGATGTAACAAGGTGGGGGACCCCGCCTCGCCAAATAACCGCACCAGCGGGGTCAACCGCACCAGCGGGGTCAGGTCTGACATTCGGACACAAGCTCTACAGTGGGATCAGAATATAGCTGAGGCGGTAACCCCCACCAGCGGGGTCAGGTCTGACATTCGGACACAGGCTCTACAGTGAGATCGGAATACAGCTGAGGCCGTGTCCAAATAACCCCCACCAGCGGGGTCAGGTCTGACATTCGGACACAGGCTCTACAGTGAGATCGGAATACAGCTGAGGCCGTGTCCAAATGTCAGACCTGACCCC
>Ga0265780_10003774_pt1 | contig 19766 bp, 15 predicted proteins | sample P1T30metagenome_FD_192432 | JGI IMG/M metagenome (GOLD analysis project Ga0265780, IMG submission 192432) | Plant litter microbial communities from East Loma Ridge, Irvine, California - P1 T30 | ecosystem: Environmental > Terrestrial > Plant litter > Unclassified | place: USA: California...
CGCGATCCGGTGCAGCAGCGTGCCGAGGTCCTGCAGCGCGCCGTTGTACGACAGGCTGCGGCTGGCCATTTCATCGGCCACCGCCAGCAGATCGGCGCCGTCCTGCGCCGCCAGCGCGTCGAGCAGGCGCACCAGGTAGGATTGGTCGAGCGCGCCAAGCATGCCCTGCACCGCGTCGAGCGTCACCTGGCCGGCCGCATACGCGATCGCCTGATCGGTCAGCGACAGCGCGTCGCGCATCGAGCCGTGCGCGCCCTGCGCCAGCAGGCGCAAGGCAGGTTGCTCGAAGGTGACTTCTTCCTGGCCCAGGATGTTCTCGAGGTGGCCGACGATATGGCCTGGCGGCATCTGCTTGAGGTTGAACTGCAGGCAGCGCGACAGCACCGTCACCGGGATCTTTTGCGGATCGGTGGTCGCCAGGATGAACTTGACGTGCGGCGGCGGCTCTTCGAGCGTCTTGAGCATCGCATTGAACGCGTGGTTGGTGAGCATGTGCACTTCATCGATCATGTAGACCTTGAAGCGCGCATTGCTCGGCGCGTACACCGCCTGTTCCAGCAACTGCGCCATCTCGTCGACGCCGCGGTTCGAGGCCGCATCCATCTCGATGTAGTCGACAAAGCGGCCGGCATCGATCGCCCGGCACGCTTCGCACTGGCCGCATGGTTCTGGAGTGATGTCGCCCTGCCCGTCCGGGCCGGTGCAGTTGAGCGACTTGGCCAGGATCCGCGACAGCGTGGTCTTGCCGACCCCGCGCGTGCCCGTGAACAGATAGGCGTGATGCAGCCGTCCCGTGCGCAAGGCGTGGGTCAGGGCACGCACGACGTGCTCCTGGCCAACCAGCGTTTCAAAATTCTTGGGACGGTATTTGCGGGCGAGGACTTGATAGGACATGCCACGATTTTACCGCAGATGACGGTTGCCGCGAACAATCCTGGGCGCGAGGCGGATGTGGTGCAGGAAATCGAATGGCGTACGGACGGCAACGATCCGCGCTCGTGCGCAGTGTCGACAATACGATGGGTGGGGAGATAAAACAGGAAGAACGTAAGAGGCGAGCCTGATCTGCGGCACTTGCGGTGAACGGCTTTGGCTGCTTCGTTCCCGACCTGACCAGGTTAACCATGCCACAATGCGCAGGGGCCCGCCAGAAATCATTATAACCCAGTGGAAGCGTTTGGGGAAATGTTGGTCGCTGGACGACCAGCGGCGCGATCTTCGCCACGGCTTGTTCGTGACGCCTTGTTCGTCACGCCTCGTCCGTCACACTTTGTTCGTCACACCTCGTCAGTCACGCCTTATCCGCGCCCCTCATTCGCCACCCTTGCCCACCAGCCCCAAGACCGTCATTCCCGCGCAGGCGGGAATCCAAGTTTGCTCGTTGAGCCACGCAACCATGCGCTGGTAGCGGCTCGACGAACTTGGATTCCCGCCTGCGCGGGAATGACGTGCCGAAGTCAGTGGTCATATGGGATGCCCCAGGTTTGCTCAGCCGCAAACATCACAGGCAGGTTTACCCGGTCGCAAACATCACAGGCAGATTTGCTCAGCCGAAAACTTCACAGGCAGCCCAGCGCATCGCAAGCACCGCACCGCCCCTTCACATCAAATTCCCAGCTGCCCCCACAAGGCATCGACACGGTCCTTGACCGCCTGGTCCATCACGATCGGCGTCCCCCACTCGCGATTGGTCTCGCCCGGCCATTTATTGGTCGCATCGATCCCCATCTTGCTCCCCAGCCCGCTGATGGGCGAGGCGAAATCGAGGTAGTCGATCGGGGTGTTGTCGACCATGACGGTGTCGCGGGTCGGATCGACGCGGGTCGTGATGGCCCAGATGACTTCCTTCCAGTCGCGCACATCGACGTCTTCATCCACCACCACGATGAACTTGGTGTACATGAACTGGCGCAGGAAACTCCACACCCCGAACATCACCCGCTTGGCGTGGCCGGCGTACTGCTTCTTCATCTGCACCACCGCCATCCGGTAGCTGCAGCCTTCGGGCGGCAGGTAGAAATCGGTGATCTCGGTGAACTGTTTCTGCAGCAGTGGAATGAACACTTCGTTCAGCGCCACGCCCAGCACGGCCGGCTCGTCCGGCGGCTTGCCGGTATAGGTCGAGTGGTAGATGGCGTCGCGGCGCATCGTGATGCGGTCGATCGTGAACACCGGGAAGCTGTCCTGCTCATTATAGTAGCCGGTGTGGTCGCCATACGGCCCCTCGAGCGCATGCTCGAAGCCGGACGGATGGTTCGCATCCGGATAGATATGCCCTTCCAGCACGATCTCGGCCGATGCGGGCACCCTCAATTCGCTGCCGATGGCCTTGGTCAGCGTGGTGCGGCTGCCGCGCAGCAGGCCGGCAAACTGGTATTCGGACAGCGTATCCGGCACCGGCGTCACCGCGCCGAGGATGGTGGCCGGGTCGGCGCCCAGCGCCACCGCGATCGGGTACGGCTGACCGGGATTGGCCAGGGCATGCTCGCGGAAATCGAGGGCGCCGCCGCGGTGCGCCAGCCAGCGCATGATGACCTTGTTCGGCCCCAGCACCTGCTGGCGGTAGATGCCCAGGTTCTGGCGCTTCTTGTTCGGGCCCTTGGTGATGACCAGTCCCCAGGTGATCAGGGGCGCGATATCGCCCGGCCAGCAATGCTGGATCGGCAGGCGACCCAGGTCGACGTCCTTGTCCTCCCAGACGATCTCCTGGCACGGCGCGCCTTTGACTTCCTTCGGCGCCATGTCCCACACGGCTTTCACCAGCGAACCCATGTCCATGATATCGGCGAACCCTTTTGGCGGCTCTGGCTCTTTCAGGCGCGCCAGCACGTGCCCGATGCGGCGCAGCTCGCTCACATCATTGGCGCCCATGCCCAGCGCTACCCGTTTCGGCGTGCCGAACAGGTTGCCCAGCACCGGGATCGTGTGGCCGGTCGGCTGCCTGAACAGCAGTGCGGGGCCGCCGGCGCGCAGGGTCCGGTCGCACACCTCGGTCATTTCGAGGTGCGGCGACACGGGAACTTCGACACGCTTGAGCTCACCCATACGCTCCAGCTGGGCCATAAAATCTCGCAAGTCTGTATATTTCATCAATATTTAAGCAATTCTTCAGTTGCAGAACGTGGATCAAAGGCCATCGCCAAGTGATTGATTCGTCAAGTGTTTCCGTATGGCAGAGCAGGATATCAGATCTAGAAGTAATATAGAACGCGTGTGCTAGGGTTGACTTGATATATGCTCGCACCTACAATCCGTCCTACTTGATGAGGCGGGAAGTCTTTTTGACATGATTTTATCCTGTTCTCATGCATTCACGGGGTCGGGGCCCCACATGACATTTTAAGGAGTGTTTTTTTCATTGGGCGTCAGCCCAGCCCCCCGAGACAGTTGTTGAGCCACTGGTTCCCTCGCCCCACGGGCCTGCAGACCAGCTGAAGCAAAGCAATGACGGCGTTAGTCGACCGCAAGGCGGCGACAAACGATTTTCTGATGCACGGCAGAGCAACCTGACGTTTCGCCCAGAGCGACACGACGGGATTCTTTTTGCCGCGACAAGGGGAAAATTCGATGATCCATCGTTTTGTCATGAACGCAAAGTTCATGCACTTCATGGCCAGCCAGCCAGTCACGTGGTTTTCCGTGATGGCAGCGGCCCGCGGTTTGTTACAAACCGCACGCACCACCCTGACCGTTTTCGGTCTGAGCGCAGTCGCCATGCTTGGCCTGCTTTACACCAATGACAGTTTCGCCAAGCGCGTTTCTGAAATGCTGCATCCGCAGCCCGTCGAAGTCGCCGCTGCGCCCGTCGCACCGGTGGCGCCCGCGCCTGCCCTGGCCGAGGTCACGACGGTGGAAACGACGCACCTGGCCGAGTCGCATGCGGCGCTGGGCGACAGCAAGCAGCAGCAGCGGGTCACCACCTGGCTGTCGAAGCGTTACCGCGTCGCCAGCGATGCCGCCAACATGCTGGTCTCGACCGCCTACCTGACGGCGCACGACCTGAAGCTCGACCCACTGCTGATCCTGGCGGTGATGGCGATCGAATCGGGCCTGAACCCGTTCGCCGAGAGCCCGATGGGCGCCAAGGGCCTGATGCAAGTCATGGCCAAGGTCCATCACGACAAGTTCGAAGACCTGGGCGGCCCGCAAGCGGCCCTGAATCCGGTCGCCAACATCCGTGTCGGCGCGCTGATCCTGAAGGACTATGTGCGCCGCACCGGGTCGGTCGAAGGCGGCCTGAAGACCTATGTCGGCGCCGCCGACATGGAAACCGATTCGGGCTACGGCAACAAGGTGCTGGCCGAGTACCGGCGCCTGAAGCAGGTCGCCAGCGGCAAGAACGTGCCGGTCTTCACCCGCTCGACGCCAGCGCCGGTGGTGGTTGCCAAGCAGACCGAGCCGGATGCGGCGAAGCCGGAGGCCAAGCAGGCTACCACGGCCAAGGCCGTGGGCACCGATGCAAACGTGCCGGCTACGGAGTCGCTGGCCGGTTTGTAATCAGGCTGGGCTGTGAAAATGAAGCCATCGCTGCGGCGGTGGCTTTGTCGCGTCCGCAGGGTTGGCCTCGGTATATTCAGGCAAAGCCGCCAATCCCACGCCTATATATAGTATGGTGAATCGCCCAACAAAAAAGCCACCGGCTCGCGCACGGTGGCTTTTCCATTCGAACCGCCAATCCGGCGATCAGCGACGTCCTGCCGCCGCCACTTCGTCGGCGCGCAGCTTCGGCGCCAGCTTGTCCAGCACGCCATTGACGTACTTGTGGCCATCGATGCCGCCGAACGACTTGGTCAGCTCGACCGCTTCATTGATCACGACGCGGTACGGGGTTTCCGGGTGGTTCTTGAGTTCGTAAGCACCCAGCAGCAGCACCGCGTGCTCGATCGGCGACAGCTCGGTCAGGGCGCGGTCGATCAGCGGGGCGATGCTTTCGCGCAGCGCGACCGAGGTCTCGATCGTGCCATTGAGCAGCTCGGCGAAGAATTCGCCGTCGGCCTTGTCGAAACCATGGGCGCTGCGGATGTTGGCGCCGACCGTGCGCGCCGATTCATTGTTCAGCAGCCATTGGTACAGGCCCTGGAGCGCGAACTCGCGCGCGCGGTGGCGCGGCGTGCGGTTCTTGCTGGGGTTGGCGTGCGTGCTCTTGTCAGTCATTTCTCTTGCCTTCTCTAATTACTCGTCGTCGGCGGCCAGCTCGCCGAGACCGGCCAGCAGGTTGGCCATCTCGACCGCGACGCGGGCCGCATCGGCGCCCTTCTCGGCCATGCGGGCTTCGGCCTGCTCGTCGTTCTCGGTGGTGAGAATGGCGTTGGCGACCGGGATGTCGTTGTCCAGGGCGATGCGGGTGATGCCCGCGCCCGATTCGTTCGACACCAGCTCGAAATGGTAGGTTTCACCGCGGATCACCGCGCCCAGCGCGATCAGCGCGTCGAATTGCTGGATATCGGCCATCTTCTGCAGTGCCAGCGGCACCTCGAGGGCGCCCGGCACGGTCACGTGCAGGATGTCTTCGTCGGCCACGCCCAGGCGCTTCAGTTCGGCCAGGCAGGACGACAGCAGGCCGTGGCCGATGTCGGCGTTGAAACGGGCCTGCACGATACCGATGCGCAGGTCTTGGCCTTCCAGATTGCTTTCAAAAGTTGCTACCGTCATGGCGAACCTCTCTGTATTGTTGGATTGTTGGATTCAGGCTTCAGGACGCGCGACGTAGCCGGTGACTTCGAGGTCGAAGCCGGTCATCGACGGCATCTTGCGTGGATTGGCCAGCAGCTGCATCTTGCCCACGCCGAGATTGCGCAGGATCTGGGCGCCGATGCCATAGGTGCGCAGGTCCATCGACGCGGCGCGCGCGCCGAGTTTGCGCTCGTTGCCGCCAAGCGGCGCGAACTGCGCGAACAGCTGCTCGGCAGTTTCGCCGCAATTGAGCAGCACGATCACGCCATTGTCGCTGGCCTTGATGGTGCGCATGGCCGAGGCCATGTCCCACGAGTGGGTGGTGGCGCGGTTTTCCAGCAGGTCGAGGAGCGACACCGGCTGGTGCACGCGCACCAGCGCTTCTTTCTCGGGCGACAGCTCGCCGTGCACCAGCGCGAGGTGGGCGCAGCCGCTCGGACCGTCGCGGAAGGCGATCAGCTTGAATTCGCCGGCCTCGGTCGACAGCGCACGCTCGGCGACGCGCTCGACCAGGCTTTCGTTCTGGCTGCGGTAGTGGATCAGGTCGGCAATGGTGCCGATCTTCAGGCCGTGCTCCCTGGCGAACTCGACCAGGTCGGGCAGGCGCGCCATGGTGCCGTCTTCCTTGATGATCTCGCAGATCACCGAGGCGGGCGTCAGGCCGGCCATCTGGGTCAGGTCGCAGCCCGCTTCGGTATGACCGGCGCGCATCAGCACGCCGCCCTTCTGGGCGCGCAGCGGGAAGATATGGCCCGGCTGCACCAGGTCGTCCGGGGTGGTGCCCTTGTTCACGGCCACCTGGATGGTGCGTGCGCGGTCGGCCGCCGAGATGCCGGTGGTCACGCCTTCGGCCGCTTCGATCGACACGGTGAAGTTGGTACCGAACGAGGTGCCGTTTTTCGACGTCATCATCGGCAGGGCCAGGCGGTCGCAGATCTCTTCGGACAGCGTCAGGCACACCAGGCCGCGCGCGTGGCGGATCATGAAATTGATCGCCTCGGGCGTGACGAAGTCGGCTGCAAGCACGAGGTCGCCTTCGTTTTCACGATCTTCTTCGTCGACCAGGATGACCATGCGGCCGGCGCGAAGTTCGGCAACGATTTCCTCGGTGCTGGAAATAGACATACGGATTCCTTGAAGTGATGCGAGTTTTGCGTAATCCGCTATTTTAAAGGATTTACAGGCGCTCGACCGCATTACCGCCCCGGCTAATTGCGATCCGGACGGTCCGCACCCGCCTCCCGGCATCCTGCTGGACAGGATCGACGTTGCCAGTGTGCAACAAAGCATATTAATGAAGGCGTGAAATTGCTAAGCTCGATGTTTTAGCGTGCGTCAACGTACCGTATCCACACGCTCCTCGATTATGATAAAGACATCGCCGCCGTATTCGTCCGGGACCTACGGCGGGCCCATTTTGGAGTCGCCATGCCGGTAGTCCTCCCCGTCCATACCCCCGACACCGCCTGCCGGAACAGGCGGTGCTGATGGCCACGATCCTGATCGTCGACGACCGGCCAAGCAACCGCAGCTACCTCGCAGCCCTCCTCGGGCTGACCGGACACCGCCTGCTCGAAGCCGAAGACGGCGCCCAGGCGCTGGCGAGCGCGCGCGCCGAGCGGCCCGACCTGATCATCACCGATCTCCTGATGCCGACCATGGACGGCTACGAGTTCGTCCAGCAGCTGCGCGCCGACCCCGACCTGAAAGACACCCGCATCATCATCTTTTCGGCCGTGTATTCCGAGCGCGAAACGCGCGCCATGGCGGCCCGCTGCGGCGTCAAGACCGTGCTTGGCAAGCCGGCCGATCCGCACCGCATCCTCGAAGCCGTCGAGGCCGAGCTGGGCGTGCTCGGGGGCGCCACGACGCTCGCCCCGCCGCCGCCCGAAGAAGAACGTGCGCTGCCGTTCGACCTGTGCGCGCGCCTGTCCGAACTCGAGCGCATGTGCCTGATGCTGGTCGGCGAACGGCGCGTCGAGACGCTGGCCACGGCCTTTGTCGACGCCGCGCGGCGCGTGCTCAATGCCGACTGCGTCGCCCTGTGCCTGCTGGCCAGCACCGAGCGCAGCGTGCGCCACCTGGCAACCCACGGCGTCGACGGCAGCCTGCTGCACGACTTCGCGCTGAAAGACCAGGGCCTGCCCGGCGTGCTGCTGCGCGCCCGCGCGCCGCTGCGCCTGGATGGCGACGACGCCCTGCTGGCCAGCCTGCCGGCCTGCCATCCGCCGGTCGGCCACCTGCTCGGCCTGCAGGTGCACGATCTGCAGCATCCGCTCGGCTGGCTGTATTGCGCGCGCAGCCAGGACGCCGCGCCGTTCTCCGAGGAAGAAGAACGCTGGGCCACGGCCCTGGCCGCGCAGCTGGCGGTGGCCTATGAAAACCTGAACCTGTACGACGTGGTGCAGCGCCACGCCGCCCAGTTGCAGCTCGAGGCGCTGGCGCGCGCCGACGCCGACGCCGCCCTGCGCGACAGCGAGCACCGCCTGGAACTGGCGCGCCAGGTGTTCGACAGCACCCAGGAAGCGATCCTGATGACCGACGCCCAGGCGCGCATCGTCGCCGTCAATCCGGCGTTCGAGGAAATAACCGGCTTCTCCGAGGCCGAAGTGATCGGCAAGAGCCCGGCCATGCTGCGCTCGGGCCGCCACGATCCGAGCTTCTATACGACGATGTGGACCTGCCTCGAGAAAGAAGGCCAGTGGCGCGGCGAGGTCTGGAACCGCCGCAAGAATGGCGAGATCTACCCCGAACGCACCAGCCTGAGCGTGGTGCGCAACGACCGCGGCGACATTACCGCCTATGTCTCGGTGTCGACCGACCTGTCGGCGCTGAAGGCGGCCCACCACCAGCTCGACTTCCTGTCGAACCACGACCCGCTCACCCTGCTCCCGAACCGCTCGCTGTTCAACGACCGCATGCTGCAGGCGCTGGCGGCGGCGCGCCAGGAAGCCCGCCAGGTGGCGCTGCTGCTGTTCAATGTCGACCGCCTGTCGCGCATCAACGATAGCCTGGGCCATTCGGCCGGCGACGCGGTGCTGCGCGAAGTGGCGCGCCGCGCCAGCGAAGTGGCCGGGCCGACCGACACCGTGGCGCGCCTGTCGGGCGACGAATTCGTGCTGCTGCTGACCAGCTTCGACGACACCGACGACGTGATCTACTGCGCCCAGCGCCTGATCGACGCCGTGGCCCAGCCACACCCGGTGGGCGGGCACGACCTGGTGGTCACCGGCAGCATCGGCATCAGCATCTATCCGCGCGACGGCGACGCCCCGGGCGACCTGCTCAAGGCGGCCGACGCCGCGCTGACCCACATGAAGGACGCCGGCCGCAACGGCTTCCGGTTCTTCAAGGGCGAGATGAATGCCGAGGCGCTGCGCTGGCTGGCGCTCGAAACGCGCCTGCGCCGCGCGATCGAACGCGACGAACTGTCGCTGCATTACCAGCCGCAGGTGTCGCGCATCGATGGGCGCCTGGTCGGCATGGAAGCACTGCTGCGCTGGAAGAGCGACGAGATCGGCAATGTGTCCCCGGCCGACTTCATCCCGCTCGCCGAGGATACCGGCCTGATCCACCTGATCGGCGAATGGGTGATCCGGCAAGCCTGCTTCCAGAACAAGGCCTGGCAAAACGCCGGACTGGCCCCGGTGCGGGTCGCGGTGAACGTCTCGGCCAGCCAGTTCAAGGCCGGCACCGTGGCCCAGGTGGTGCGCACCGCCCTGCGCGACAGCGGCCTGGCACCGCAGTGGCTCGAAGTCGAACTGACCGAAAGCGTGATGCTGGGCGACACCGCCGGCTCGGAAGCGCAGATGACCGAACTGCGCGAGATGGGCGTGTCGCTGTCGCTGGACGACTTCGGCACCGGCTATTCGTCGCTGGGCTACCTGTCGCGCTTCCCGCTCGACAAGCTCAAGATCGACCAGACCTTCGTGCGCAATATCGCCACCGAGCAGCGCAGCGCGGCGATCGCCCAGGCCACCATCGCGCTGGCCCAGGGCCTGTCGCTGGCGGTGGTGGCCGAAGGCGTGGAAACGATCGGCCAGCGCGATTTTCTCGGCTCGATCGGCTGCGACGTACTGCAGGGCTACCTGTACGGGCGGCCGGTGCCGGCCCACGAGATGGCGCAACTGCTGGCGCGCGGACGGGTCACGCTGTAATTACCGCTTTTTCTGAGTCCTGGCTTAAACGCGTCCGTACAAAGGCTGTGTCAGTGCATTCCGCCTGTAGAATGCATTGACTAACTCAGCTGGAATCATTGAATGAGCAACAACCTGGTACGAGGACTGTGCGTCGCCGCGGTCCTGTGCGTGTCGGCGCTGGCGCAGGCCGCGTCGCCGATGGCGGCACTGCAATTGAACGCCCCGATTCCGGTCGGTCCGCAAGTCAAGGTCGGCAAGCTCGAGAATGGCTTGACCTATTACATCCAGAAGAATGCGCGCCCCGAGCGCAAGCTCGAACTGCGCCTGGTGGTCAAGGCCGGCTCGATCCTCGAAGACGAGGACCAGCGCGGCCTGGCCCACTTCGTCGAGCACATGGCCTTCAACGGCAGTACCCATTTCAAGAAGCACGAACTGGTGTCCTACCTGCAGTCGATCGGCGTCGGCTTCGGCGCCGACCTGAATGCCTACACCTCGTTCGACGAAACCGTCTACATCCTCCCGATCCCGACCGACGACGGCAAGAACGTCGGCAAGGCCTTCCAGGTGCTGGAAGACTGGGCCCACGGACTCGCATTCGACACCGCCGCGATCGACAAGGAACGCGGCATCGTGCTGGAAGAGCTGCGCCTGGGCAAAGGCGCGTCGGACCGCATGGGCAAGCAGATCTACCCGCGCCTGTTCAACGGTTCGCGCTACGCCGAGCGGCTGCCGATCGGCAGCGAAGACATCCTGCGCACGTTCAAGCCGGATGCCCTGCGGCGCTTCTACCGCGACTGGTACCGCCCCGACCTGATGGCGGTGGTGGTGGTGGGCGACATCGATCCGGCCAGGGCCGAGAAACTGGTGCGCCAGCACTTCGGCAACATCAAGAACCCGGCCAATCCGCGCCCGCGCGAGTACGCCGCCATTCCGGCGCGCCAGGACACCGAGGCGCTGGTGGTGACCGACCCCGAAGCCAACGGCAACGCGGTGCTGATCCGCTATCCGGTGCAGCCGGTGCGCGACGCCGGCACGCTGGGCGCCTACCGCGACGAGCTGGTGCAGTCGCTGTTCGGCGCCATGCTCAGCCAGCGCCTGCAGGAGCTGGCGCAACTGCCCGACGCGCCCTTTCTTGGCGCCAGCAGCTCGCTCGGCAAACTGACCCCGCGCTACCATTCGTACAACGCCTCGGCGGCCCTCGGCCCGCGCGGCGCGGCGCCGGCGCTGACCGCACTGGTGCAGGAAAACGAGCGCGCGCGCCAGCACGGCTTCGGCGAGCAGGAACTGGAACGGGCCAAGAAAAACCTGATGCGCAGCTACGAGCAGGCCTGGAACGAACGCGCCAAGAGCGATTCGGGGACCTACGCCGCTGAATACATCCGCAACTTCCTGCAGGACGAGGCGATTCCCGGCATCGACGCCGAATACCAGTACGTCCAGCAGCTGGTGCCGGGCATCACGCAGGACGAGATGAACGCGTATGCGCGCAAGACCATCCCGGCCGACTCGGGCAAGCTGGTGCTGTACACCGGCGCCGGCAAGACCGACGTGCCCAGCGGCGAGCAACTGCTGGCGACGGTGGCCGAAGCGGCGCGCACCAGGGTCGACGCGCACGACGAAAAGCTGCTGGCCAGCAGCCTGATGCAGCGTCCCCGGCTGCCGGGCAAGATCGTCGCCGAAGAACACGACAAGGCGCTCGGCCTGACCCGCCTGACGCTGTCGAACGGCGTCAAGGTGATCCTCAAGCCGACCGACTTCCGCAACGACCAGGTGGTGCTGAGCGCCGCGCGCCCGGGTGGCCAGAGCCTGTTCCCGGACCGCGACATCCTCAATTCACGCTTTTCGAACGCGATCGTGGCCAGCATGGGCACCGGCGACTTCACCCCGCTCGACCTGCGCAAGATCCTGGCCGGCAAGGCGGCCGGCGTGACCGTCGGCCTGGGCAGCTATACCGATGTGATCGCCGGTGCGTCGGGCGCCACCGACGTCGAGACCATGCTGCAATTGCTGTGGCTGAAATTTGCCGGCGTGCGCCGCGACGAAGCCCTGTTCCACGCCTACATCGACAAGCAGGCCGAGATCGCGCGCAATGCCAGCGACCTGCCGGGACGCCGCTTCAACGACGCCGTGGTGTCGGCGATGTACGGCAACCACCCGCGCGCGCCGCGCGCGCTGGACGCCGAGGAATACGCGACCATCGACCTGGACCGCAGCATCGACATCTTCCGCCAGCGCTTCTCGAGCGCCAAGGACCTGACCTTCATCCTGGCCGGCAGCTTCGACGAGAAGGCGATCCGGCCACTGCTGGCGACGTATCTCGGCAGCCTGCCGACGCCGCAGATCCCGGTGGCGTTTCGCGATGTCGGCCTGCGCCCGGCCACGGGCGTGATCAAGCGCGAAGTGCGCAGCGGCAGCGAGCCGAAGAGCACGATCGCGCTCAACTTCACCGGCGCGGCCGAGTTTTCGGAAGCCGAACAGCTCAAGCTGGCGGCGCTGATCGAGGTCACCAACCTGCGCATCATCGAAGTCCTGCGTGAAAAGATGGCGATGATTTATGGCGGCGGCGCCAGCGGTGCGCTGTCGAAGATCCCGTACGGGAACTACGCGATCGGCATCAACCTGCCGACCGGGCCGGAAAACGTGGACAAGGTGATCGCCGCCACCTTCGCCGAGATCGCGCGCCTCCAGGAAAAAGGACCGGACGCGGGCGAACTGGAGAAAGTGAAGACCAACTGGATCCAGAACCACCGCCGCTCGCTGCGCGAGAACGGCTACTGGGTGGCGAATTTGCAGTCGAGCCTGACCGAAGGGACCGATCCCAAGGCGATTCTGGACGTCGAACGCCAGGTGCAGGCGCTGACGACGCAGGATGTGCAGGCGGCGGCGCGCAAGTACTTCGATACGAAGAACTATGTGCAGGTGGTGCTCAATCCCGAGGCGGCGCAGGCGGCGGCGAATGTGGCCAGGGCAGCCGGTCCGGTTTCGGAGGGCCAGCCAGGCACGTGAGCGTCGGCGGGCTGGCGCGGGGCCGCCGAGGCGAGCCCCCACCACGCCATGTCAGTTCGCGCGCGTGGTCGCTGACAGCATGCGCTCGACGTAGCGCGCGATCAGGTCGATCTCGAGGTTCACTTGCGTGCCCGCGCGCAGGTGCTTGAGCGTGGTGACCTCGATCGTGTGCGGGATCAGGTTGATCGAGAAACGGCAGACTTTCTCGCCGGCCGAGTCGAGGTCCTCGACCCGGTTCACGGTCAGCGACACGCCGTTGACGACCACCGAACCCTTATAGGCCAGGAACTTCGCCAGCGCCTGCGGCGCGTCGATGACCAGTTCGAACGATTCGCCCACCGGCGCGAAGCGGTGCACCACGCCCAGGCCGTCGACGTGACCCGATACCAGATGGCCGCCCAGGCGCTCGGCCAGGGTCAGCGCTTTTTCCAGGTTGACCTCCCCGGTGGCTTCCAGGCCGGTGGTCTTGCTCAGGCTTTCGCGCGAGACGTCGACGGTGAAGCTGCGATCGGTTTTTTCAACCACGGTCATGCAGGCGCCGTTGATGGCGATCGAGTCGCCCAGCGCCACATCGGCCAGCGGCAGCGGACCGGCATCGATGGCCAGGCGTACGCCGGCCTCCAGGCCGCCCGCCAGCGGGGTGACCGACGTGATGTTGCCGACAGCGGCGACGATTCCAGTAAACATGGTTCTCTATTCCTTGTTGGTAGTGTTCGTGATGGCGGCGGCGCCCACGTGCGGTTCGGGTTCGACGAACCTGGCCAGGAGGCGCAGGTCGGCGCCGACCTGGCTGACGTCGTGGAAGCGCAGCTGACGCCGGTCGGCCAGGCTCGCCAGGCCGGGCAGCGCGAACATGCCCTGCCCCGGGCCGATCAGGCTTGGCGCCAAGTAGACCAGCAGTTCGTCGACGCAGCCTTCGCGCACCATCGAGGCGTTCAGTTTCGATCCTGCCTCGACGTGCAATTCGTTGATGTCGCGCCGGCCCAGCTCGCGCATCAGGGCCGGCAAATCCACCTTGCCATGCGCATTCGGCAGGTGCAGGATCTCGTGCCCGGCGGCCGTCAATGCGGCTGCCCTGGCGCGCAGCGCCGGATCGCCCGCAGCGTCGAGGGCGTCGACGGCGACCACGATCCAGCACGGCGCGCCCTGCAGGATGCGGGCGGACAGGTCGATCTCGAGCCGGCTGTCGACGATCACGCGCCGAGGTTGCAGGGGCGTGTCGACGCCGCGCACGGTCAACAGCGGATCGTCCGCCTTCACCGTGCCGATGCCGGTCAGGATCGCGCTGGCGCGGGCGCGCCAGGCGTGGCCGTCGGCGCGCGCCTCGGGACCGGTGATCCACTGGCTTTCGCCACCCGCCAGCGCGGTGGCGCCGTCCAGGCTGGCGGCCACTTTCACGCGCACCCACGGCAGGCCGCGCACCATGCGCGAGAAGAAGCCGATGTTCAGTTCCTGGGCCGCTTCGGCCAGCACGCCGGCCCTGACCGCGATGCCGGCCGCTTCGAGTTGGGCCAGGCCGCGCCCGGCCACCAGCGGATTCGGGTCGACCATGGCCGCCACCACGCGCCCCAGGCCGGCCGCTACCAGCGCATCCGAACACGGCGGCGTGCGGCCGTGGTGACTGCACGGTTCGAGCGTGACGTAGGCGGTGGCGCCGCGCACATCGATACCGCGTGCGGCGGCGTCGCGCAGCGCCTGGATTTCGGCGTGGGCCTGGCCGGCCGGTTGCGTGTGGCCGGCGCCGATCACGATGCCGTCCTTGACCAGCACGCAGCCGATGCGGGGATTGGGCGCGGTGATGTACATGCCGCGCGCTGCCCAGTCGAGCGCCAGCGCCATGCCGTCGGCATCGTCGAGGATCAGTTTGCTGTAGTGTGCGCTGTCGGTCACGTCGTCCTTGCTTTGTCTCGTTGCCATCGCGGCGCCGTCAGATCGGTGCGCCGGCGCCCTCGCAGCCGCTGTCGCGCGCCGGATTGCACAGGCGCGGGCGGCCGAGCATATTGATTTTAATACGGCGCACCCCGTCGCCGTGGAACAGCGACAGCGTGCCGAGCCGCGAGGCTGCGCCGTTGGCGTCGCTGCAGCTGCGTCCCGCGCCATTGTAGGCGATGTACTGCGGGGCTGCAGGGCTGGTGAAGGAATAGTCGATCGCCATGCCGGGTGGCAGCGCCTGGCGCACGGCGAGGATCTCGTCGCCCTCGCCGGGCTGGCGGTCGTCGTCGCGGTCCACGAACACGGTCCAGCCGCGCGACCAGTCCAGGCCGGATGCGTCGTTGGGCGCCAGTTTCACCTGCGCGTTGCGGGCGATCGCCTGCGAGCGGGCCAGCTGGATCGCGCCATACAGGTCGCCGGCAGCCGTGCGCAGCTGCTGGCCGCGCAGCAATTCGTGCAGGTTGGGCGCCGCCACGGCGGCGCTCATGGCGACGATGCCCATCACGACGATCAGCTCGGTCAGCGACAGGCCGGCGCTACGGTGCCCACGCCCCATCCGACGGTCCCGCCCGGTGCGCGGCGGCATCATCGCCAGCATCCTTCGGCGGGGCCGCTCGCGCCCTGGACCCCGGTACTGTCGAGCGTGAGCGTGCCGCAGTCGCGGTCGGCGAAGCGGGTGTCGACACTGGCGGTGCCGGGCCGTGCGCGCAGTTCGACGCACTGGGCGATGTCGCGCCCCGGACAGGCGTAACCGTCGAGCTCGTAGGCGCTGGACGCGGGGCTGCTGCCGAGCCACCAGGCGAAATTGCCGGCCGCCGGGCCCACGGCGTCCTGCGAGAACGCCACGTAGGCATGGTGCAGCGCCCGGTACTGTTCCTGCCGGCCCATCGCTTCGAGCAGCGCCATCTGCGCTTCGACACGGCGCATCTTGACGATGTGCCGCGTGTACGAGGGATAGGCGAACGCCGCCAGGATGCCGGCGATCGCCAGCACGGCCAGTAGTTCGATCAGGGTAAACCCGCCTCGCCAACGCGCCCCTGCCCGTGCTGTCATCGTCCCGCCCTCCTCATGGCTCATCCTGCGACAGATACGACGCGCTCCAGTTGCCCAGTTCGCGCCAGCCGACCCGGCGCCCGGGACTGCCATCGGCCGGCTTGCGGTAATACCCCTGCAGCGCGGCGTGGCTGCCCGGCAGGGCGCCGGCGCCGCGCGCCGTGATGCGGTACAGCAGGTCGGTGTCGACCGGCGCCAGCAGCTCGATCAGGTAGCGCGGCGCCTGCTGCGGCAAGCCGCCGCCTTCGGCCAGGCGGCTGCCGGTAAACCGGCCGAACAGTACCGCCGGGCCGTCGTCCTCGGCCAGTACCGTGTTGACGCCGTCGGCGCCGGCCTGCTGTGTGCACATGCCGTCGTACGGTGCGCCGCCCCGGCAGTCGGCGGCGAAGGCGGCCGGGCTGGCGCTTGCGAACGCCGCCGCCCGCGCCGAGCCCGGCGCCGCCCCGCCTTCGATATCGCGCTCGGCGTCGCGCAGGCCGGCATGCGCCATCTGCACGGCCAGCACCCGGTCGCGCTCGTGCCCGGCGGCGCGTGCGCTCTGGATCGCGGCGCGGGTGGATGCGATGCCGATCATCAACACCGCCACCATCAGCACCAGCGCGCTCAGCAAAGCGATGCCGCCTTCGCGCCGCCGGATTCGCATCGTTCGGTGGGCAACCATGCCGGGTCTACTCTGTGGCAAGCGGCGCCACCGGCACCGCAACCGTCGTGCCGACTACCTTGCGCACGCGGTATGCGCCCGCGCGCCCGGCCAGCACCGATTCGGACAGGCGCACGCCCGCATCGAACGCGGCAAACCGGGCGCCATAATCGGCGCCGAACAAATCGTGCACGATGCCGGCGCCCAGGCCCGCGTCCAGGTGCCCCCCGTACAGCAGCAACGCGACCCGCACCGCCGCCACCCGCTTCCAGTGGGTGCCCCGCTCCAGATCCGCGCTACGCTCCTCGGGCGTCGCGCCCGCCGGCACCAGCGCCGCATCGAGCGCCGTCACCATGCCGGCATTGACGTAGCGCTCCGGCGCGCCGTCGGCATCGAGGTCGAGGCCATACAGGACCTGGAAACTGTCGACCTTGCCCGCGACGGCATCGGACGACCAGTTGCTCGCGCCCCGGTACTTGCAGCGCAATTCGTTCTCGCCCTGGGCGTTGCGCCCGACGTAGAAGATGCTCCAGCCCTCTTCCTCACGGTGTACCGGGAAACCGGCGCAGTCCAGCGTGGCGCCGTCCCCGTTCGGCGGCGCCCCGCTGCCCCTGAAGCGCACTGCCAGCACGTCGCTGCCATTGGCCACATCGGGCGCAAGCGCGGTGATGCCGGCGCCGGTACGCGTCAGCGAGCGCGCGTCCAGACCCACGATGCGGGCCGGCGCGGCCGGGTCCTGCAGCGGCGCATGCTCCCAGTCGATGTACGAGGCCAGCCGCACCGCGCGCGCCAGCGCATCGACGGCGTAGCGGCCGCTGTCATCCATCTCGGCCGCTTCCACGAGCGCCGCATGCGCGCGCGTACTGGTCACCAGCAGCGTGCCCGCCCCCAGCAATACGGCCAGGCCGAGCGCCATCGCCACCAGCAGTTCGGCGATCGTGAAGCCGGCCTGGCGCGTGCGCCGTGCTGGCCATCCGCGCAATGGGGGCAGTGGGCGCAATGGGTGCGATCGGTGCGATCGGTGCGGTGTGCGTGGCGCGCGCGGTGGACACGGTGGGCGCGGGGTGCGCACTGTGCAGGTTGCGCTCATTGCGCCACCATCAGCACATGCGCGGGCCCATCGCCAGCGCCATGCCAGCCGATCTTGACGAGCGCCGGCGCCCCGGCCGCGTCCGTGCACGCCCAGCGGTAACGCCCCAGCGCGTCGTCCCACGGCGCCTCGTCGCGACACACCGCGATGCGCCCGCCCGGAAACCGGTCGTGCACGGCCCGCCGCGTCTCGTGCAGGTCGAACTGCGCCAGCGCCAGCGGATCGCAGATACCGTCCCCGAAGCAGGCCGCGCCGCCCGCGGGCGCGCCTTCGGCGGCGTCGTAATCGAACCCGAGGTAGGGGTTGGCGGCATCGGGCAGCGCCGCCACCGGCAGGTTGGCCTGCATGCGCGCCGCCAGCGCGCCGGCCAGCAGCGCCGCCTCGGATGCCAGCGCGGCGTGCTGGCGCGTGCGCTGGGCGGTCAGTTGCGCCGCGCTGGCTCCGAGCACGCCCAGGGCAAGCACGAACAGCGCAACCAGGACTTCGATCAGCGTGAACCCGGTAGACATCGACACGCGCACGTGAACCTCCCGACGAGCCGATCGCACTGCGCTGGCAATGCGGTGGCAATACGATAGCTAAGCGATAGCAAAGCGATAGCAACCCGGCCCGCCGCACGCGCGGCAGCCGGTCCTGGAGCAATCAAGTTATCAGGCAGGTATCGCGCGCCCGTGAGCCGCCGCAAGCGTGCGCGGGGCCTTTCCGGGAACCTGGAAACGCTAGGCGTTGTCCGGCTTGGGAGGATGTTCGAACTCGGACAGCGCCCGCTGGAAGGAATCCAGGTCGTCGAAGTTCTTGTAGACGGAAGCGAAACGGATATAGGCGATCGTGTCGAGGCGCTTGAGCTCCTGCATCACCAGTTCGCCGACATAGCCGGTGTCGACTTCGCGCCGGCCGCTGGTGAGCAGCTTCTCTTCGATCGACGCCACCGCGCGGTCGACCGCCTCGGCCGACACCGGGCGCTTCCTCAGCGCGAGCATCAGGCTGCCGCGCAGCTTGCTCGAGGCGAAATCGGTGCGGCTGCCGTTCTTCTTGACGATGACCGGCATCGACAGTTCGATCCGTTCGTAAGTGGTAAACCGCTTGTCGCACTTGCCGCAGCGGCGCCGGCGCCGGATGGCATCCCCCTCCTCGGATACGCGGGTATCGAGGACCTGGGTGTCTTCATGCTGGCAGAAGGGACATTTCATGGCGCCGGGGCTGCATTCACTACGGTGGTAAGGCATTGGCGGACCGGCGCGGTGCGTCGGCCCGGGGGACACGATCAGGCAGCGTAGACCGGATACTTGTCGGTCAGCTTCTTGACTTCGCCTTTCACGCGCTCGATGGTCGCAGCGTCGTGCGGGTTGTCCAGCACGTCAGCGATCAGGTTGCCGACCGTGACCGCGTCTTCTTCCTTGAAGCCGCGGGTGGTGAAGGCCGGGCTGCCCAGGCGGATGCCCGAGGTCACGAACGGCTTCTGCGGGTCGTTCGGGATGCCGTTCTTGTTGCAGGTCATGTGAGCCTGACCCAGGATCGCTTCGGCTTCCTTGCCGGTCAGGTTCTTGGCGCGCAGGTCGACCAGCATCACGTGCGATTCGGTACGGCCCGACACGATGCGCAGACCGCGCGCGATCAGGGTTTCGGCCAGTGCCTTGGCGTTCTTCACGACCTGCTGCTGGTAGGTCTTGAATTCCGGCGACAGGGCTTCCTTGAACGCGACCGCCTTGCCGGCGATGACGTGCATCAGCGGGCCGCCCTGGATGCCCGGGAAGATCGCCGAGTTGATGGCCTTTTCGTGCTCGGCCTTCATCAGGATGATGCCGCCGCGCGGGCCGCGCAGCGATTTGTGGGTGGTCGAGGTGACGAAGTCGGCGTGCGGCACCGGGTTCGGGTATTCGCCCGCGGCGATCAGGCCGGCGTAGTGGGCCATGTCGACCATGAAGTAGGCGCCGACGTCGCGCGCAACCTTGGCGATGCGTTCGAAATCGATGCGCAGCGCGAACGCTGAGGCGCCGGCGATGATCATCTTCGGCTTGTGTTCGTGGGCCTGCTTCTCGAGCGCGTCGTAGTCGATGTCTTCTTCGGCGGTCAGGCCGTACGAGACCACATTGAACCATTTGCCGGACATGTTCAGCGCCATGCCGTGGGTCAGGTGGCCGCCTTCGGCCAGCGACATGCCCATGATGGTGTCGCCGGGTTTGAGCATGGCGAAGAACACGCCCTGGTTGGCCTGCGAGCCCGAGTTCGGCTG
>Ga0265780_10003776_pt1 | contig 19749 bp, 13 predicted proteins | sample P1T30metagenome_FD_192432 | JGI IMG/M metagenome (GOLD analysis project Ga0265780, IMG submission 192432) | Plant litter microbial communities from East Loma Ridge, Irvine, California - P1 T30 | ecosystem: Environmental > Terrestrial > Plant litter > Unclassified | place: USA: California...
TACAACCAAGGCAAGGACGGCGACTCGCGCCTGGAGGCCGGCAACGCGGACCATGATGATTTCAATGAATTAGAGCACTGTAGCGAAAATATTGTCTTTATAGGAGGATTCGAAGGAGTGTCATGACAGGATGTGGACTGTGGACCTTGAAACGCAGTTACAGATGACACGCTCTCACTCTGAATGCCTCAGGTTGTGCCAAGAATTGGGGGCAGCTGGGAGTATCACGTCCGAGTGGTCCCGCCCTGCCCGCCATGCGGGTAAGGCTGCAGGTACAGATGCGCAAGCAAAGCTAGATCAGATACGGGAAATGCTAACAAGTTGATTGTGTGAAAATCAGATGCCAAACGCTGCACTCGAGCACCTTTTGGTATATTACAACGGCTACGCGAGGATATTACCGGCTGTACGTTACCGATATCGCAGCAGAGCTTCAGCTTAGTGAGCCTCCGAAAGCGTTCATAACTCTGAACAAGACTTGCCCGTTTGCTTGTACCGCAACACAATACAGTCCAAATCGTCGTAACTACCTACAGAAACCATGTCAGACTATCCTCCTCCACCCGTCGATACTATCGGTGCGTAGAAAGCCCACTAGGATGCACGGAAAATTTGTCAAAAATCCATGCTGATACCAAGCCAGATTGGAGCAATGTAGGCTTCAAGATTCGAGAAGGTAAGGCGCTCTTGATTTCCCAAAGAATCGCGTACATTCCGCGCTGGGCCTGTAATTCAAAGAGAGAGCAGTCGAAAATCCATAGTCGACACACAGACACCGGCTCATGTGACTCACCCTAACATTATACAGTCGCTGGCCATGTCGAATCCCACTACTCAGTCGAGACAGGAAAATGGACCGACCCGGTTTTCGTCGAAGATCCCTTCCTGCGCATCCACGGCATGGCGCCAGGCCTAAACTACGGCATGCAATGCTACGAGGGCATGAAAGCATTCCGTGCCCCAAACAACACAATCAACATTTTCCGACCAACCAAGAACGCCGAGCGAATGCAGCACTCGGCCTCGTTCATCTCCATCCCTGAAGTACCAACCGACCACTTCCTCGCCTGCTGTAGCATGGCCGTAGGGATGAATGCGGCGTACGTTCCGCCCCATGAAACCGGCGCAGCCATGTACATCCGACCGCTCCTATTCGGCAGTTCGGCACAGCTTGGTCTGAATCCGCCGCAAGAGTACACTTTTGTCGTGTACTGCATCCCGACGGGCGTCTACCATGGCTCCAACCCTGTGGACGCTGTCATCCTGGAGGATTTTGACCGCGCGGCTCCAGAGGGTACTGGATCGGCAAAGGTTGGTGGCAATTACGCCCCCGTTTTACGGCACAGCGAGAAGGCGTACAAGGCAGGCTATGGAATCACCCTGCACTTGGACAGTAAGACCAGGAGCGTTGTGGATGAGTTCTCAACGTCAGCTTTTATTGGTGTCAAGAAGGATGGCGACAAGGTCAAGCTCATTGCTTCCAGCAGTAAGAATGTGATTCAGAGTGTGACTGGAGATAGTGTCCTTAGAATTGCTGAATCTCTTGGTTGGGAAGCCGAATCCCGAGAGGTAAGTAGTATCTGCGTTTTCATTCGCACCTGGCATCATGCTAAAAAAAACCCCTCCACGTAGATTGCATATGATGAGCTCAAGTCATTCGATGAAGTCCTGGCGGCAGGAACTGCGGCAGCCCTTGTCCCCATCAAGTCCATCACTATGCAGTCAAAGGGGGACAAGTTCACATACAAGGAAGCTGAACAAGAGCCGGGTCCAGTATGCAAGAAGCTCCTCACAACTCTCAAGGGTATCCAACAAGGCAAAATCCAAGACCAGAAGAACTGGCTATTCAAGGTCGAGAGGCCGGCGCAGTTTGGAAAGCACAGTCAGACGAATGGAGCCAACGTAGTCGGCCAGCTGCCTTGATAGACAAGCTACGCTACAGGTTTCATGTGCACATTCAAAAGTAGAGTGATATTTCCATTGACAAGAATTGAAAAGACACAGATGTAAATATACGCAAACACAAACGAATCGGCGTCGCCAATCCACAAAACGTGATTTTTTCCAGCTCCATCTCACACATACGCGTTTTCCCCTATTTTGGGACAGTGAATGGGCGGCAAGATGAAATGTGTACAACATTATGTATTGAATATGTACATGCATTGGAATTGAACTCCGGTGGTGATGCTGTCGAATTGAACATGTATGTATGCATGACCCCACAAACCATGACTCATTCGATTTCATACTTTTTTCCTTCCATATTAAGGCCTCCTCGTGTCATCATGTCGTGTAAAATTTTCATAATCGCAGTGCTCTATTCAGTGTTCAAAGCCCTGTTCACCAGCAGAGGTGGTATTTTGGACGATTATAGACGAAGCGTGGTATCATGTTCGAAATCTCCAGTGAGATAAACACGACTGTGCGACGTAAACTCAGGTCGTTCCTAACGCTCCTGTGACTGTTCGTCGCCTATACGCGGTGGGCTCTTCGAGTGTGCGGACGAATTCCTAAAGGGCGAGTGACTGCCACTGCATATTAGTTAGTAGCTCACCAATGCCACCATACCGGTGTGAGAGACTTACGATCGTCTTCGCTTTCCCTCGATGCGCCTATCCTCAATCACCTTTAGCATCGTCTTCCGCCCGTCCTTTGCATCAATGTGCGCGTCCCGCATGCTCATGCTGACTTTCTTGCTCGCATCTGCCCGCAGCAATCTCTTGAGCAGCAAATGTCGCATGAGCACACAGACAAAGACTCCGCAGTCACTACCATTCTCCTGTTGCGGACTATCCGCCATGGGTATGAATCTCAGCCTCTTTCCCAACAACTGTTCGAGCTTCATGGTGGTGCTCCGTGCCTCCCGCTCGTTGGACTGTGTCATGGAATCGTAGTGAAAGGAAACGCCATCGATGATGGAGACGAGTAGGAGGGACCAGTGTGATCCGCCTTCGGCTTGTGTGACATCCATGTTGTCGTTTATGGGGAGGAAGACGTGGGTGGTGTGGCTGAAGTCGGGGAGGGCCTCTTTGAGGGCGAGAGGCTCGGCAGATTGCATGAGCATGTAGGCCATGGAGGGACGGAGGAGTACGATGGAGGCTTTTGGGAAGTTTGTGAGTTCCTCGCGCTCAAGGTATTCTTGCCAGAATGCAATGGCCTATGGCTCTGTATCAGCTCGTGTAGGCAAAGATTGGCGAGTATACACACATTGTCGGTGAGCCAGTCATTCGTCTTGATGCTGTCCAAGTCGGCTCGCGTCACTGCAGCGGTCAGTTCTGCTGTACTTGCAGTCGCAAGCGCGAGTTGGGCGCAATGCAAGAAACAGGCGACGCATACACACCCCTCACATCATGGTCTGGTTGCAGTCAGTCTCTGCCGCTCTTGCAGCCTTGCCGTTGACTACTTACACGAAAGATAGGCCTCATCCGGACTAGGGTCGCCCAGATGCCTCCTCGCCTTGTCTCTGATCCTCGAGAAGGAACCAGGCATGCTTGTAGCCGTTGGCGCTGTATACTTGCCGAAGGATTCCGTAGCGCGGCTGCGGTGGATGTTTTGTACGAGGCCGAAGCGACAAGTCAAGGTTGCAAGCCTAGTAGCTTCTGAAGGCAAAGCGGGCGAGCGGAGGGGAGGCTGGTTGCGGGAAGTCTGCCTTGTTGCACCGTTGTTGCGCGCGCCAAAAGGTCCGTCACTGCGGGCGAAATGCAGGGATGACGTACGCGCCTGGCTAGTCTTTCTGTGTGGGGTTTATCGACAACTGGTCTCTGGTCTGGCCATGTCTGGCCATCCTCGGCAAATGGGGGCTCAACGCGTGAATGCAAACAACTTCATGCATGTCTACTGTTATTTATGTGGGTCTGCGGGTTGTTGTTCCTGTGCGAACGCACTAAACATTGAGGATATCTATGTTCAAGTGGGAGAGTAAGTATTAATAGCCTGTCGTTTCAAGTCTCTAATGGACGCTGGATGCACTATCCAACAGATGCCATTGATGCATCAATCTCGCCCATGCGTAAAACACACACGCTATGCTACATGGTCCACCGCCTTCTATCAAGGTAGTCTATGTCGTCTTCTTCGCCTCATCAGCTTTCTTGGGCACAAGGTTGCCCTTGTCATCGCGTGGAATACGCTCCCAGCCCGTCTTGAAACGCTTTTTGCTGGCGTCAAAGCGGGGGAATGGATGAGCCTCTGTATTCAGAACAATCTGATCCAACGGGAGAAGGTCGTTGGGACCGAAGAGAAGATACATGTATTTCAGCGTCTCAGCCTATATCGTATGTTAGTTGTATGTTGCCAGATGCTTCACAGCACAACTCGTGGGAGACGACTTACCAGCCAGAAGCTCTCCATATTATCCCTGGTCGGCGGAGGGACTTTTGTCACATCACCCACGCTAGAAAAGCCACCGTTGTCCTCCACAATGGTGTGTTTGACAAACGCTTCGAACATCTCCCAGCCCCACTCGCGGTAGATGTCGTCACCTGTAATACGCCACATGTACAATAAGCTTTCCACGGTCTCGGGCCGCTGGAGGTTATGTGCATCCGCAGGCTTGATGATGAAGTCACTTTTCCAGCCCTCGCCTTCGGGAATGTCCGTGTCCAGCTCAGACTTCGACGCAAGGACCTCGGTACGGTACATCTTGGGTGGGTCGTCAAGTTCAAAGTGGGCAATCTCGGGAGCAAGACCGGTGGCGGTGACCTTGTACATGCCCATGCATGTCTTTGTGAGTTCACGTGCAAGTGTTATGTCTTCTTCCTGTTGTTTGCCCCATGTGGGAAGTTTGCGTGCTTCGGCGAGCGAGGCTCCGCCAGTGGTTGCTAGGGCTATGGTACCGGGGAGGAAGCAGACGAGGTGATCCATCTTTGGGAGCAATTTACCCTCTATTCCGCTTGGTCGCTCCGCTAGGACAGTAAAGTGGCTGTGCTTGGTGTAGGTAAGGAGGTGCTTCTTTGCACCGTTGAGCGATTCGTTCCACATTTCCTGGTATACAGGCTCCTGTTTGTTGGTCTGGAGGTACTGCTTCGGGAGGTACTCATAGTAGCTGTCTCCACGACTGCCCCATCGAATCTCGTTGCCGCGGAAAGTGCCCTTGTCTGCGTAGATGAAGATGGGAAGAAGACCGTCTTTCGCGCCATTGTTGTCGACGACCTGCATTACCTTCTCCGCTGCCTCCCAGTAGTGGGCTTCGCCAGTCAAGAAAGCTAGGTACTTCATCTCGAGTTGGAGAGTAGTTGCTTCGGCCGTGGAAGACGCACCACCGTCGGCATGCGAGGCTTCGCCTTTTGCATCCCTCAAAATGACACTGGCCCACGGCACACCGGAAGGCGACTCATATGCACCCATGAGACGATCAGCGAGATCAGTGGCTTTTTCCAGGAACAGATCTTCGTCGTTTGAATTCGCTGGCTTGAGGCCGGGAAGCGTATCCTGTAGGTAGTGTGCCGACAACAGCCCACCGAGCATTCGAATTGTAGTTTCAAAGGTATTGACATCCTGCTTCTTGTCATAGTCCAGGCTTGTCGATATCCATTCGCGAGCATGATTGATTTCCTTTGTGCAGTTCATGATCATGAGCGTGTCGAGCGCATCCACGATGATCCAACCCAGCCCATTGGGCTCAGCCATGTATCGCCCCTTCTTCGAAACCGGGTGATATTCATCAAACCCCCAGCCATGCTCCTCGTACGCATTCCAGCTCAGCAAAAAGGCGTCCTTGACTGCTTGTCTCCGCTTGTCCCAGTCTATCTTCTTCTTATTCTTTCCTGTAAGGCTTCCACCCATGTTTGATGCCAAGCTCTTGCCCTTGTCCTTTTCTTCGACTATGACGCTTGTCCCTTCGCTCGACCATCCAAACCAATACAAGAGGCCCAGTACGACCAAGGCTACCAACCCCATCCCCCTCTTACTCCTCATGAAGCCTCTCCTTCCCCGTGCACCACCATAGCCGTACACCTTGCCTGAAGGCTTGTCTTTGTACATTGGCAAGCCCTTCTCGTTTCCGGGGATCTTGTTCCAAACATTATCCTCAAACTTGCGTTGCGCGCTCTCGAAGTTGGGTACGTTGCGCGGGATAGCGAAGGACATGTCGGAGTCCTGGATCGCCTGTTTCGTGGCCTCGACTGCCTGCCTGGTCGATTGGACGGCCTGGGAAGCGGTCTTGTTTGCGGCGTTCTGGAGTATGCCGAAGGCGGTGGGTGTCTTGAATGATGCTTTGCCGCGGAGGTTGAATGGATCGCGTGTCGAGTTCATCGGACTATGCGACGCGTGGTCTTGGGCGGAAATAATATCAAACAGAGCGAATGGTCTTCACTCTTGCGGATAAATTTGTTCAAACATCTTGCCCTGAACCCACAATGGCTCCAACAATTCAGACTTCAGACCGTATTCTCATTCTGACTCGCCAGGTGTTCATTGCTCCCTTTCCCATGTAGACAGCTTGGCCTGACAGGGGTCCAGCACGTCCAGCACGTCCACCACTCCCCTCCCCCCCTGCGCTGTCAGCCACGCGGACCTAGCTCAACGGGAAAGCTCCACCTTCACAGCCTTCCTGCCCAGCCCTTTCGCACATCACTGCTTCCTGTCCTACTAAGCCTAGGTTACGCGTACCACAAAGTCAAAGCCTCCTTCTGCAAAACATACACGTATGCACTGAAGAATGGGGAATGGATACAATAACAGTGCAGCTGCTGCACATCTTCCTAGAAGCACTCCAGCAATATGTCCCTATGATCACCGTATACCCTGCAGCATTTCTACCATTACCGCGTCCTGTCGTCATTGCAGTTTACACCTTACGTGATGGCGTTCTACACCAAGGATGAATTGCGCTTCCTCGCCTTTGCCCTCTTCTCTTGTCTGCCTTTACACCGTTGTTTCCGTCTTGCGACGTCACCGATTGTTGACAACAAGAATACTGCCAATCTCCAAACGCCAAAGTCACAAGAACTGCCACTGCAGGCTTCTCAGTCTCCTACATACATCCCATCTCGAGAAACAAAATGTCAACTACAAGCATGAAGCGCATCCAAATCACTCCAAATAGCTCCGGTCCTCCTACAAAGCTCGATACCACCGTACCTGCCTCTCTACCAGACGCCAAAGAAACCAAGATCCACCCTCAAAATGCTCCGCATGCCTACACAAACGCTTCGCTTTTCTTCGTCGGAACCGCCACGACGATTTTGGAATGGGAAGGTCTTCGCATTCTCACCGATCCAAACTTCCTGCATGCCGGCGACCACGTGCATCTAGGACCGGGCGTCAACGCGACCCGACAGACAAACCCGGCCATCGATTTGGAGGAGTTGCCGAGAATCGATGCAATCTTGCTATCGCATTACCACGAGGATCACTTTGATCGAGAGGTTGAGGAGAAGCTGTCAAAGGGACTTCCCATCATCACTACGCCGCATGCAAAAGAGTGTCTTACCAGCAAGGGCGCCGAGTCCTTCCACAACGTACACGCACTCGACTTCTGGAACAGCTTGATCCTGGACGTGTCGCAATCCGGCACCGGTCCAAAGCCTAGCATCAAAGTTACAGGCATGCCCGGAAAACATGTACCACCTGGGCCGCTCAATGTTGCGAATGAGATTCTGCACGCTGTTCCGCCTACCAATGGTTGGATGCTCGAACTCGGATACTCAGGTGCATCCTCCAGCGACGGCAGCGATTTCGAGAACGGATACCGTATCTATATTTCGGGGGATACACTGATGGTTGATGAGTTGAAAGAGATCCCTGAGCGGTACAAGGACCAGAACATCGATCTGATGCTGATCCACTTGGGTGGCACTACGATTCCAGGTCCCAAGATGCCGTTGTTGATGGTTACGATGGATGCCGACCAGGGCGTCCAGTTGATGCAGCTCATCAACCCTGATCTAACCATCCCCATCCATTACGACGACTATGATGTCTTTATGAGTCCGTTGGATGACTTCAAGAAGGCAGTACATGCAGCTGGTCTAGATAGCAAGGTTGTGTATTTGGATCGAAAGGACCAGTACAAGTTCAATGTCAAGCAAGGTCAGGGGCCAAAGTAATCGCTGTATTAGCAGCCGTAGCGCTTTGGACTCCGTATTCGTTTAGCAATAGTAACCATATCAACCACGTATTGCGTCAGGAAACTTGCACGAAACTCGGAGTGAAGTTTTGACTTTTTTCATTCCTAGTGGTAACCCAACAACGTATTGGGGTTCCGTAATGCCATAACAAAGGTTGTCCATTGTGACGCCGTCCGCCCATGCTTTCGTGTTTCGTGCGCAGAGCCCGTCGAGTTGTTCCGCACACTCCCGTCCTCAGTTTCTCATGTCATTCGACCCGTTTATGCGGTGCGCTTGCCCTTGGGGTTCTTCTTGCCGACGTCGGAGATGGTGAGACCTGATATGGATTAGACACGGTACTGCATATTTTATGCATGTTTGCGGATATTGCGTACCCGGGGGAAGGCTCTGCTTGAGCTTCTCGGCCTTGTCGGTGTCCTTAAGGACGAGGGTGTAGACGTTTGTTGAGCATCGGACCTTGAACTTGATGTTGTTGACCTTCTTGTTCTTCTTTATGCGGGCGGCTGCAATGCTGTCAGTCCAGTTCTCTCGCTCGCTCCATCGTGTCCCGAGCAGTCGCGGATCGCTCTCCGATCATAATGTGCATCTCCTGTTCCTGCACCCTTTCACCGATTTAGAATTGGTAGACGTACACTTGGCATCCTTGCGCCTGCAGATCTCGATGAACTGCTTGATGTCGGAAACTTCGGAAGGCATCTTGACGGTAATGTGTTGACGAGTCGTTGGAAAGATCGTGAAGTTCGAGTTCGCGGGACGACTAGCTGGGCACCAAATTGTTGTGGAGTGAGTTTCTCGCTTCGACGCACGGGCTACCATGGGGCTGAGTCCAGGCCTTGCCACATTGGGCTTGGTGGAGCGGGGGGAGGCGATGTATGTGTGTGGCGTCCGTGGGTTAGACTGGTTGGAAGGCGAGGTTGCATGTGCCAGAGTGCTGCCTACCTACAATAAGTAATGAACACCCCTCCCATTTTAATCTTCCAGATACTCTCTCGCAGCTGTCCGTGCAGACACATAACTTTTCTTCCTGTCCTCCAATTACTATCATCGCCCTCAACCCTTGATCATGCCGACCCCAATTGATCGTGCGGTGCAACAACGTGTAGGTTACTCATGGCTGTCCTGGCATCTACTATACATAGTGGGCCTTCTGCACTTTGTTATGGTTAGTTGCTAACGACGGTACAGGGCCCTTTCTTTGCTTTCGCAGCAGTTGTCACCGGCGTCGCAGTTTGGAGTATCTGGGGTCAGGATATCTTTCCTAGTCATGATCCCACCGGCGGTATGTTACTCGATGATTGATAGCTGAAGCTTATGCCCTTATTGTTCTACTAGAGGGAGGAGGTGCCTCGTTTTGTATACATGATCATGAACTATTTCACCAAGCAAACGGACAAACGTTGATGCTTGTCACGAAGCTCCCGGCCATTTCCAACTAAAACTTGACTGACAGCTTCACAGACCCAGAGACGTGGACCCACGAGCAATGTACCACCTGGCTCAAGCACGTGAGCTCGCCCAACTGAATCTAGCCGTGGACATGTTACCATGCTGACACTTGATAGAGAAACCTGCATCCCTCCCCACTCGCAACAACGGCCGAGTTACTCGAACGAATCAAGGCAAATATGAGGATATCGAGAGAACAAACACCGGGTCAGTGAGCTCATGCAGCTTCCATAGAATCTCAAGATACCCCAGCATAGTCACCAAGAATGCAACACTTATCTAGTCAATGGATTGTGAGAGTAAATCAGTTATTGTTTACATACTTCCAACTGTGATTACCAGTATTCACTCAATGTGGACTTGTAATGATGCCCGATATACTTTAGCAGCAACGAGTCAAGCTACGAACAATGAGCATAGGGGGTAATAAGCCCAAACGAATCCGAGAACCGGACAGCGCTTTTTATACAGCCGTTCTTGTTCTCATAACATGGATTATCCTATTGCAGGTGAGTGTTTTGGCGCGTAAGGCATTTTAACGAATGACACGGTTAATGCAACATACCTTGGAGCAATCCTGGCATAGGCTGGGTTGGTCTCTTGCCCCTCTAAATGTGCAATAAATGCCATTGCCGGTAGCGGTAGGAATGCATTGCTAATGCACAGCCAGTGTATTAGTGATAGCAAATTGGAAAGGCGAAGTATTGGGTAGGAAATGCATTGCGAGGGAGGGCGCATAGAACTAAGCTGAGTAGTAGGATAGCAATTCTTAGGGTAGGTATTGTCGTGGACATGTTCAAAGATGACGATTGGAATTTACTGCAAACTGACGTAACAGAGTCCAACATATATAGGGCACACAGTGTCTAGATTCAATCAATTCGTATTTTGATATTGTTTCTGTATCTGTTTCTGGTTGGGTATCAAGCACGGAGAGCTGTTGACACAATTCAGATAGAAAATTAACTTTGATAACCATTGCGCGACTGTACTCTAAAACCATTTATATCGTTATAATTTTCTAGCTGAAAAATCCAAATCCCGTCCGAACTCTTAGGTATTCTGTGATTGCTCCAAACCTCAGTATTGAGACGCCGTACTCATGCAGACCACTTTTGACTTCTACCTCGCACCTCCATCAAACCTCGCTGTCAGCCTTCTTGAACATTTGCAGGACCTCAACACTAGCCTTATAGTGCTCCACCTCCTCAGCATATGCACCCTCCTCTTCAATGATATCCCGATTCAACCGTTCCAGCTCCGCCGCCATGAGCTCCTTGTATTCCGCCATCTGTTCATCGACCTTGGCCTGTTCTGTAGCCTGATCAATGCGTCTTTTGCGTAACTTCTCTAGCTTCTTTTGCTGTTCTGTCAGGTGACGCTCCATTGAAACCGTTTTGGGAGTTACGGGATGAGACTCTGTAGTCATCTTTGTACGTTTTGACTCAGGTTTGACCCCATCAGTGGACGACATTGAACGCTTGGGAGGCGTACTAGATTTTGTTTGCGCGCCTCCGACTGGATGAGGTGCAGTGAGAATCATTGGTGTGCCGAGATCGATCTTCTGAGACTTTGTACCAAGCAGGAGTGGGGGAAGGGGCTCCACTACCAGGATATGGGGATTTGCATCAAATTTACCCGATGGGTTAAAGGTTAGCTTTAGCTTTCGCTGCTTGATCTCCTCTCTAGTGCGATAGTGAAAGCGGAATATTGCCCATGGCTCAGTCCCCGGACGCCTTATGTTGAGCCTGCGCTGTTCACGCTGGGCATCCTGCGCTTCCAGCGGTCTGCAGTTTTCCTCAAAAGTCATCTGAAGGCTTGGGGGAAAGATTTTGTAGTTGGCCGTCTGGCCTGCGCCTTTGTCATGGTCCTTGGCATCAGTGTCGTACGTGCGAACATCTCCCATATCGTGGAAGACATCTAATTGTCGAGTGACACAGAGCCGCAGTTCTATGGTTCCGACAGTCTCTGGAGCATCGCTTTGAATCGATTCAACACCTAGCAGTTGGCCTGCTATCATGTCTGTGTTCAGGACGCCTTTGTCGGTCTTGTAGAGGAACTTCTCAATATCGAATCTCTTGTTCTTCTGCTGATTGATGGTCTTGGCCGCATATGAGATAGTCTTACGGAGTGTCCCGTCTATCAGTGCATCGTGTGATACTGTAACTGTCTAATGTGTTGTTTAGCGGTGTTATGTAGGGATGAGGGATACATACTGTTCCCGAGAACCAGGTCCGGATCTTCGCCTTATTACCTTCATCGATAGGCACGTAGCAGCAGATTGCATTGTCGTCGTCAGGGTCAACGTACTGCCCGTATTCCTCCAGTGCAGCGATTCTGCCTTCGACGTAGACGTGCGCTGAGGCTTGGCGATCGGAATTTGGTTCGACTACCTTCATTGTATGGGCCTTGAAGATCGAGGATTGCAGGAAAGAGCGGCAATCCTCAAAAGTATGTAGGTGGTGAGAAATGTGATGTCTGCGAGAGGGGGGAGATAATAAGAAGTGGGAGGTGATGTGGACGTGTGGTGAGGTGTAGAAAGGATGGACGAGAATAAGAGAATGCTATCTTATATATCCCCAGACGGCTGAAAAGTGAAGTGAGAGGAGATGTAGGTAAAGGCTTTATATCCTAAGAATGGCTGACGCGTAGTGGGTGCCGACAAGGGTAATATCGAGCAGCTGCATTCTGTTGTGTCTTTTTCACTCCTTTCTAGTAAGAAAAACGGCGAGTCCTGGCGGGTAGATGGAGCGTTACCTCTACTACGAGCTCGGTAACGATAGAATGTATTCACCCCAAGTATTATGAGGATAGCATACCATTGGCCATATACCGCTGTAGCAGGTCAATGTGAGAAGGTTGTAACCATTCCGACATGGGTGAATCATGATTGCCCAGCTTTTAGACGCCTCATTTTACAAGCTCTACTATATGTTACGCTCAATGTTTATTGGCCGTTGTTTTTTCTGCGATGAAGCCTGGATCATACTGTCACCGCAAACGATGATGCATCGTGGTAGTAGTTCGGGGCCGTAGACGTAGAAGTCACGAAATCAGGGCAACAATTAAGGTTGAAACCGGCCGAGGAAGGTGAAACGTGGCTACCACCATTCACTGAAGAAGACGAGCTAACATGGGCCGGAGATAATAGAGAGAGCGAGCCGCGGCGGAAGGTCGGATGCGGTCGTTCGCCAAGCGCGGTTTCTTCCTTCGGTTCGGAAGGTCCAGCTGCTTTTTCGGCGGGCGGCAGCAGCTTCAGCTTGTTTCTCTCTACCTCAAATCCCTCACTACCAGCCCCACGCCGCAACTACACGATGCTGTCGAGGACCTCCCAAAGAACGGCGCAGGTATGATCATGTCCATGCCGTCCCAATTGGGGGTTGGGCGGGAGATGCAAGTGCTAATGCGCCCATGTAGTCGCTCCTGCGGGGCGCGAAGCCTGCCTCACGATGGGCGCCCGCCATGGCCACACGATGTACGAATACGACATGACATGTATGGATTTGCGCAGCGTCTAACTCGGCGACAGCAATGGCCACGGTCGGCCAAGACATCTTCAAGCCCACCAAGTTCGGCGGCAAATACACGGTTACTCTGATTCCTGGTACGCGCGATAGCCGCTTCTGAAAGACGACATGATATTGAAAGTGCGCAGGTGACGGTATCGGTGCTGAGGTCTCCGAGTCGGTCAAAGAGATCTTCAAGGCGGACAATGTTCCCATTGAGTGGGAGCAGGTCGACGTCTCCGGTGTTGACTCTGGCAACGTTCACTCTGAGGAACTCCTCCGCGAATCTATTGCGTCGCTCAAGCGCAACAAGCTCGGTCTCAAGGGTATCCTCCACACTCCTGTCGAGCGATCCGGCCACCGCTCCTTCAATGTCGCTCTCCGTCAAGAGCTCGACATCTACGCCTCCATTGTCCTGCTGAAGAACATCCCCGGCTACGAGACCCGCCACAAGAACATCGACTTCTGTATCATCCGTGAGAACACCGAGGGCGAGTACTCTGGCCTCGAGCACCAGTCGGTCAGCGGCGTTGTGGAGTCGCTCAAGATCATCACGCGCGAGAAGTCGGAGCGTATCGCCAAGTTCGCCTTTGCCTTTGCGCTCGCCAACAACCGCAAGAAGGTTACCTGCATCCACAAGGCCAACATCATGAAGCTTGCCGATGGTCTTTTCCGAAACACGGTCAAGAGAGTCGGCGAGGACTACCCCACTCTCGAGACCAACGACATGATCGTCGACAATGCCTCTATGCAGTGTGTCTCCAGGCCACAACAATTTGATGTCATGGTGATGCCCAACTTGTACGGAGGTATCCTTTCGAACATTGGTGCTGGTCTCGTTGGCGGCCCTGGTATCGTGCCTGGTTGCAACATGGGCCGCAACGTTGCCGTTTTCGAGCCTGGATGCCGTCACGTTGGTCTTGACATCAAGGGCAAGGACCAGGCCAACCCCACTGCTTTGATCCTGTCCGCTGCCATGATGCTGCGACACATTGGTCTTGATGACCACGCCAACCGCATCTCGCAGTCTGTCTACAAGGTCATAGCTGAAGGGTAAGTTTTTAGCAGCATCTGCAAGATGGAAACACAACTAACACAGTTGCAGCACCGCCCGCACACGCGACATGGGAGGCAATACCACCACCCACGAGTTTACCCGTGCGGTTCTGAACCAGATGGAGAAGGCATGATTTGACCATGATGATTTTCATGTTTGCTAAGCTTTGATCTAGCATGGTTGGTGATTGCTTCAGAATCTAGGTCTCGACTTGGTCTATGACAACTAGATATGGATTACGGTACAACAAACTACATGACGACTGGATGCATTGGACAGTGTACAGTACAAGTATTAGCTGGAACGTCAATGGAGCTGTACTTTTAGGTGGTATATAGCATGCTACATGATTGGATTGACCATTCTTATACCCTCTTTCAGTTGCCAGACCAGAAAACCAAAACTCCGTGCTATGCATGACATCGTAATGTTGTGGGTATATCTAAAACTGAATCCTCCTCTTGCGGCCGGTGTACTTGGAGGATGCCTTGACAACCTTGCCTTGCCTTTCCATCTGCTCCTTTTTCTTCATAATGTACGCCTTGCTGCCTTTTCTCTCCTCGCCCCTCTTCATGCCCTTTGATTTCCTCCTAGCATCCTCGACATCTACACCCTCCATACCCCTTACTACACCCGTAATGTCGCCATCCAAGGCCCCGCCGCCAACTGTCAGAACAAGATATGTCTTTGCGCTCTTGGTACCCATGTCATCCTCTAGCAGACCAGCGCCAAAACCAGCTTTGATGGCCGCCTGGGCAACCATCTTCTTCTGCGCATCGTTCTTCGGGTAGAACTGGCACACAGCTCTACCCCCTCTCTTCAGGCTAGCATAGAGTTGGTTGAAGAATCTTGACAGTCTGCCAGCTGGACTCTCCTCGCTCGTCTCGGCATTGCATAGCCACTGCACCGCACTTATACTAATGGCCGCATCAAAAGTTCCGGGTCTGAAAGGCACACCTTGACCCGCATCCGCCAGCAGCAGGTCTCCCTCGACTTCCTTCTCCAAAGCCACGCCCAACATTGATGCGCTGATGTCAAAGCCAACCCACACGTGCGGGCCGCCTGGTGTGCCTTGTTCTTGCGTCTGCGACAAGATTTCTCCGGAGAGGCCAGAACCGCAGCCAATGTCGAGGATTAGGGAGGGCGAAGACAGGTCGAGGAGAGAGAGGGCGCGGTGGGTCATTGTCGATTGGATCTTTCGGATACGGGACGAAGTTGTGTACTTTCGGGATTCGGAGTCATTGTAGAAGAGATCGGGGGGTCTGTAGATATTTGGTTAATCTTTTGCGAAAAGTCGGGTCCCGGATGGTGGGAGTGGAAAGCGTACAGAATATCTTCGGGGCGCGACATGATTGCAGATTCGGGTCCGAGTGTCCGAGTCCGAAGATGGAGGCCAGTGAGTTGTATCCGGGTGCGCACAGGCTATGCGATTGTGTACAGAGCGGCGGGCGGAGCGAATGGAGTCTACAAGAGTTGGTCGCTCAGGCCAAGAGTTGGACGACTTTTTGGTGTTCACACCCCCACACTTTCGCCCGGGTCCACGGCTTTCTCCGCTAGCCTGATGCCACCTTGGACTGACCTCATCATGCGGCGACCCAGCCTTCTAGATGTTCAATCTCCTCATACCTCTCACCGGCGCAATTCACCATGTGGGTACTACCGCTTCTTGGTTACGTCGGCATCGTGCTCGGCTTTGCATTCCTGACACTTGCGATAGGTATGCACTCACCTACCAGCCGGAAAAAACATGGTCTTTTGTTAAAGACACGTGAAGGCTAATATCAGGCACATAGCTTCCGGCCTATATTACTTGTCCGAACTTGTGGAAGAGCACACGGTTTTTGCGAAGAAATTGCTGTACCGTCTCATCTATGGCGTCGTTACTGTCCAGATCCTTCTCCTCTTCGTGGACAAGTTCCCAATTGGACTGAGCGCTCTGAGTGTGGTGTCGCATGGCATCTATGCGCAAAACCTCCGACGCTTCCCAGTTGTCAAGCTTACCGACCCACTGTTCTTGCTATCTTGCGGTATGCTCCTCTCTGCCAAATCACGCATCTATTCCAGTGCTAAGACCCAGTTTAGCTCTCGTAATAGCCAATCACTACCTTTGGTTCCGCCACTTCAGTGCACCGCCAGCCCATTCCTACAACTCATACCCCTACAGCCGCGACCTCAACATTCCTACATTCACCGAGATTGCAGCTTTCTTCGGACTCTGTGTCTGGCTTGTCCCCTTCGCCTTGTTCGTCTCCTTGTCGGCCGGCGAAAACGTTCTGCCATCGATGGGCTCCGAGTATGCGACTGGAGATGGTAGCAGCTACATAATGCCTGGCAAAGCACCGGACTCTTTTGCCAGTGGTTCAGGCGTCGGTGTAGGAGGGGTTAGTAGCGGTATGGGGGGAAAGAGGCGGGCGAGGAGCGGGACAAACGCCGGTATGGCAAAGGCCGTTGTCACCAATGTACGGGAATGGGTCGGGGAAACGGGAGAGGTCATGGGCTTTTGGAAGGGCGAGAGGACGAGGCCCACGTTCTGAGATACGAGCTGGCGTTTTATGGTTTATGAGTGTACGAGTAATGTAAGGATACTTTACATTTCAGCGTGTGGCCAAGTTCTTGATACGAACCCTGGTTTCTCAAGGCCACGAGACTATACATGTGCAACTGATGCAAGTGCTGGGCCAACAACGCCTGGGCGGAGGGATGTTGGTCGGCCCGTGGCGGGAATGCATGATGCTCGTTTTGCGGCCCGCGGTGCGCTCTCTGGCCGTGTCAGCCCACACCAGCCACAGCCAGTTCTCGACCAAGGCGCGGCACGATTCGCTGCATCACATGCGTAGTGTGTGTGCCACTCAGGTACGAAATACTGCTTGCATGCGCCCGCCAAGTGTGACCAGCGGTCGCCATTTCGGCCGCAGCGCGTAAATGCTCGTCGCGGCCAATCACAGACTGTAGGGCCTCTGGAGCCCGGGGGGCGTTTGTATAGGTAGACCCGCAGCAGCCCAACTTGCAGCAGCCAGGAGGGCCATGGGAGACAAGGCTACGTAAGTGAGCAGCGTCGCGTAGGAGCAGGCAGGACAGGACAGGCGCATTTGCCGTATACCCATCTCCTTGTACTGTACAGGTCCCATATAAGCCTGACGGCCCTGAAGCTGCGCATGTCCTCTTGATGCACCTCACCCGTGTCGCAGCGTCATCTTGAGCCACAGCCACTACCCCACCAGCAGCAGCAGCCCTCTACATTGTGCCCACGGCTCCCTGCGCAACGTCGAGCGACATACGCCCCGTGCAAGCAGAAACCACTTGCGCTTGTCATCGCCGGCGATCCAGGGACTGCAGTTGTAGCAGCACATAGTCGCGTACCCGGCCATGGACGGGAGGAAGCAGGGCCGCCCGGAGGAGGAGCTCTTCTTACGATACGACAACCCAGATACGCCCACGATTCCCACAGTCGGCCCCCTGAGGATACAAAAGGGTCGCGATGGCAAGAGTCCGCCTCCGCGAACCGACTCGGCTGGCAGTTCGAGCCAGCCGGCCTTCTCGCGCCCGCCGCCCATGCCCTCGTTCCCCGCACCACCTACGAGCCCCCCAAATGCCCCCCTTCCCTACCCCCAGACAGATCGCCCGCCCACCGCGCAGCCTACTCTGGGCACCAGCAGGTTTACACCCCTCAGCGAGAGGGAGCGACGCGCGAAGAATGCCACCCCTCCCGAGTCAAGCCAAGGGCAGAGGCGAAGTTCGAATGCGACAGGACCGAGTCCCACTTCGCCCAGCCAGCGCGCTCGCTTCGACGCGAACGACCCCAACAGGCCGACGATAAGTGGTTACGGCGCTAGGAACCCAGATGGCTCAGTGCAACCGTCGAGGCTGGCAGAGCGGAGAGGAACAGCGCCCAAGCCACTCCCAGACTCACCGGGGCCAGAGACGCCAGACAAAGAGGGCCTGTTCCAGAAGGCGCCGCAGCGGAAGGGCAGCGCAGATGTCGCCGCGAACCCATATCCCGAGTACCACCAGCAGTACTTTCCCCCTCCCGCTGCGAATCCCACAGTCTACACAGGCCCCAAGCAGGATGAGCCGGTACTCAAGGTGCCCACCCCCGTGGGCGTCAATCGCCTCAGCTCCACAGCCTCAACCTCGACCGTGAGGGCGCAGCGGGGCTCTCCCCCACCTCCCGAGACGCCCATTATCCCTCCGTCTGGTGGTGGCATCGAAGCACGCTTCGCAGCGGCTGGCATTGCAGGCACCTCAACCCTCACAAATCTCCAGGCGCAAAGCGTCCAAAACGCCGCAGCCGCTCAGCGAAACCAGATCTATGCCAACCAGCAGCCCCGCCCAGGCCTCTCAACACCACAGCCGAATCAGCAACAGCCTGCTAGGAGACCATGGACACCTACCGAGCAACCGGGAGGCAACCCTCATGGCCCGCCAGCAGTGTATCAGGGCATGGATCAAGTGCCTCCGTCGAGCACCCCTCCCCAGGGCCCTCTTCCCCAAGCACCAAACACTCGCTTCTCACCTCCTCCTACGAATGGGAACGTGCCACCAGAACACCCACTGAATCATGAGATGGGACGGATGAACCTGAACGAGGAACCCCCACCAGCCTACTCAAGCATAACGACCCCGCCGACAGGCCAAGGCCGCAACTATCCCAACGACAAGGGACAACAACCAGCTGCCCAGGGAGCCATGCTCTCTGATCCAAACCAAGGTCATCCTGCATTTGCAAATGATGCGCGCCAGCAAGCTGGGCCATCGCAACCTGCTGCAGTAGTGGCACCGACACCTACGCAGAATCAGTTTCCCCCACAGACACAGACAACCCAGCCAGCTCATACGCCAAGTCCAGCTCCTGCACCGGGACCTGGGCCAGCCTCTCCACCACCACTGCCTGAAGGCTGGATAGCTCATCTTGACCCCAGCTCTGGGCAGTACTACTACATTCATCTTCCCACACAGTCTACTCAATGGGAGTTTCCCAAGGGGCCTACACCTCTGAACCTCAATGAACCCATGTCACCGACAGGCACCTTCGTTGGCGGTCCATTGGCATCTCCCTCGTTCGGCAAGGCTCCTATTGCATCGCCTGGCTTCGCCCCCCAGACTGCCACCTATCCTGGAGACTTTGGCATGGCTCCGCTAGCAACTCCAACTACTACCGGCTTCACTGGGCCACCTCCGCTTGCTGGCATCGATCAGTACAAAGTTGCGCCTACCAATGGCGTATACTTTGGACCATATCTCAGATACACCAACATGGACATTGAACGAGGCTTATGGTTGGGATCCATTCTTCTCATCACAAACACTCCTCACCCACCAACAATCCACATCCACCAGAGTGCAGATTTGTCACCAAACCCACGACAACTGAAAGCCAACCCCATCTATACACATCAAACGTGGATTTTCTACCGATACGACATTGATTTGAGGATGGAGGAGGAACATGCTGCCAAGTGGACCTATGCCATCACCTCACACCTAGGCTGTACTCGATTTGAATTTTTGGTGGCAGGACGAAACGAGACTAGTTGGCGATTCATTGCTCATTCTGGCAACGACTTCGCGTTGAACGTGAACGCCAACGAAAGAGCCAAGCTCGGTGGCGTGGGTCTGATGTGGAAAGATATTCTACAGAAGAATGCCGAATGCGGCGGCTTCCACGTGC
>Ga0265780_10003777_pt1 | contig 19749 bp, 13 predicted proteins | sample P1T30metagenome_FD_192432 | JGI IMG/M metagenome (GOLD analysis project Ga0265780, IMG submission 192432) | Plant litter microbial communities from East Loma Ridge, Irvine, California - P1 T30 | ecosystem: Environmental > Terrestrial > Plant litter > Unclassified | place: USA: California...
GGCGGTGGAACCGGCGGCGCCTTCCTTGACGCGGATGACGTGACCGTTCGGGTTGCCCACCTGTGCAGTAGTACCCTTCATGTCGGTGTAGACGCGCGGGTTGGCGGCGTCCGGCGCGGCCTGGCTCGAGCCGCTCGGCTCGATGCGGCGGTTGCTGTTGTTGGTCAGCGTGAAGTAGATCTCGCCGGTGCCCGGGTGCACCGAGCACCATTCCGGACGGTCCATCTTGGTCGCGCCGACCGCGTCGCCGGCCAGGCGTGCGTTCACCAGCACGTCGGCCTGGTCGGCTAACTTGTAGGCGGCATAGCTAGAGATCAGCGGGTTACCGATCGACAGCTCGATCCACTGGCCACCACCGTCGGCGTTGAACTTGGCGACGTACAGCTTGCCGCTGTCGAGGTATTTGTCGCCCATGGCGATGCGGTCGGTGGCGGTGGCGTCGGCGGCGGCCCAGACCGCGCTCGAGACAAATTTAAAAATGTATTCGTTGCGCGAGTCGTCGCCCATGTACACGGCCAGCGGCTGACCGACGACCGGTTTGCCGAAGACGGCGCTCTCGTGGGCGAAGCGGCCCAGCGCGGTGCGCTTCTTGATGCTCTTGCTCTTGTCGTAGGCGTCCATTTCGACGATGTAGCCCATGCCATTCAACTCGTTGCGGTAGTCGTCGCTGCCGTCCATCGAGGCGCCCTTCTTGCTCAGGTTCCAGCGCTGGTACTTGTCCTCGGTACCGCCGGTTTCCCAGCCGTGGCGCGATGCGGCGCCCTGGTCGCGGCCATAGCGCTTGAGCGACACCACGCTCTTATCGCCACGTGCGGCATCATCCGTCGCAGCGCGGGTAAAGTAGCCGGCCCAGTTTTCTTCGCCCGACAGGTAGGTGTTCCACGGGGTCTTGCCGGTGCCGCAGTTGTTCAGCGTGCCGCGAATTTTCGTGCCGTTGGTCGAGTACTTGGTGACCACCAGCGCATTGCCGCGCACCGGCCCCGAGAGCTCGACGTCGGTCTGCTGGTGCACGCGGCGGTTCAGCGCGGATTCCTTCACATAGCTCCACTTGCCGGCGGTGGCGCGCACCTCGACCACGGACAGACCGTGCAGCGCCATCTCCTTGTCAACTTCCGCGGCGGGGCGCGGCAGGGTCATGGTGCCGCCGTTGGCGTGCACGAAGTAGGACGACAGGCGCTCGTCGGTGGTGGCTTCGTGGTTCATCGCCAGCACGCCGCGGTCGTTGATGGTCGTGGTTGGGCCGTTGGTAGCGGACAGGGCGAAGAATTCCATGCCGTCGTGGTGGTCGCCGGCGCGGTTCTCGAAGTCGGCGTCGGTGCCGTCGTTCTTGAAGGCCGCAGTGCCGGCGGTGAGCGGGTCGCCCAGCGCGTACAGGACCGATGCGGTATAGCCGGCCGGGACGACCACGGTGTCGGCCAGGCTTTTCGACACGGCGGTGAAGCCGAGGATTTTTTCAGCAGGCGGCGGCGGATTCGTGCCGGTCGGCGGCGTGGTCGGGGCGGGGGCCGGATCGTTGTCCGAGCCGCCGCAGCCGCTCAGGCCGATGGCGCCCAGCAGCGCGGTCGCGGCGGTCGCGGCGCCGCCGCGCAGCAGGCTGCGGCGGCTCAGACGGGCTTCGAGGACGGTGCTGAAGTGTTCGTTCGACGAAACGTTCGTATCGGTGTCGTGGTCGACAGGGATGCGGGCGAGGTCGGTCGGCTTGTTCACGGATGATCCTGTTCGTAGTGAGGAAAAGTCCGTGCATGGTAGGCAGCGAAGATGACTGCATTGTGACGATTTCATAACATTTCTGTGACATTCGGGCAATTTCGCCGGTGCAGGCGATGAAGCCCGCTATACTTACCGGTACCCAACAAGGATATGCACATGCAGGAACGCAGCAGCGCCGCACAGGCACTCGACCCGGCCGGCCTCGGCCGCCAGCTCTTCGAAGCCAGCCCCGACTGCGTCAAGCTGCTCGATACGGACGGCCGCATCGCCGCGATCAACCTCGTCGGCCTGCGCGCCTTCGGCGCCGCCAGCGCCGACGAGGTCTGCGGCCGCCCCTGGAAAGCGTTCTGTCCCCCGGCCTCCCATGCCGAGCTCGACGCTGCGCTGGACGCGGCGCGCCAGGGTGGCGTCGGCCGCTTCCGCGGCTGCATGCCGACCCCCGAAGGCGCCACCGGCTGGTGGGAAGTGACCATCAGCGCGCTCGGCGGCGCCGGCCTGCTGGCCACGTCGCGCGACATCAGCGAGCAGGTCGCGGCCGAAGCCGAACGCGAACGCCTGCTGGCCCAGCTACGCACCGCCAACGAGCGGATGGAAGACGTGTTCCGCCAGGCGCCCGCCTTCATGTGCGTGTTCAGCGGCCCGGACCTGGTGTTCGAGATGGAGAACGAGCGCTACCTGCAACTGGTGGGCGGCCGCTCCGCACTGGGCCAGCCGCTGCGCCAGGCGCTGCCGGAACTGGCCGGCCAGGGCTTCATCGAACTGCTGGAAGGCGTCTACCGCAGCGGCGAGCCGGTATTCGGCAACGACGTCCCGGTGATGCTGGCGCGCCGCGCCGACGGCATGCTGGAGCGGCGCTTCGTCGACCAGGTGTACATGCCGCTGCGCGACCCCGACGGACAAGTGACCGGCATCCTGGTGCACGGGATCGACGTCACCGACCGCAAGCTGGCCGAGATCGAGCTGTTCGAGAGCCGCGAGCGCTTCCAGAAGATCGTGCGCCAGGCCGCCACCGGCGTGGTGCAGGTGGATATCGAGGGCCGCATCATACTGGTCAACCAGAAGTTCTGCGACATGCTGGGCCGCCCGGAACATGAGCTGCTCGGCGCCAGAGTGCTCGACATCACCGCCCCGGACTCGGCGGCGTCCACCAGCGACGCGATGCAGCGCCTGGCCGGCGGCGAGAACGGCGTCGTGATCGACAAGGAATACCTGCGCCGCGACGGCAGCGTGATGCAGGCCACCAGCAGCGTCAACGCGCTGCGCGGGCCGAACGGCGAGTTCCAGGGCCTGGTCGCGATCGTGCTCGACACCACCGAGAACCGGCGCGCCGAAGAGCAGCTGCGCGCCAGCGAGGAACGCTACCGCACCCTGTTCGAATCGGTCGACCAGGGCTTCTGCATCCTCGAGATGATCTTCGACGAAGACAAGCGTCCGGTCGACTACCTGTTCCTCGAGATGAACCGCATGTTCGAGTCGCACACCGGCCTGGTGGGCGGCACCGGCAAGACCGCGCGCGAGATGGTGCCGACCCTCGACAGCTTCTGGTTCGAGACCTACGGCCGCGTGGCCCTCACCGGCGAACCGGTGCGCTTCGAGAGCGAGGCGCCGGCCATGGAACGCTGGTTCGACGTCTACGCCACCCGCATCGGCGGGGAGAACAGTCGGCGCGTGGCGCTGCTGTTCAGCGACATCACCAGCCGCAAGGAATCCGAGGCCACGCTGCGTAAGCTTGCCAGCGACCTGGCCGAGGCCGACCGCCGCAAGACCGAATTCCTGGCCACGCTGGCGCACGAACTGCGCAACCCGCTGGCGCCGATCAGGAGCGGCCTGTCGGTCATGCGCCTGCAGGGCGACAGCCCGGCCTCGGTGGCGCGGGTGCGCGAGATGATGGAGCGCCAGGTCGGCCACATGGTGCACCTGATCGACGACCTGCTCGACATCGCCCGCATCAGCGGCGGCAAGCTGGAACTCAAGCGCGAGCGCGCCGACCTGCGCGCGGTGCTGTCCAGCGCCGTGGAAACCAGCCTGCCACTGATCGAGAGCGGGCGCCACCAGCTGGCCGTGGACTTGCCGGACACCGAGGTGCCGGTCGACGCCGACGTCAACCGCATCGCCCAGGTGGTGGCCAACCTGCTCAACAACGCCGCCAAGTACACGCCGGCCGGCGGGCGTCTTGGTCTGTCGCTGCGGGTGGAAGACCGGGAAGCCGTGATCGCGGTGGCCGACAACGGCATCGGCATCCCGCCGGACCAGCTGGCGTCGGTGTTCGAGATGTTCAGCCAGGTCGGCCAGCATACCGACCGCTCGCAGGGCGGCCTCGGGATCGGCCTGTCCCTGGTGCGGCGCCTGGTGAACATGCACGGCGGCGAGGTCGGCGCCAGCAGCGCCGGCGCGGGTGCGGGCAGCACCTTCACGGTGCGCCTGCCGCTGGCCGCCGGCGCAGGCGCCGCGCGCAAGGGCGTCTTGATCCCGCACACGGACGGCGCGGACGGCGAAGGCATGCGGATCCTGGTGGTGGACGACAACGTCGACGCCGCCGTCACCCTGTCGATGATCCTGGAAGCCTGCGGCTACACCGTGCGGATGGCGCACGACGGCGCGCGCGCCGTGGAACTGGCGGCATCCTTCCAGCCGCAGGTCGCTTTCCTCGACATCGGCATGCCCGGCATGGACGGCTACGACACCGCGCGCGCCATCCGCAAGGTGGCGGGGCTGGCGGATCTCACGCTTGTAGCGCTGACCGGCTGGGGCGCCTACAGCGACCGCCAGAAATCCAGCGAGGCCGGCTTCGACCACCACCTGACGAAGCCGGTGCAGCTGGACGTGGTGCAGGATTTGCTGGCCAAGCTGGCCGCCTGAATCCTTATGCCTGGCGCTGGCCCAGCGCGATCGCGGCGGCGCCGGCCAGCGCCAGCCCCACGCCCAAATAGTCGCTCCACACCGGCTTGATGCCATCCACCACATACAGCCAGCCCAGCGCGGTCGCGATATAGACCGCGCCGTAGGCGGCATACACGCGCCCGCTGGCGGCCGGGTGCAGGGTCAGGAGCCAGACGAAGACGGCCAGGCTGAGCACCGCCGGCACCAGGAGCCAGATGGAGCCTTTCCCGGTCAGCCACAGGAGCGGCAGATAGCAGCCGAGCAGTTCGGCGATGGCGGTGAGGAAGTACAGGCCGGCGGTGCGGCTGAAGGGGAGCAGGTCGAAGGGCATTGCGGGGAAGGCGTGTGGAAAAGGCTCATCTTATCCCCAATGCTGTCGATATATGCGTTGCCGGGGTCTACGAAACCCCTTGAATCTGGAACCAGCGCCGACTTGCCTCATCCGCCGGAAAGAAGGATTCCAATCGTAGCTCGTGCACCGTGACGTCATGCGGCGTCCCCAGCGTGGTAATCGTCGTGAACAGATTCAGCTCCACCTCACCCTTGCGCAGCGTGACCGGCAAGAAGGGCAGCGCGCGCCGCTCGAGGTTCGGCTGGCGGGCCGCCTGCGCGATGCCGGGCAGCGCCATCAACTCGTCCAGCAGCGCGGTCGCTTCGCTGCCCGGACCGTCGCCCATCGCTTCACGCTGCACCCATTGCAGCAGGTCGGTGCAGACCTCTTCCCAGTTCACCAGGCACTGGCGCAGGCCATTCGGATCGAGCATCAGTTTCAAGACGTTGACCGAGCCGTCGCGCGGGATCGGCGCGTGCGCCGGCATGCCGAGGAACAGGCGCATCATGTGCGCGGCCGGCTCGTTGGCCATCACCAGGTTCCACAGGCGGTCGACCACCAGGGCGGGATAGGGCGCTTGCTGCGCCAGCATGAAGTCGAGCGCCTGCATCACGGACGCCAGTTCCGGATCCGACAGGCTGCGCTCGCGGTAGGCCGGCGCGAAGCCGGCCGCCAGCAGCATGGCGTTACGCTGGCGCAGCGGGATGTCGAGCACCAGGCCGAGTTTCAGCACCAGCTCGCGGCCTGGCTGGGCACGGCCGGTCTCCAGGAAGCTCAGGTGGCGCTGCGAGATGCCGGCGTCCATGGCCAGGCGCAGTTGGCTGGCGCCGCGCTTGCCACGCCAGTAGCGCAGGGCGGCGCCGAAATCGCTGAAGTATTTGTGCTCCGGCTTGTCCATCGCCGTATCCATGCCGTCTCCCTGTCGCGTTTGCAGCCGATTGTGCTGCAAGCCGCACCGGAACTCAAGCAGACCGCGTTGACCGCGTCTGCGCCACCGAATCGCGATGTGGCGTATCCTCGCCGGTAGCCAGACAGCCGACCATGAACGGGAACCATCTTGAGCGAGCAGACACTTTCAGCAATCAAGCACGGCGCGCAGCAGCTGGCCGACGTCGTCACCTTGCCCGCGCCGCAACGCTACCTGCGCTTCGTCGAGGGCGTGGCCGCCAGCGGCGAAGTCTGGGGCCTGTACCGCGACGGCTGGGCGCTGGCCAAGACCGACGACGGCGCCCTGGTGTTCGCCATGTGGCCGGCCAACGAGTTCGCCGACCTGTGCGCGGAATACGAATGGGATGGCTACGAGCCGCAGGCCTTCCCGCTGGACGAATTGCTGAACGACCTGCTGCCGCAGCTGGAAGAGGATGGGGTGCTGCCGGGGATTTTCTATACGCCGGGGGACCGCGGCCTGACGCCCACCGTCTACATGCTGCGGGTCGATCTGGAGCGCGCCCTCAAGCAATCCTGATCGCTCGACGGCGGCATCAGGCGTCACAGCGCATGCGCGTGCAGCTCGTAGCGCACGTCGCGCCGGTCCTCGGTCTGCAAGCCTTCCACCAGATAGGCATCCCACCCGAGCCGCCCGGCGATTCCATCCAGCCGCACGTTGTGCACGTCCGCCGCCAGCAGCACCAGCTCCACTTCGTACTCCAGCGTCAGCCCGGTGAACATCGACAGCATGCTGCGCAGCGCGCGCGCCGCCAGGCCGCCGGGCAGGAAGCCGTTGAAGCCGGGGCGATCCAAGGGCCCCACCACCAGGCGCAGGCGCAGGTCGCGTTGCCAGACGCGCACACCGGCGATGGCGCCGGCGCCGAGCACCGCCTTGTCGCTGCCCAGCACGGTCTGCTGCGCCAGCGGCACCTCGTACCAGCAGCCGACGAACTGCTCCGCCACCACCTGCTGACCGAAGTATTCCGACAGCACCCGCGCCAGCTGCACGCTGGACGCCGGCCGGTGCCGCACCGAGGACGCGAAATAGGCGATCGACTCGTCCAGCACGGCGCCATCGGCATTGTTTGAAAAGCGCCGCCGCAAGGACTTGTCGCCCAGGCCGGCGAGGCTCAGGAGCAGCGGCAGGAAGCCATCCTCGCCATCTAGCTGATACTGCAGCGCCAGCCGGTATTTGCGCCAGGCTTCGTAGAACAGCGCCAGCGAACGGTTCGAAAACACGTCGAGAAAAGCGCGCGCACCTTCGGCTTCCGGCTCGCCCCGGGCCTGGGCCTGGTGCTCGGCCAGGCGCTCCGTGTAGTGCAGCGGCAGCACGCCCTGGGAACCCAGCAGGCCCATGAAGGCCGGCGTCAGGCGCAGGTATTTCAGGCTGCCGTCCTGCAGGGCGGTGGCCAGGGCCGGGGTGGTGGCTTCCACGTCGCGCGGCTCCGGCACCAGCCCTTCCAGCTGGCTGGGCGGGAAGCCGAGCGACAGCGAATTCTGGAAGCGCAGGTAGTCCGCGACCAAGCCACGGCGCGGCAGGCCGCGGCGGCGCAGCCACAGCTCCAGCATGCGCACCGCCTGGAAGTAGTCGAAGCGGTAGGGCTCGCGGAACAGGCGCTCGATTACAGCAGGCTCGAATCGCCGCTGCGGGGCTCGCATGTCAATAGCGCTTCTCCGGTTTTGTGGGACACGATGATCAATTGGGTGAAGCTGTTGGCGTGCACGTAGAGGGCCAGGAAACGCTCGATCACCTGGGCGAAGGCGTGGATGCCGCTGCCGACGAAGGCTTCCTCGTCGATGCCGAGCCGGACTTCGAGCCCGCGCACCAGGCAGGTAAACGGGTTCCCGGCCAGCCAGGCGGTGGTGGCACGCTGAGCGATGGTCTTGATGCCGCCGATCTGGCGCTGCGAGGACGGCGAGCGCGGCAAGTCGTACAGGGCCAGCATCTCGCGGAAGGCCTCCACGCCGCCATCGAGCAACGACAGGTGGTTCAGGGCCAGGTGCGAGATCAGGCGCCAGTGCGCGCCGCTGTCGCTCGTGAAGCGGTAGGGCATCGAGGGCTTGCGCAGGAAGCCGATGGCGCGCGCATTCGAGCCGCCTTCCAGGAACAGGTCGCCGCCCGGCTGGCCATAGGGAAGCAGCGCCGGCAGCTCGCGGTTGGTGCAGGTCAGTTCGATGTTCAGGGTATCGGTTTCGATTTCGGCCGGGTCGAAATCGATGTCGACGATCGAGATCTGGGTCTCGAACCCCGGGCTGCGCTCGGCCAGCGCCTCGTCGCGCCGCACGCAATAGTAGTGGCCGGCGTCGTCCGGCGTCTGCGCGTGGTGCAGCGCATAAAAGGGGCGGAAGGCGACCAGCGCTTCGCCCTGCGGCGTCTGGCGCACCAGGTTCAGGGACTCGATCGCATACACCTCGAAGGCATAGGCGCGGCGGGCATCGCCCAGCACCGAGTAGCTGGCGCTGGTATGCGTCAACCGGATCGGTTCGCCCTTCTGGCGGAACAGGTTGATCACAGGCGTGCAGCCCAGCAGCACGTTGTTGGTCGACAGGGTGCCGAGCATGCGCGCCAGGTTCGAGTCCGAGCGGATGCCGCTCAGGGCCAGGTGCAGGGTGATGGCGCGGGCGCCGGGCGGCAGGGCGCGCGTCAGCGCGGCCAGGTCGACGTCGACGAAGTTGAATTTTTCGGGGAAGCAGAAGTATTCGGTGAGCAGCCGGTAGGCGGCGTGCGAGCGGGCCGGGAAGTCGATCAGCGCCTCCTTGTCGTCGAAGCCGGCCGGGCGCACCGGCATCGTGGACAAGGGCTGCCAGCGCCCGCTGCCCTCGGCCTCGACCCAGGCGCCGACGCTGCGCATGAACAGCGCATCGCGCAGGGCGGCGCAGAACGAGGGCTCGCCGTCGAGGAACAGGCGCACGCTGTCCAGGCCGATCTGGGCCAGCCCCCCCGACTCGAAGGTGCAGGCGAGCGTGAGGCTGATGCAGGACGAGGCATTGCGCGGCAGGCGCACCGCTTCCGGCGCCTCGATCACGGCGGCGAAGCGCGCCCGCGTGAGCGCCAGCGGCGCCACGGTGACGGGATACACGGTGCGGAAGGTGCAGGCCGAGCCGCGCACCGGCTTGGTGTTGAGCTGGGTGCCGCGCGCGACCACGGCGGCGCCGGCCTGGGCGGCGCTGCCGCTCAGGTCCATGCGCGCGATCGAGCACGAAGGGAAGGGACGCAGGTAATGCGGGTACAGCACCTCGAACAGCGCTTCGGTGAATTCCGGGTAGTCGTCGTCGAGCCGGCGCGCGATGCGCGCATTGAGCAGCGCGAAGGACTCGATCATGCGCTCGGTGTGCGGGTCTTCGCAAACCTCGCCGCTGATCAACAGGCGTCCGGCGATGCGCGGATAGCGTTCGGCGAACTCGCGCAGATTGCGGCGCAAATAAGCCAGTTCGCTTTCGTAATAGGGCAGCAGCTGGTCGACGCTCATGCCGCGGCTCCCGCATCTGCGCCCAGGATCGGCTGGCGCGCCGGTTTGCCGGCCTTGCTGATGCTGTACTGCAGGGTCGAGGGCGTGAGCACGGCGTCGAAATTCACCGGCTCCTGCGAAGTGCTGGCCACGATCACCGCCGTAATCGAGAAATTCAGGCGGTTCACCGAGTCGTCGCGCAGGTCCAGGCTGGCGCGCACATTGCGCAGGCGCGGCTCGTGGCAGGTGATGGCTTGCTCGATGCTGGCGCAGATCTCGGCGCGGTCGGTGGGGCTGGACAGGCAGCGGTCGGCGAAGTCGCCGAGCCCGTAGGTGACCATCGAACGGCTGCACTCCGGATAGTCTGCGAGCGTCTCGTCCGGAATACTGGAGCGCGTGTTGAGCAGCGACTCGAGGTCGCGGGCGACCGCATCCTTCAATTCCTCGGCCGTCAGACGTTGCGCGGCGTGGCCAGATGCATGGCCCGATGCGTGGCCCGGTCCGCGATTCGGCAAGCCCAGCAGGCGGTCGAACAAGCCTGGCGTATATCCCTTCATCGCGCTCTCCCGCACTGTGGTTTTTGCGAACTCGAAACGCGATGTTGCCACGCGAACCCACGCCAACGTTTGATTAAGTTCACATGCGAAACCCTTGCCAATGGTTATGTTTCCACGAGTGGCGTTGCGCCAATCGACTATTCAGGAGGGAAGACAGACATGACCAGCAAGGTTCTCTGGGGCGAAGGCCTGTTGTTGCGACCGCAGCACTTCCAGCGGCAAGACCACTATCACGAGCAGTGCCTGCAAAGGGGCATCAAGGCCGTTCACCCCTACGCCTGGGGTGTGGAAAACCTGCAGATCGACCGCGAAGCGCTGGCCAACAGCATGCTGCGTGTGCTGAACCTGTCGGTGCGTTTCCAGGACGGCGAGCTGGTCGAGGCGCCCGAGGTCGACGACCTGCCCGAGGCGATCGACCTGAGCCTGTTGCAGCCGTCCCAGCAGACCATCACCTATCACATCGCCCTGCCCGGCCTGAAACCCTTCAGCGGCAACTTCACACCGCCCGGCCAATCGTCCAACACGGCGCGCTTCGTGCAGGCCAACCTCGACACGCCCGACCTGTACACGCAGGCAGCGCCGGTGCAGCTGGCCTACCTGAAGAAGTCGCTGCGGCTGGTGTCGGAAGCCGATCCACGCGACTCCTACGTGCACTTCCCGCTGCTGCGCCTGCGCCGCGCCGCCACCGGCGGCTTCGAGCTGGACGATACTTTCGTGCCGCCGACCCTGTCGGTGGGCGCGGCGCCGGTACTGTTCCAGCAGCTGCGCCGCCTGCTCGACGCGCTGCAGGCCAAGGTCGCCGCCCTGTACGGCCACCAGCGCGAGCCGAGCCGCAACGTGGTCGAGTTCCGTTCGGGCGACATGGCCTCGTTCTGGCTGCTGCACACAGCCAGCTCCGCCTGCGCCTCGCTGACCCACCACTTCCAGCATCCGGCCCTGCATCCGGAGCGCCTGTACCAGCAACTGCTCGACGTCGCCGGCGGTCTGATGACCTTCTCGAAAAACTGGCAGCTGTCCGACCTGCCGGCCTACCAGCACGGCGACCCGGGGCCCTGCTTCGCCAAGCTGCACACCATCGTCCGCGAGTTGCTCGACACGGTGATCTCCTCCAAATACTTCGCGATCGCACTTAGCGAAGTGCGGCCCTCGTACCACATCGGCGCGCTGGACTCGGGCAAGATCGACGAGAAGACCACTTTTTACATCGCGGTGTCGGCGGCGATTCCTGCGGTGGAGCTGGTCGACGTGGTGCCGCTGCGCTTCAAGGTCGGCGCGCCGGACGACGTCGAGAAGTTCGTGCTGTCGGCGCTGCCCGGGGTGCGGCTGCAGTACGCGCCGCAGCTGCCGGCGGCGGTGCCGGTGCGGCCCGAGACCTGCTACTTCGTGCTGGAAGCGAAGGGACCGATGTACGAGCGCATGCTGAAGGCGCAATCGATCTCGATCTACGTCCCGGCCGGCATGAAGGAACTACGCCTCGAACTGCTGGCCGTCGCCGCATGAAGGCGGCAGCGGAATTTGCTGCCCTGGGGATGTTCGGCACGGGGCTGAGCCAGCACGCGCGCCTGATCACCCTGGCCAGCGCGCAGGACAGCGGTTTGCCGGAGGCGCTCGCAGTGGAAGGGTTCACGGGACGCGAAGCGGTCAACGAGCTGTTCGCGTTCGACGTGGATGCGCTGAGCACCTCGACCGACCTCGACCTGTCCTCCTTCATCGGCGAAGAACTGACGCTCGGGCTGCTGCAGCCGGACGGCAGCCGCCGCATGTGGCATGGCCTGTGCACGGCGGCGTCCTGGCTGGGCGCCGACGGCGGCCTGGCGAGATACCGGCTGCATCTGGCGCCGGCGCTGGCCATGCTGGGGCTGCGGCGCGACAGCTACATCTTCCAGGACAAGAACGTCCGCGACATCGCCTGTGAATTACTGGCGGATTATCCACAGCTGCGCTTCGATTTCGATATCACGCAGGAGCTGGCGCCGCGCGCCGTGTGCACCCAGTACCGCGAGAGCGATTTCGACTTCCTTGTCCGGCTGCTGGCCTCCGAAGGCCTGAACTGGCGCTTCGAACATGCACAGGCGGACGAGGACCAGGACGGCGCACATGGACAAGCGCGGCACCGGCTGGTGATTTTCGACAGCCGCGCGCGCGCGCCTGCGATGCCGGGCAGCGCGGTACTGCGCTTTCACGGCGTGCACGCAACCGAGAAAGACGATGCGATCGACGCCTTCCAGGCGCGCCGCACCGTGCAGGCGAATGCGGTGGCGATCAGCAGCTGGGATCCGGCGCAACTGGTGGCGCCGGGAGCCGAGCACACCTCCGGCTTGGATGCGGGCGATTTGCCGGTGCTGGCCGTGTACGACGGCAGCGGAGAGCGCATCGCCGCCAACCGCGACGCGTCGGATGCGCACGCCGATTTGATGTTGCAGGCATTCGAGGCGCGCAACAAGGTATTCGAGGGGACCGGGGCGGTACGACGGCTGGCGGCCGGCCACGCCTTTTATCTGACCCAGCACGACCGCTATCCGGACGGCGCCGACGCCTTCAAGGTGCTGTGGGTGCGGCATGTGGCGCGCAACAATTTTCAGACCGGGATCACGGGCGCCGCAGCGCCGGTGGAGAACGGCACTTACCGCAATGTGTTCGCCTGCGCACGCGACGCCGTGCCGCTGGTTCCCTCCCTGACGGCGCAGCCGCACCGCATCACGGCGCCCGGCCCGCAGTGCGCACTGGTGGTCGGCCTGGCCAATGCCGTATCAACCACCAACCGCGACCACCAGGTACGGGTGCAGTTCGCCTGGCAGCGCGGCGTGGGCCCGAACGCGGGCGGCACGGTGCACAACACGGATGCGCAAGGCTGCGCGCCGGGCAACGACAGCTCCGGCACCTGGGTCCGCGTGGCCGAGGCGCTGGCGGGACCCAACTGGGGCACCGTGTTCACGCCGCGCATCGGCACCGAGGTGCTGGTCGACTTCATCGAAGGCGACATCGACCGGCCCGTGATCGTCGCCCAGCTCTACAACGGCGTCGACCTGCCGCCGTTTTCGGCCGGTGTGGATTCAGGCGTCAACCACATCGGCGCGCTGTCCGGCATCCACACCCGCAACTTCGACGGCAGCGGCTACAACCAGTGGCAGATCGACGACACCAGTGGCCAGCTGCGCATGCGGCTCGCCACCAGCGTCGGCGCGACCCAGCTGAACCTCGGCTACCTGATCCACCAGGAACCCGGCACCGCGCAGCGCGGCGCCTACCGCGGCAGCGGTTTCGAATTGCGCACCGACGCCTGGGCCGTGATCCGCGGCGGCGAAGGCGTGCTGCTGTCGACCCGCGCGCGGCCGGCGCTGGGGAGCAGCGTGACGTCGACGCAGATGGATGTGGCCGAGGCGGTGGCGCAATTCAAGGGGGCGGCGGAGCTGACCAAGGCTCTGGGAGATGCAGCGCAGCAGCAGAAGGCGCTGTTCAGCAAGGAGGCGGCGCAGGCGCAGGTGGCGTTCATCGAGCAGATCGATCCTCAGGCCAAGGGCAAGTACGAGGGGCCGGTGAACGGGCAGGCGGCGTTCAAGGCTAAGCCAGGGTCACGCGAGCCGGATTCGTCTCAGCCTGTGGAAAAGTTTGCTGCGCCGATCGTGCTGATGGATTCGGCGGCGAGCATCAACTGGGCGACGCCGGCTTCCACGGTGCTGTACGCGGGGCGGCATCTGCACTGGACGACGCAGTCGGACATGCACATGACAGCGGGGCATACGTTTTCATCGGTGTCGGGTAGGGCAACCAGTTTCTTTACGCATGCGGGCGGGATCCAGGCGATTGCGGCGAATGGGCCGGTGTCCTTGCAGGCGCACACGGATGCGCTGGAGATTTTGGCGGACAAGGAGATCACGGTGATTTCGGTGAATGACTGCATCGAGATTAAGGCGAAGGAAAAGATCGTGCTGCAGGCGGGGGAGTCGTCGATCACGCTGGAGGGTGGGGATATTACGTTTGCGTGTCCGGGGACGTTTTCGGTGAAGGGGGGGCAGCATGTTTTTGATAAAGGCGACCGCCAATCAGCCAACCTTCACAACTTACCAAGCGAACCCTCGGAAAATATTCCAGACTGGATTTCTTTGAATTATATCGACACAACAACAGGTGAAGGAATTCCAGATGTCGAATACGAGATTCATTTCGATAAAGGCCCGGTCTTGACGGGTGTGCTAGATCAATCTGGCAAAGCCCGACATGAAAATGTAGAAAACAAACGTGTTAAAAAGGTGCTCTACAAACCGCGCAAGCCAAAGGACGAGAAGCCACATGATCCTTTGCAAACGCTGCTTGGATGAGTCGGCATTACTTAGTTTTCAACTAGAGTACTTTATGCCTGATATTAATCCCACTCAAATGCGTAACGCACTTGCATGGACTACCAGCCAGCAGCCTCCTGAAGAAGAAGTAAGTTCCAATCCTTGGACATGGTTCTGGCAAGCGGTACAAGGAGACTTTAACGAAAACCGGTCTACTGGACAGATCGTGGTCGATGCTGCGGTATCGATGATTCCACTGGTAGATCAGATTTGCGATGTCCGCGACCTGATTGCCAATTGCAAGAAGCTACGACAGGACTCATCTGATACGTGGGCATGGGTTGCGTTGGTTCTTACGTTGATAGGATTGGTCCCATTTCTCGGCTCTTTTCTAAAAGGCGTTCTGAAAATATTTTTCTCCTTTATCAGACGCGCAGGCGGGAAAGCAATTACAGAATCAGTGGATAGCGCCATTACGTGGGTTATAGATCTCTTGCGTCGAGAAGCATTTCAGAAATATCTGCGCGAACAAAATATTGATGAAGTCTTCGATTGGCTGGCAAAAGAAACAAAAAAAGTTAAATCAAAGATAGGAACCACAGAACTGTTAAAAGCTTTCGACTCGGCCATAAGCACACTGAAAGAATTGACAGCAAAAGTTTCAAACATCCCTATTGTTGGCAACAGGGCGGTACAAGCTGTCGAACAGGTCCTCTGGGTACGATCCTGTGCAAGTGAAGGAATAAAGCGAGTGGATTTGACAATTGCGGCAATATTCGACGCAATCATCTTTCGTTTAGAAGGGGAGAAGCTGCTTAGCCGACAAGCAATTGTAAATCTTAATAATATTCATTATCGGGGAGCACTTCCCGAAGCAACAGCTGTCACCTTGATGCGAGCCGTGCATCCTTGTCCAAGTTGGCTCAGTGAAGGCAGTAAAGTTCGCTGGTCCGAGGCTGATCCGGACTTAATGGCAAAGAGAATAGAAAAGAAGGTCGCAGAAAAATGGCCACCTTTGACTGAACAAAACATCAAATCGTTTCATAAGCTAACTGCTGATGAAATAACAGGGCCTGCACGTTTATTTCGTATAATTTCGCCAAACAGTCGTGCAATGAGCGATTGCTGGATTAGCGAGAAAGTCTTCAACGACATTCAAAACTCACCTGACCCACGTGCAGCTTGGCGGAAGTTTCTTGGTGTATGGCCTGACTGGAACGTGAATGGTCAATTTGTCGTCTATGACCTTAAGGCCAACGAAAAGTTGAAAGTATGGCGCGGTCCAGCATCTAGTCAAAAGAAAGATACTTTACCAGATAGACATCTGGAAGGTGGATGGGAGCAAATAGTATTTAATATAAGCCGGACAGACAAAAGAAACGACAAAATGCGATTTTATAAGTCGAGTGGAACTCACTCGACATCACGTCAAGAATCCATCACAGACGTAGAATATTATAAACTATCTGAAGCGGAGCGTGCTCATTACGTCGGAATTAGAGAAAAAATCATGCATCCGAACATAAGCGGCCCGTTTGAAACTGGTTGGGGTTATACGGATTTTGATGGAGCTGGATTTCCAGAAAAAATTGGACTTCCCGCTTTACCCGGGCAAGTTACTGCTAAACCCCGTTGAGTTGCACATTATCAGCAAACCAATCTCATGAAATCCATACCCCAACTAACACCATGGCAAAAAAAGCAAGCCGCACTGCTTTATTATTTCTCATCAGATGAATACTTGAGAGGATTACAAACACGCGTTCATGAATTACAAATTCTTGTGGACGAATTGCTAAATCAAAGCCGGTTGGAGGGCAGAGATCAATTTATTCGTAATTCACACTGGGAAGAACGCGATACTAGTGAAACTTGGTCGAATCATGCTTGGCCATTCTTGGAAGATTTTGGATTGTCAGTTGCAAGACACTTAGCAGATCGGTCTTCGGAAATTTATCATGTGACCGATTCTTATCAATGCGGCCGTGGAATATCTGAATTTTCGATGGACTGGACAACGCCGGATGAGCAGGAGCGTTTTGATGCCGCACTTAATTCCGTTTCGAAATATGCCGCTTACATTGACAAAACGATGAATAAGTCGCTCCATGTAAGTCGATGGACAGATTTTGGCTTTAGTTTGGCATGGGAAAAACATGCGGCGCAGTTTCCACACCTTCCAAAGTTTAAGATAAGACACGATATTCAATGTAACACCGGAGAAATACCCTCCAAAACTGGCGTATATATTTCATCAGAATATCCAGACGCTTCATTGCAATTTGCTTGGAAAGGAGATAAATATGGCAAGCTTCTCGATTGCTCCATGTTTAATAACCTAGGTCGCCAGGCATTGATCGCGGTTGGTAGACCGAAATTATGGGTCGACGGAAATTCGATGCTTGAATTTCTCAAGAGGAATGGTGAATCTGAAGTATTAAAACAAAATCCATTTTATGAAGATTCTTTTGATCCAGACCTTGCACCAAGTTTAATTGCAGAACATTCTTTTACTTCAGCGCCATCTGGATGGTGGTTTGTAGAACTATTAGACGAGGAATATGAGCCAGTCGAAAGCGAAACGAATATTTCTGACTTAACGCAACGACGCCGTATCGATGCAGGTGAGACGTGTGAAATTAGTGGATTCTATTTTAGTCCGGCATCTGTTAACTCACGTCAGCTTTTCAAGAAAGGCGATGTCTTTCCAGTTTTGAATATCACTTATGGAAATACCATTTGGCAATCGGATGAAAAACAGGATTAGAGTGTTTCGAGCGTATTTTCGAACTTTACATCATAAGGAAAATCATGGCCGGCCCATTAATCACACTCGGCGACAAGACATCCCATGGCGGCTCAGTCATCGAAGCCTCCTCCCACAGCGACACCGGCGGCAAAGCTATCGCCCGCATGGGCGACAAAACCACGTGCCCAAAGCATGGCCCCAATCCGATCGTCAGCGGCGACTCGACCCTGATCGTCGACGGCAAACCGGCAGCGCGCCATGGCGACAAGACGGCCTGCGGCGCCACGCTCATCGCAGGGCAGCAGGCAACCATCGACAATCTTTAAAAGATCACCATGACGACCATCTCGACGACACCCGCATCGGCGACACCAGCGCCCGCAACGCCATCAGCGCGCCCGTTCGGCACCTGGCTCAAATACGGCGCAGTGACCTTGACGACCTTCGTCGTCTGCTGGACGCTCGTGGTCGGATACTGGAATGCCACCGGGCGCAATCCCGGAACGGGCGAGCTGGCCTTGGCCTTGTTGGCCTTGCCTGCGGCATTGCTGCTGGGCGTCTGGGGTGCACGCAAGCTTGCCATCGCAAAGGAAGCATCGTCGGCAGTGGCTACGCCACGGGCTGCGATGCTGCCGGCAGTCGCCGGCGTCATCGACGCCAGCACGCCATTGCTGGCGATCATTGCAACGGCAGTGCGCTCGCCCTACGGTGCCTCCACCGAAGAACTTGCCGATGCGATCGCCAACAACGAAGCACGCGCTGACTTGGACAAGGAATTGGTTGACGACCATGGCTTCCCGGTCATGGCCGCACGCAGCGAAGACGCGCACGATGAAGCCTTGCAGGACGAGATCGTCGAATGGCTGTCCGGCCAGGGAATACCGCATCTGCATCTCGACGAAGAACAATGGCGCGCGCTGATCCTGGCCAGCGGTGTCGCGGCCGAACTCGCCAGCCGCGCCACGGATCTGCTGCCGCCCGAAGGAAAGCCACCTGTGCTGCAACTCAAGCTGATCCTGCCCGGCGACTGGAGCTTGGAGGTGCGCAGCGCGGCGACTTCGTGGCTCAGGCACGTGGTTGGTCAATATGGCTGGCCGGCGGCCGCCATGACCACAACCGATGTATCCGAACAGGATGGTCCGGCCTCGCCCACCGCCGTGCTGCTACAGTTGATGCCGCGCATGGAAGGCAACCCGGCACCGCTGGTGGCGGTCGTGATTGCCTGCGCGTCCCAGATCGGACAGGAAAGCGTCGATCGCCTGGCGGCACAGTCGCTGCTGTTCACGTCCGCGGACCATGCGAATGGTCAGGTTCCGGGCGAGGGCGCGGCAGGACTGCTGCTGAGTGACCTGCAGCGGGCGCAGTCGGTTGATGATGGCAACCTCGCACTGCTGGGTCCGGTCCTTGAGCGCCGTCTTGCGAGTTCTGCCGACGACGCTCGTCGTGCCGATGCAACGCTGTTGACGGAGATGACGCAACAGATCGGCAAGAGCGCCTCCATCGAAACCTCGCAAATCGACATGATCGTCGCGGACACGGCCCACCGGGTCAGCCGCGTGCTCGAGCTGATGGCACTGGCCTCGCCGGTGATCGAGCAGGTCGATGCGGCCGACGACATCGTCCGTATCGGCCTCGGCAGTGGCAGCTGCGGCGCCGTGCCCTTCATGACGGTGCTCGCGCTGGCCCAGCATTACACCTGCGCGCGCCAGGCGCCGGTACTGTGCATCAGCAACGAAGACCCTTATCTGCGCTGTGCTGCGCTGGTCCGCCCCATGCATTGAGCGCGTGGCGCCATCTCACGCACCGAGCGCAGTCACTACCAGCTTGCGCTTGCCGTTCGGCGCCAGCGGAATATCGTTTTCTTCCTGTAGCGAGATATCGAAGAAGCCGCCCCAGCGCCGTCGCTGGGTATCCAGTACGAATGCCTTCTGCTCGTCGTTGAGGCTGCCATGTCGCGGCACCACGGCCAGGGTGATCTCTCCTATTCTTGATTGCCGCACCTGGTAGAGGCGAACGAAATCCCAAGTCACTTCGTCGATGACGATCGACAGTCCCGGAATGCGTTTGCCCATGCGGTCGACCAGAAAATCCTGCCCGCGGCCATCGATACCTGAACAATGTCCCTGCGCATCGATCAGCCCGTAATCGCCGGTGCGGTAGCGGATCAGGGGCATCACCTCGTTCCACAGCGAAGTGCCGACGATTTCAGCGCGCTCGCCCTCCATGCGGTTTTCGTTCCAACCATACAAGGTATCGAAGCGGTAGTGCGAGGTGTCGTCATGGTCGACCGTCAGGAAAGCCAGGTTGGTTCTTTCCGATAAACCGTAGTTCAGCGACACAGGTGCCTCGAACAGGCGGCGGATCGCTGCCAGCTGATCAGGGGTTGCCGGCTCGGATGCGAGCAACACTGCCTTGACCTGCACACCGAGTTCCTCAGGCCGTAACAGTTCGGACAGTGCCGCCGCCGAGCTCGGATAGGCATGCACGTAGTCGGGCCGGAAGCGCGCGATGGCGTCGACGATGGCGGCCTTGTGCCGTCCGTGCACGTGATAGGGTGAGAGCATCAGGCGGTTGCCGACGACACGCACCGGCTCTTCATGCGCCAGACGGCGCGCATCGGCGCCGATGCGCAAGATGCGCGATTTATCAAATGAAAAGCCGAACTTGCCCCACGCATGGGTGAAAAAGGCTTTTTCGATATCGGCCAGGCGCTTGCTGCGCCACATGCCGATGCCCTGGCCAGACGAGCCGCCGCTAGTGGCATATATCAGCTTCCTCGGATCAAGCCGGCTGTCGAGGAAGTCGCGCTGCTGCGACATGACTTCTTCCTTGGACAGATAGGGAAAAGCGGCAAGTACCTCGCCCA
>Ga0265780_10003778_pt1 | contig 19747 bp, 19 predicted proteins | sample P1T30metagenome_FD_192432 | JGI IMG/M metagenome (GOLD analysis project Ga0265780, IMG submission 192432) | Plant litter microbial communities from East Loma Ridge, Irvine, California - P1 T30 | ecosystem: Environmental > Terrestrial > Plant litter > Unclassified | place: USA: California...
TAAATGGGAAGCCCGTGCGCGGAAAAGGGAAGCCCGTGCGCGGAAAAGGGAAGCCCGTGCGCAGAAAAAGGAAGCCCGTGCGCGGAAAAGGGAAGCCCGTGCGCGGAAAAGGGAAGCCCGTGCGCAGAAAAAGGAAGCCCGTACGCAGAAAAAGGAAGCCCGTGCGCGGAAAAAGGAAGCCCGTGCGCTGCGCAGGGAAGCCCGTGCGTAGCGCACGGGCTCCCCTATTATCAAAAAGGAAGCCCGTGCGCAGAAAAGGGAAGCCCTTATGCAGGAGGCTGCGAGCTTATTGGGCTGGCCGGGCGCTCCCAGGCACGGGGCAGCGCCCAGCATCCGCCCCAAAAAAGGGGCTGGCTGCAAGCAGCCAGCCCCCGCGCTGTATTCGTTGAGCAGGCCGCTAGTGCGCCAGCTTCACTACCTGCCGGGCGCTGCCCTGGCTGATGTGCAGCACGTAGGTGCCGCTGGGCAGGTCGGCCACGCCGGGCAGCGCGAGCTGCTCGGCGCTGGCGGTGGTGTGGCTGCGCACCCGCTGGCCCAGCGCATCGTAGAGCACCAGGCTCACCGGCTCGGCACTAAAGCCCGAGAGGCGCACGTGCAGCTCGCCAGCCCAGGGATTGGGGTAGACTTCGGCCCCAAAAGCCACCGCCCCGGCCGACAAGGCCACCGAGCGCACCGGCGAGAAGGTAGCCGCACCCCCAAAATCGACCTGCCGCAGGCGGTAGTAGAGCACCGACACGCCAGTGGGCAGCTGGGCATCGCGGAAGGTGTAGGCCTGCGCCTGCGTGGTGGTGCCGTGGGCCGCCACAGTGCCAAGCTTGGCAAACGTGGCCCCGTCGAGGCTGCGCTCAATCTCAAACTTATCGCTGTTGACCTCCGAAGCCGTGTGCCAGGCCAGGGCCACGCCGCCACTCACGGCCTGCGCCGTAAAATCGACGAGCTGCACCGGCAGCGGACCCGCCAGCGGCACCGGCGTAATGGTGAGCCGGCCGGCCGTGCCCACAGTGGCCACATCGTAGGTGGGCGTGCCCACTGCCGCCGTGGGCGCCACCCACGACGAGCCGCCGCCGCCGCCGCCCGAGTTGCCATTGAGGGCCGCCGCGCCGCCACCGTAGTAGCCGCCGCCGCCGCCGCCGTAGCCACCCGAGCCACCTTCGCCTTGGCTGCCGGGTATGCCGCCGCCGCCCACGGTGCGCTGGGTAGCGCCCTTGCCGGGCACGTTGCCGCTGAGGCCCACGCCGTCGCCGCCGAAGGGCGCGCCACCCATGCCGCCCTGCGGCGTGGGCGAGTTTATCCAGTCGGTGCCGCCCGCGCCGCCCGCCACTACCAGGGCGTTGCGGGTGGCGAGGTAGTCGCCGGTGGGGGTGCCCAGGCGGCGCAGGTCGGTGGCGCCGCCGCCGCTGCCAGCCCCGCCGCCGCCGCCGCCGCCGCCGTTGTAGCTGTCGCGGCCGCTGCCATCGGCCCCCTGCTGGCCCACCACCACGGTCAGTACCTCGCCCGGCACCACCGTGATGGTGGCGCGCACCTGCGCGCCCACCGAGCGGTCCTGAATGCTGCTCACGCGGCCCCCGGCCGCGCCCACCGCCACCACATCGAGGCGCGTGATGCCGGCCGGCACCGTGTAATACTGCTCAGCACTCGTGTACACGAAGTCTGCGGTTTGGGCCAGTGCCGCCCCCGGCAGCAAGCCTAATACCATTGCGGCAGCCCCGAGCCACCGTTTTCCCTTTGCTAATGATAGAGTACGATACATAAGTAGTTTTTATAACAGTCGATAAAAAGCTGAGCTAAACCAGGGCCCTCTTGCTGGCCGCCGGAAGGGCCGCGCCCCCCACCGGAGGCCCAAAAGCAAAACGCGTGTAGAAACTGAGCATAGAATAAGTAGTAGCGAGGTGTAATTGTACCACAAAGTACCCACGCAAAAATCATATTTTCAACACCCGAAATATCCCCTTTGCAGGAAAGAGGCCATAAAGCATCCGTAAAAGTACTTTTCTCATACAAAAAATATTTCTACGGTTGACCTTATAAATCCTATAACTAACCCTGAAGCCCCTATTTAGGATATTTATCCCCTAGCAGCACATTGCACTACCCCCACTTACAGTATAATATTTTTTATTCACCCCTGGGGCATCAACCCCGTAAAAAATCAAGCCAGCACCGCCATTAGGAACGCCAGGATGCAACGCTTTTCTTACCTTAATCCTATTATTGTCATTACCCAGCCGGGCAGTAGCCCCCCACTTGGCCCGCCCCACAATAGCCCGCAGCCCCTAAAGCCGCCAGTTGGCCGCATGGTAGCCCGCGCGCCCAACCACGACGGTAAGGGCCGAGTAAGAGACGCTCATTACGCGCTCCGTGCTACCCGCCCGCCCCCGCAAACCCATCCACTCCCCAAGCCTACCCTCGCCACTAGCGCACCGAACCACGCAAAAAAGCCCCCTGACCTCACGGCCAGGGGGCTTGCACTTTTGGTACGCTAGGGGCTAGCCCAGGCGCTCGGTAGCAGCGCGCAGGCGCTGCCCCACCTCGCCCGTACCCAGGATGGCGAGCGTCTCGAAGAGGTCGGGGCCGGCCGCGGCGCCGGTTACGGCCACGCGCAGGGCTTGCAGCACCTGCCCGGTCTTGAGGCCCTGGGCCGCCGTAGTGTCGTTGAAGATATTCTTGAGCACCTCGGCGTTGGAGCTGGGCTCCGAGTCGGCGGGCAGGGCCTCGGCGTAGGCCGCGAGGGCTGCCGAAACCTGCGGGTTCCACTTCTTGGCCACCACCTGCTCGTCGTAGGTGGTCGGGGCTTCGAAGAAGTACTTCGCCTCCTGCCAGAAATCCTGCGGGAAGCTCACGCGCTCCTTCATCACGCCCACCACCTGGGTCGCCTTTTCGGGCGTGCAGGCAATGCCGTGCTCGGTGAGGGCGGCGAGCAGGTACGGGGCCAGCTCGGTATCGGGCTTGGCGCGCAGGTAGTGCTCGTTGAACCACTTGATTTTGGCTTGGTCGAACTTGGCGGGCGACTTGCTCACGCGCTCGATGGTGAAAGCCTCAATCAGCTCCTGCATCGAGAAAATCTCCTGCGCCGTGCCGGGGTTCCAGCCCAAAAAGGCGAGAAAGTTGACCAGCGCCTCGGGCAAATACCCTTCCTCGCGGTAGCCTTTGCTCACGGTGGGCGCGCCGGTTTCGGCGTCGGTGCCGTGCCACTCCAGCGCAAACACCGGGAAGCCGAGGCGGTCGCCGTCGCGCTTGCTGAGCTTGCCCGTGCCATCGGGCTTGAGCAGCAGCGGCAAGTGGGCAAAGTGCGGCATGGTTTTCTCCCAGCCCAAATACCGGTACAGCAGCACGTGCAGCGGCGCGCTGGGCAGCCACTCCTCGCCCCGAATCACGTGGGAGATGTCCATGAGGTGGTCGTCCACGATGTTGGCGAGGTGGTAGGTCGGCATACCGTCCGACTTCATCAGCACCTTGTCATCCACGGCCGACGAGTGCACCACCACCCAGCCCCGAATAAGGTCCTGGAAGCGAATTTCCTCCTTACGCGGCACCTTGAGGCGAATGACGTAGGGCGCGCCTGCGTCGAGTAGCGCCTGGGTTTCGTTTTCGGGCAGGGTCAGCGAGTTGCGCATCTGGGTGCGCGTAATGCTGTTGTACTGGGGGTTGGGAACCTTGGCGGCGGTGAGGCGCTCGCGCATGGCGTCGAGCTCCTCGGGCGTATCGAAGGCGTAGTAGGCGTAGCCGTCGCGGATGAGCTGGTCGGCGTAGGCGCGGTACATGGGCTTGCGCTCGCTCTGGCGGTAGGGGGCGTGGGGGCCACCCTTCCAAGGGCTTTCATCGAGCTCGATGCCTACCCATTCCAGGCTCTGGCGGATGTAATCTTCGGCGCCGGGCACAAACCGGTTCTGGTCGGTATCCTCGATGCGCAGAATCATGGTGCCGCCCAGCTTGCGGGCCAGCAGGTAGTTGTACAAAGCCGTGCGCACGCCGCCAATGTGCAGCGGCCCCGTCGGCGAGGGTGCAAAACGCACCCGAACAGGTCTTTCACTCATAATACTACAAAGGTACGGGTACGGTAAATGAGTAGGGAAGTAAATAGGTGAAGTATCCGGGCGAACGCTGGCCGCCGCGCGGCCGGCTCACTTGCAGCGCACCAAAACCGGCAAGCGGCTGGCTATGGAGGTGCTTGCTACCAGCAAAATGCTTTTCTGCAGATAAGCACCAGCGGAGCAAGTTGGCTGCTGAAATAAATGCCTTGTATGCTAGCTAGTTACGCTTTTTATTATAGGTAAATTTTAAGATATAAATTTATTTATCTAATGCCTACTAGCTTAGAGCAGGCATTACCCCGGCGACGCTAGAGGTAATGCTGGCAAAGTTCACCATTCTCAAATCGTTAACCCACCCGTTGCTATGAACAGAAACTACAAAAAAAGGGCCATTGGCTTACGCTCGCCCTGCTAGCGGCAACCCTCTGGCTGGGTAGCTGCCAAAAAAAGCTACAAGAGACGCCGCAGCCAGCCGCGCCGGGCAACTGGCTAAAGGTGCAGTGCCGCTAAAAGCCAACCCGTACTCACTGCGCAATGTACGCAAGGCCCTCCTCGCCCTGCAACAGGCCCCGCAGAACCCGACCACTACCACGTCCGCAGGTGAGGCACCGGCCGCCAGTGCCGTGGAGGAATACCCGCGCTACGTGTACTTTCGCTTCAACCCGGCCGACCTGCCCGGCGAAGTGTTCAGCCTGATGGAAAACGATTCGACGGTGCGGCTGATGGATTTTCCTTTCGCTAACGGGGAGCTTTACACCGAAGACTTGGTACTCGATGAAGACAAAAAAGCCAGCCTGGAGGATGGCAATATCTACGGCGTCACGAGCCTGCAAAACCAGAAGGTTCTGACTGCGCTTCAAGACGCGGCCAGCACCCTTAATACCCAATTTCTGGATACGCTGGTGCTGGTACCCGAAGAAGAGACTGACTTGCAGCGCCAAGCCCTGAAAGAGGCCGGGGCCAGCCCCACACAGCAGTCCCTGTTTGGCATTTGCCTGTTTAAACGGCCCACGGGCTACGTTCGGTACCAGGACGATGAGCTTAGGCGGCTTGAACCCGTGCGGGGCATGGAAGTTTGGGCACTGGTATTCGGCATCCCGGTCTGGACCCATACCGACGCCAACGGGTACTACAGCATTCCCTGGCGGTTTAGCGCCGGCACTATCATGGGCACTAAAGCCGTGAATAATCGATTGAAAGTCAAGCCTTTCAACACGATGGGCGGCTTCGTGGCCGTTACCGCCCAGCTTATTACCAACTTCATCGTGGGTTCGGTGCACGTGCGGGGCGGGGTAAGCAGCTGCGCCATGCGGAGCGATGTGAACTTTGAGTTTCGAGACCATCGGCAGAATAAATACTGGAGCCAGCTGCTCAATGCCTACTGGTTTCAGGCGCAGTATGCCGCGCAAAGCGGCGTGCAGCGCGCCCCCGACAACATGGTGTGCTACGCGCACTGGGCCGATGACCCCGGTCTTGGGAGCGCCAGCACGCCCATGCTCTACCACCTGTCGGGCGGGCCGATTACAGGCACCATCCTGCAGCTCACCTTTAGCAATCCGGTGACGGGCACCCTGGCGCGGCTACTGCAGGAGATGCTGCCCGACATGACCTTTAAGGTATGCGGGGCAACTCCCCCACCGCGGTACGAATCGCGGCTGACCCAAACCGCCTTTCACGAGCTAGGCCATGCCTCCATGTATCAGCAAGCGGGCGCGGGCTGGTGGCTGGATGTTGTCGTGGCCGAAATTAGCCACACCTACGGCAACCCAGGCTACACCGACTGGGGCAAGGTGCAGGTTGCGGAAAGCTGGGCCGAATACATCGGCACCGGGTTCGCTTTCCGGCGCTACCCAAATGGGGTTAAGTTCAGCCGCCAGTTTAACGGTTTTTTCCGTTTTCACGGGCGCTAGAGGAAGAGCAATGGTTTTCGGAGCCTGAGCGATGGATTACCAGCGGGGTGTACTTCGACCTGATTGACAATACGAACAACCTTTTCGAACCGTGGGACCGGGTGGGTGGGGCTACCATCAGTCAGATGTACCAGGTCTTCAACTCCCGCCCCGCTGATATCTGTCAGTTTCGGGATGAATTCATCAATCGCTATCCGCAGTTTAATCGTGCGGATATCAGAGCCTTATTTGCTGCTTACAATATTTCCTGTCGGTAGCTGGTGTGCGAATAAAGCGCTTACGGGTGGGTGTGCGACCCACCGAAAAATGCTAATCAAGCAAAGAAATTTCTTTGAACGATTGGCTTGCTGGTCTTCTATGATGCGATAGGGGACCAGCAAATTGTTCCATTTTTCCCGGCTACTGACATGAAACTACTGCACCTAGCCCTGTTTGCCGGCCTGCCCTTTTTGCTGTCCACGACTTGCAAGAAGGACTACTATAGCGGCACTGAATTTGTTTTGTTAAAAGCTACTCTCAACAAAACGAACGAAACCATTCACCAAGGCGACACGCTCAAAATCACCTTTGTGCTACCCGATACCTTAACCAGCGAATCGGGAGTAATGACGCCAGTGCGTTCCGCTCAAAAAACCCTTTACAATATTGACCTGTTCCAAATAGACACGCTTAACACCAATGTAGCTACAGGCGCGATACGAGTTACGCGCATTGTGTCGCCCAGCGCGCTGGTCGTTTCGGAAGGCAGTATGTCGCCCTACGGTATAGGGTCGGTTTTGGCTTCGACCGCCAAACCGCCGTTCAAATCAGTGCTCAACATTGTTGCACCTATTAAAGGAGTATACTATATTAGTATAACTAAGGGAGCTCTAAAAGTAAACGACAGCTACGAAGCCTTCCTACGAGTGAATTTCGCGGTGCCTGACAAGCACTGGACGCTGGCCGACAAGTACATTGCGGGCTACTCCACGGCCCCCGAAATTATTAGCGTCGAGGCCGATGGTTACGCGAATTATTGGTTTCGCGTGAAATAGCGCCTATCCGGTTCAACAACTGTCTGAAGTAAGCTGACGTGTGCTACCCGTTTGCCTACCGCCCGCAGTGCAGCCCCAGCAGCGCGAGGCCGCTGCGCATAAGCCGGGCCGCAGTGGCCCCTAGTGGTTAAGCCAGGTCAGGGAAACATAGTGGATGCTGGGGTTGAGGAACGGTCGCGCCAGCAACATCAGCTCAATCAGCAGCAAGTACTTGATTTCGCGCCTACGAAAAGGGCGGCACTATAGGTGCCGCCCTTTTCGTAGGCGCAGGCGGCGGTTTTGCACAAACAGGGTTATTACCCCACCGCGATGCACGAAATCTCTACCTCCACATCGCGGGGCAGGCGGCTCACCTCTACGGTTTCGCGGGCCGGGGCGGTGGTTTCGCCAAAGTAGGTGCCGTATATCTGGTTGATAGTGGCAAAATTGCCCAAGTCCTTCACGAAAATAGAGCACTTTACCACGTCGGTAAGGGCCAGGCCGGCTGCCGCGAGCACAGCCGTGAGGTTGCGCAGCACTTGGTGCGTTTGGGCGGCCACGTCGCCTTCGCCCACGAGCTGCCCGCCAGCATCGAGCGGAATCTGGCCCGAAACGTACACGGTAGTACCAGCCTTCACAGCCTGTGAGTAGGGGCCAATTGGCGCGGGCGCTTGGCCGGTAAGAATGATTTGGTGGGGCATGAGGTGAGCTGGTGAGTAGTGAACTGGTGAGTTAAGGGCCGCAAATAACGAAAAAAGCCGCTCCCGTTCCCGGCAGCGGCTTCGTCGCAGTATCAGTAAGTGAAAAACTCACCAACTCACTCATTCACCAGCTCACTAATTATTCCACCGTCACCGATTTGGCGAGGTTGCGGGGCTGGTCTACATTGCAGCCGCGCAGCACGGCGATGTGGTAGCTCAGCAGTTGCAGCGGAATCACCGACACCAGCGGCGTCAGCACTTCGGCCGTGTGGGGCACTTCAATCACGAATTCGGCCATGGCCGGGATGGTCGTGTCGCCCTCCGTCACGACCGCGATAATGCGGCCCTTGCGGGCTTTCACTTCCTGAATGTTGCTAACTACCTTCTCGTACGAGCTGTCGCGGGTGGCAATAACTACCACCGGCATGTTCTCGTCGATGAGGGCAATGGGGCCGTGCTTCATCTCAGCGGCGGGGTATCCTTCGGCGTGGATATAGCTGATTTCCTTGAGCTTGAGCGCACCCTCTAGCGCCACAGGGAAGTTGTAGCCGCGGCCCAAATAAAGGAAATTGGGCACATCCTTAAACGTTTCGGCAATTTCCTGAATCTCGGCGTCGAGCTTCAATGCCTTTTCTACTTTGCTCGGAATGCTGTGCAGCTCGGCCGTCAGCTCGCGCAATTTGGTTTCAGAAATGGTGCCCCGGCGCTGGCCGATGCACATAGCCAGCAGCGTCAGCACCGTTACCTGCGCCGTGAATGCTTTGGTAGACGCTACGCCAATTTCTGGACCGGCGTGGGTGTAAGCACCGGCATCGGTAGCGCGCGCAATGCTGCTGCCCACCACGTTGCAGATACCGAAAATAGTGGCACCCTTGCTCTTAGCTAGCTCCAGGGCGGCCAGCGTATCCGCCGTTTCGCCGCTCTGCGAAATAGCGATTACGATGTCGCGCTCCGAGATAACGGGGTTGCGGTAGCGGAATTCCGAAGCGTATTCCACCTCCACCGGAATGCGCGCCAAGTCCTCAATGAGGTATTCAGCCACCAAGCCCGCGTGCCAGCTCGTGCCACAGGCCACGATGATAATGCGCTGGGCATTCACAAACTTCTGCTCGTAGGCCCGAAAACCCGCCATGTTGAGGTGGCTGCCGCCCAGCTCCAAGCGGCCGCGCATCGAGTCAAGAATAGACTTCGGCTGCTCAAATATTTCCTTGAGCATAAAGTGCTCGTAACCACCTTTTTCGATGCTATCCAGCTCCATTTCCAGGCGCTGAATGTAGGGCGTTTGCACCACGTCTTCACGCGAGCGAATAGCCAGTTGCCCGTCTTTGATAACCGCCAACTCGTAGTCGTTGACATACACTACCTCGTTGGTGTACTCGATGATGGGCGTAGCATCCGAAGCTACAAAAAACTCGCCTTCGCCGATGCCGATAACCAGCGGCGAGCCTTTGCGGGCCGCAATGAGCTGCTCGGGGGCATCCTTGCTCAGCACTACAATGGCGTAGGCCCCGATTACCTCGTGCAGCGCCAGGCGCACGGCTTCTTCGAGCGAGCAGTCGTTTTGCGTCTGGATTTCCTCAATCAGATTGACGAAAACCTCCGTGTCGGTATCGGAGTGAAATACGTGCCCCTGCTGCTCCAGGTGGGTTTTTAGGGCCGCGTAGTTCTCGATAATGCCGTTGTGAATGATGGCAATGCGCTCCGAAGTCGAGAAGTGCGGGTGGGCGTTTACGTCGTTGGGCTCGCCGTGGGTGGCCCAGCGGGTGTGGCCCATGCCTACGGTGGCTTGCGTATGCTTATCTTGTAGAAACGCTTCTAAATCAGCTACTTTCCCTTTCTTTTTATAAACATTCAAAGTGCCGTTTAGCAGCGCTACGCCGGCTGAGTCGTAGCCTCGGTATTCGAGGCGGTGCAACCCTTTTAGGATAATGGGACAGGCCTCACGATGGCCCAGGTAAGCAACGATGCCGCACATGGCTAATAGGATAAAAGGATGTTGAAGTAAATGTCGATAAGTACGCTTTCGGCTTCCAAAATGGCCGGAATTTGGCTCTGCAATTTCCTAACCAAACTCGCTAGAAATTAAGTCGTTCTAACGAAAAAAACCGGCCGCTGGCCCGCCCAAAGCGTTGCCAACGGCCGGTTCGGAACTACAAAGTTACTACAACCGGGAATATTATACCCTAACCAGCCTAGTGGGCAAGCTCGTCGTAGAGCGCCTGGTACGACGAAAGCAGGTTTTCGTCGGCCGCCACCTGGCTCAAACGCTTGCGCGACGCGTATTCCTGAAACAACCCATTGAGGTTGTCCGAGAAGTCTTCATCCGAGCGCACTACCGTATCGGCGTATTGCATGCCCAGCTTCACGAAGCCCGAAAAATCATTCGATTTCAGCTCCTTCAGCATCTCGTCGTCGATGTCAAGCATTTTGGCTTTTTCCACCAGATTACCCTCAAATTTGTCGGCAAACTCGTTGTTATAAACCGTAAATACCGACTTGGCATCCTTGAAAACCGGGTCTTTCTTATAAGTGGTTTTCAGGTAAAGCGGGATGAGCGACGTCATCCAGTCGTTGCAATGCACGATGTCGGGCGACCAGCCCAGCTTCTTCACGGTCTCGAGTACGCCCTTGCAGAAGAAGATAGCGCGCTCGTCGTTATCGGCGTGAAACTTGTCGTTTTTGTCAACCAGCGCCGACTTACGATGGAAGTAATCTTCGTTGTCAATAAAATAAACCTGTAGCTTCGCGGTCGGAATGGAGGCCACTTTAATTACCAGCGGCTTTTCGTCGTCGCCCACGGCAATGTTGATGCCCGAGAGACGCACAACTTCGTGCAGCCGGTTTTTGCGTTCGTTGATAATGCCGAAGCGAGGCACAAATATCCGGATTTCGGCGCCAGCCTCCTGCATTGCGGCCGGCAAGCGGCGCAGTAGCTCAGCCACTTTCGTGGTTTGCAGGAAGGGGTCAATTTCGGTGGCCGCGTACAGGATGCGCAACTTCGACATGATAGTAGGAAAAAGTATTTAGAAAAAGGCCAAGGCTTGGCTACACAAAATTACGCAATTTTTAGCGAAAAATCAACAGAAATCACTCAGACCATTATTTTTAGGACAAAAGTCAGAATGCAGATTTTTACTACGGCGGCCGAGCTGCGCGCCTACGTTGAGGCCGCCCGCGGGGCAGGCCGCCGCATAGCCTTGGTGCCCACCATGGGCGCCCTGCACCAGGGCCACTTGCAGCTGGTGCGCACTGCGGCGCAAGACTGCGACGAAGTCATTGCCTCAGTGTTTGTTAACCCCACCCAGTTCAACAACCCCGACGACCTGCGCCTCTACCCGCGCCAGCCCGAGCAGGATGCGGCTTTGCTGGCTCCCGCGGGCTGCACGGCGCTTTTTTTGCCCTCGGTGGCCGACATGTACCCGCAGCCAACAGTACTACACTTCGATTTTGGCCCGCTCGAGCGGGTGATGGAGGGCGCGCACCGACCGGGCCATTTTAATGGGGTGGCGACGGTAGTAAGCAAGCTCTTTCACTTGGCTCGGCCGCACCGAGCGTATTTCGGGCAGAAGGATTTTCAGCAGGTCGCTATTGTGCGCCAGCTCATTGCTGATTTGTCGTTTGACCTAGAGCTGGTGGTGTACCCCACGGTGCGCGAGTCCGACGGCCTCGCCATGTCGTCCCGTAATGCGCGCCTCACGCCCGAAGCGCGGGCCGTGGCACCGTTGATTTATCAGGTACTGCAACAGGCGGCCGAGTGGGTACGCCAAGGTGTAGCTCCGGCTGAGGTGCAAGCCGCCGCAATGGCTGCCCTGGCGCAAGAGCCACAGTTTACGCCCGAGTACTTTGAGGTGGCTGATGCGCAGACCTTACAACCCGTGGGCACCTACAAGCCAGGCCGGGCAGTGGTACTGTGCGTGGCGGCCCATTTGGCCGGCGTGCGGTTGATTGACAATATTGTAGTATAATTCAATAAAATTATCCTGTTTTGGACTTTATCGCGTTGTAAGAGTGCGGGTTGGGAAAGTAGCTTTGCCGGGGCGGGTGGTAGCGCCACCCTATCTTTTTTTCTGGCCCCTTAAGCAAGCTATATGCAGCTAATTTCTACTTCTTCGGTGCGCCTAGTGGCGCTGGCCTCTCTCGTTTTGCTGGGCGCCTGCGATAAGAAAAAAAACGGCGCTGACCCGTCCGCGCCCATCCTGTACGGCATGAGCTGGACGGTGGATGGCAAGAATGTGGAAGCTGTTGCCGGCCAAACGATTAGCAACGGCATGCTGGTGCTGACCAACGTGGTGAAGGCTAGTAACAGCACCGACGTTTCGACTATTACCATCACGGTGCCGGCCGCTACCGGTACCTACGACCTCGGCGTGGCGGTGCCCGGCAAGTCGTATACTGCTTCGTATCAGACGTTTCTGAACGGCGTAAGTACCATCTACACCGCCAATAACATCACTCGTACTGGCTCCGGCTCGGTGACGGTTTCGACCCTTGGCGTAGAAGACATCATTGGGTCGTTTGAATTCACGGGCGTATCAGGCACCGGCACTACGGCCACCACCAAAACAATTACCAACGGTAAGTTCAGCATCCGCCGCTAACTAAGCTGTCTGGCATCACCTGTTCCGCCGCGCAAGCCATGCACTTTGTGCGAGCGCTCACCTATGTATAATGTAGTCAAACCATACTGTGACGGTGTACCTTCAATAGCCAACTTCCATTAGTGACTTTTTTCTAAAAATGAGATTTGGATTATTAGATTTATAAGGGTATTTGAATTGACACAAATTATTTGTTATTCCAGTTTTCACACTTATATGCCTTTGTTTTCTGTCTTCTTTCCTCTGCGCATGGCAGCCCTCGCCTCCATAGTAGTGCTAAGTGCTTGCTCCAAAAAAAGCGACGACCCCACGCCGGTCGCTACCATTTACAATATTAGTTGGACTGTAGATGGCAAAGACTATACTGCTCCTGCTACTAGCAACAGAGTTACGGTCAACGGAAATACGGTGTCAATAGCCGGGAGCTATCTAGTTAATAGCAACGATTACCATAGCCTGACCCTCAATATACCGGCGGCCGTTGGCACTTATGACATAAGGAACACTAATTCAACTTCCTTGTGTGTAGCTTCTTACCAAACTTCGTTGGGTGGTAGTGGCAATGCGTATACCGCTTCCAATACTCTTGGTATCGGCTCGGGTACCATTAAAGTCAATACGTTCACAGCTACAGACATCACAGGCACATTCAGCTTTGCTGGCACTGACTTAAGTAACTCAGCTATCACTAAAACCATCACCAACGGTAAATTTGCTATTAAGCGGTAATGGTAGCCTGATTGAATACTATGCAAAAGAGCGCCGAGCTGATTAGCCCGGCGCTCTTTTGCTAGCGGCACTTGGCTCTTTAGCTTCGTGCCTGGCTGTAATCAATCTCAGTGTTATCGCCGAGGTTAAGGCTGTGGTTGAGGCCCCGAAACGAGGCATCGGAGCCCACAATGCAGTCGTGCATTACGGCTGAGCTGAGCTCGGAATACGAGCCAATAATGCTGTCACTCACGATGGTGCTACGGATGATGGTACCTTCGCCGATGGCCACGTTGGGGCCAATGATGGAGTGCGTGATGCGGCATCCCGCGCCGATGCTCACGGGCGGAATCACGACCGTATCGGTAAAATCGGGGTAGTCGTGGGTCTGGTAAAACTCAGGCTGGTCGAGCAGGCGGGCGTTAGCTTCGAGCAGGGTTTCCTTGCGGCCGCAGTCAAACCAGTTGTCTACGGCGGCGGGGTGCATCTCCTCGCCCTCCTCAATGAGGTGCATCAGGGCATCGGTGAGCTGAAACTCTTCATGGGTGCGCTGGTCGGTGGCAATGAGCCATTCGAGCGCTTGAGCCAGCTTTTCGGCGTTGGCGATTTTGTAAAGGCCTACCAGCGCGTAGTTCGACTTCGGAATACGCGGCTTCTCAACCACCCGGTTTACGCGGCCATCGGGGCTGGTTTCGACGATGCCGAACAAGCTGGGGGTTTTTACCTCCTTCACGGCCAAGATGGTGCCAGGCTGGGCCAACAGGGCGGGCAGGTCCACGTCCACGATAGTATCGCCGAGTAGGATGAGCGCGCCATCGGTATCGTGCCGGAAGGTCTCGCGAGCCATGTAGAGCGCGTGGCCCAGGCCCTCGCGCGGGGCCTGCACCACGAAGGTCGAATTAAGCTCGGGGTAGTGCTCGCGCACGTATTGCTCGATTTTTTCGCCCAGGTAGCCAATAATAAATACGTACTCAGTGAGGCCTGCCGCCTTCAGCCGGTCAATGATGTGGCCCAGAATGGTATTACCGGCCACCGGCACCAGGCTTTTGGGCTGCGTGTGGGTGTGAGGGCGCAGGCGCGAGCCGATGCCGGCAACAGGAATAATGGCTTTCATACGACTAAAGGTAAGGTCAGCAGCTTGGTGCGGGCAGAATACCGGAGAGGCTATACAACCGTGGCGGGGCGCGTGCGTATTTTGCCCGGCCGGCCCACTAACCGCTAACTAGCGGCAGTGGTTCGGACAATTCTTTCTCTATTTCTCACCGCTGGACCTCAAAACTAACGGCCAGCCCTCAGAAAACCCGAACCCCTTATGAAACGCCTTCTTATTTACTTCGCCGCGATGGTCACGCTGCTCTCGCAATCGTCGTGCGGCTACAATGGCATGGTGCAGCGCGACCAGGCCGTGAAAGCCCAAACCGGCAACGTACAAAGCGCCTACCAGCGCCGCTCCGACCTCATCCCGAACCTCGTGAATACCGTGAAGGGCGCCGCCAAGCAAGAGCAGGCCACCCTCACCGGCGTAATTGAGGCCCGCGCCAAAGCCACTAGCGTGCAGCTGAATGCTAACGACCTGACCCCCGAAAACATCGAGAAGTTTCAGGCCGCTCAAAGCCAGCTTTCGGCCGGCCTGGGCCGCCTGCTGGCCGTGTCGGAAAACTATCCCGAGCTGAAAACCAACGCCAACTTCCAAGAGCTGCAAGCCCAGATTGAGGGCACCGAAAACCGCATCAACGTAGAGCGCAACAAGTTTAACACCGTTACCAACGACTATAACGGCTTCATCAAGTCGTTTCCGAATAACCTGTTTGCAGGCATGTTTGGCTTCAAAGAGGCGCCTTATTTCAAGGCTGCCGAGGGGTCGGAAAAAGCGCCTACAGTTCAATTTTAATTGGGTTTTGAGTTGAGGGTTTTGAGTTCTGAGGCGTCCTCAGAACTCAAAACCCTCAACTCAAAACGCTTAACTCACCCTCATGCCCTCCCCTATTACCCCGGCTCAGGAAGAAGCGCTTGTGGCCGCTATCAAGCAGGCCGAGCTGCGCACCTCGGGCGAAATCCGGCTGCACATCGAAGACAAATGCCCTACGCCCGAGCCGCTCGACCGGGCTGCGCAGGTGTTTGCGGAGCTGAAAATGCACCAAACCAAGCTGCGCAACGGCGTGCTGTTTTACCTAGCTTGGCAGAGCCGGCAGTTTGCCGTAATCGGCGATGCGGGCATTAATTCGGCGGTGCCGGACGAGTTTTGGGAGGTGGTGAAGGAAGCCGTAATCGAGCATTTTCGGCAGGAGCACTACGTGCCGGGTCTGGAGCGCGGCATCCGGCTGGTGGGCGAGCAGTTGCGCCAGTTTTTTCCTTATGATGCGGCCACCGACACCAACGAGCTGGACGATTCCATTTCTTACGGGGACGGTGCCGCTCCCAAGCCCCGCCGATGAACGTCGTCCTTATTTCTTGCCCGGCCACGCCCAGCACTACCAAGCGCACCTGGTTAGTACCTTTTTGGAGCCTGCTTACGCTGCTCTGGCTGGCCCTAGCCCTCGTGGCCCACGCCCAGGACCTGCCGCCCCGCCCCAACCCGCCGCGCCTCGTCAATGACCTTGCGCATGTGATGCAGCCGCAGGAGGCCGATGCGCTGGAGCAAAAACTGGTGGCTTACGACGACAGTACGTCGTCGCAGATAGCCGTGGTCACGGTGCCCACGATAGGCGACAATGACCTGTTTGACTATGCCCAAAAGCTCTATCAGGCCTGGGGCATCGGCCGCAAGGGCAAAGACAACGGCGTATTGATACTGGTGGCCGTGAAAGAGCACAAAGTGCGCATTCACACCGGTTACGGGCTGGAAGGCGCCATTCCTGACGCCTTAGCCAAGCGTATTGGCGACCAAACGTTTGCGCCCGCCTTCAAACAAGATCAGTACTACGCGGGCCTCGACCGGGGCACCGACCAGCTCATTGCCCTGGCCAAAGGCGAGTACAAGGCCGACCCAGCCGATGCGCGCCCCCGTGGCCGCCGTAGCCGCGACAGCTCGGGCTCCGGCGCCTTTTTCTGGATAATCATCGGCGTGCTCGTGCTCGTCTTCCTGCTCCGCTCGCGGGGCGGCGGGGGCCGGGGTGGGCGTGGTGGCCTGGGCGGTGGCTTCATGCCGCCCATCATCTTCGGCGACTTCTCGGGTGGCCGGGGCGTGTTCGGTGGTGGCGGTGGGGGCTTCGGTGGGGGCGGCGGAGGCGGTGGTTTTGGCGGCTTCGGCGGCGGCGGCAGTGGCGGCGGTGGCGCCAGCAGTAGCTGGTGATACGCCCTCGGGGCAGTTGGCTCAGCGCTTACCCGCAAACACAACGGGCGTCATGCTGAACGCAGTGAAGCATCTCTATCGCATCGTTTGGATAGTATTCCAATGAGGCGGTGGAGATGCTTCACTGCGTTCAGCATGACGCTATATTACAAGCTATTGACTGCTGGTTATGCGCTCAACCGCCGGGCTTCAGGTTGCCCATGTGGCCGAAAGCGGACATAAAGAAGAAAAACACGATGCCGTATAAGCCGGTCGCAATCAGGTAGCCTGCGCGGCTGCCTTTGGTGGTGGCCGATAGTATCAGGTTTAGCAGGGTACCTAGTCCCATCACGCCCATTACGGCGAGCATTTCGCCCAGGCCGCCTAGGTAGCCGTCTGCTTGGCTGGCCGCTATCAGCAGCACTACTACCAAGCCTAGCAGCGGCCCATTGAGCAGCAATAAGTGGCGCAGGTTTGAGCTCGGGTAAGTGCGCTCTATCGGGTAAGAATGCGCTGATTCAGTAAATTCTTCCATGTGGCAGCCTGTTGGTTTAAGTAAGCTCAACAGCTGCAACATCCGTGCCTATTGCTCTTCCTCCAATACTTCCTTGTAAAACGGCCGGTCGTAGAACGGCCGCAGCAGCCGCACTACCTCCAGCGCGTCGGCCAGGGCCTCGTGGGCTACGTGGGGCTCGCCCATGCCCGAGCGGGCCTGGCAGATGAGCATACTCGGCAGGCGCGAGTCTTTGTGCCAATTGAGGTAAAAGGCGGCCGGGTCAAGCACGGCAGGCTCGGCCCGCACCAGCGTGCCCCAGCCGGGCAGCTGCCGCAAAAACGGGATGTCGAACACGCCGATGTTTTTGCCCGCGATGGTGAAGCTCACCCGGTTTTTCTTGTCGGGCTTAAAGCCATTGGCCAGCAAAAATTCGCGTAGCAACGGCAGCACCTCTTCGGGCCCGCAGATGTCAGGGGCGTCGATTTTGGCTTTATCGGAAAGCTCTTCGAGCAAGCGGGCATTGAGCGCCAGCGCGCCGGCCGTGCCGCATATTTCGGGGTGGCGCAGGGCCCGCCGGAAGCTGGGCAGCTCGGCCAGCGGCGTGGTGGCGGTGCGGCGGGTGTCTTCGACCACGGCCGCCAGCTCCAGCACCTGGTGGTGGAGGGGGTCGGAGCCGCTGGTTTCGAGGTCCAGGGAAACGTAACGCATGCGGTGAAATGGTGAATTAGTGAGTTGAGAGTTAGTACGCAATTGCGCGCCTCCCAACTCACCATTTCGCTAGCTCACCAGCTCACCGTTTTCCCACCGCAAGTCGAGCAGGCGCAGCTGCAACGTGCGCTGTCCTCTGAACTCGTTCATTTCCAAGATATAGCAGGCCTGCACTAAGGCCTCTGGCTGCTCAAGCAAGCGGGGCAGGTAGTGGCCCAGCCCAAAGCCAATGGCATCGAGCACCACGCCCGGCGACTGGCCGGGCTGCGTGAGGCGTAGCTTGAGGTGGCCGGCCGCGCCCACGGGCCGCACCGAGCCGGGCACCGCCAGCAGGCCCGCACTGGCAAATACGGGGGCCGGGTTGCCAGGGCCGTAGGGCTCCAGGCGGTGCATTTCGGTCAGGAAATCGGCGGTGAGCTGCGTGAAATCGAGCCACGAGTCGATATCGACCGGGCGCACAGGCTGCTGGCCTTTGGGCACCCGGGCCGCCACCTCGCGCATAAACTGCGCGCGGAAGGCAGGCAGGTTTTCGATGGGCAGCGTGAGGCCGGCGGCCGCCCGGTGCCCGCCAAACTGGCTCAGCAGCGGGGCGCAGGCTTCCAGCACCTCGTGCACATCAAAGCCCGCGATGGAGCGCGACGAGCCGGTGGCCATGCCGTCCTTCTCGGTGAGGATGACGGTGGGGCGGTAGTACTGGTCGAGGCAGCGCGAGGCCACGATGCCCAGCACGCCCTGCGGCCAGTGCGGCTGAAACAGCACCGTGGCGGGCGAAGTGGTGCCCTCGGGGTCTTCCGCGATGAGCGCCAGCGCCTCCTGCGTGGTGCGCGCATCGGAGAGGCGGCGCTCCTGGTTCATGTGGTCGACCACCTCGGCCGTGTAGCGGGCCTCCTGCTGGGTTTCGGCCAGCAGCATGTTCACGGCGCGGTGGGCATCGCCCATGCGCCCGGCCGCGTTGATGCGCGGCGCGAAGCCAAATACCAACGAGCTGAGGCTCAGTGGCCCCTGGCGCGGGGCGGCCAGCTCGTGAAGCGCCGCCAAGCCGGGGCGCAGGCCATCGGTGGGGAAGTGGGGCAGCGTAAGAGGCTGGTGCGGGCGCGGCGCGGGGCCATCAAGCGTGTCGGCGGCGGTTTGCTCCACGGGCGGGGCCACGGCCTGGGCGGCGGCAGCCTGCGTCACGTTGAAGCGGCGCAGGCCGTGGGTGGCCAGCACGCGGTTTTCGCCGGTCACGGGCACCACGTCGGCGGCAATGCTCACCGTCACGAGGTCGAGCTGCGCGTAAAGCGGCGCGGTGGGCAGGCCCAGGCGCTCCGTCAGGCCCTGCAAGAGCTTGAAACCTACTCCGCAGCCCGACAAATCGGGGTACGGGTAGTTGCAGTCCAGGCGCTTGGGGTCGAGCACGGCCACGGCGGCGGGCAGCTCCTCGCCGGGCAGGTGGTGGTCGCAGATGATGAAATCGAGGCCCAGCTCGTTGGCGTGAGCTACCTGCTCCACGGCTTTCACGCCGCAGTCGAGCGCGATTACCAGCCCAAAACCGTGGCTTTTGGCAAACTCCACGGCCTGCATCGAAATGCCGTAGCCTTCGCGGTGCCGGTCGGGGATGTAGGGATGTAGGCGGCTGTGCGCATCGGGCGTGCCGGGCGCATCGGCCAGCGGCCGTAAGTAGCTAACCACCAGCGCCACGGACGTAATGCCATCCACGTCGTAGTCGCCCAGCACCAGGATTTTCTCGCCGCCGTTCAGCGCCTTGATTACCCGCGCCACGGCGCGGTCCATATCGCACATCAGCCACGGGGCGGGCAGGTTGGCTAGCTGGGGCTCAAAAAAAGCGTGTGCGGCCGGCACCGACTCGATGCCGCGCTGCACCAACAGCCGAGCTAATACCGGGCTGATAGTCAGGGCTTCCCCCAGGCCCGCCACCGTCGCCGGGTCGGGGTCGGGGGCAAGAATCCAACGTTTGAGGGGAATAACAGGCATTAATAAACTAGAACAGGAATAGCCTCAAAAGTACGCAAAAAATAGCCGCCGTACCTTTGCTGGCCCTTCTAGTCTGCCCATGGCTCGCTTTCGCGAATTTTTCCGGCGCTACCGCCAATATATTCTGTCCGACGGCCTGATGTACGTGGTATTTATCCTGGTTTTGGGGCTGATGTTCCTGTTTTTTGGGTAGTGGCTGGAGGTACAACCACTTTTGACGGTACTAGCTGCGTGGGCAGCTAAACGGGTGCGCCATTGAAACAGCACAACTAGCGTTTTGAACTGCTGAGCGCGAATCTGGTAAGCTTTCAACTACCCGGTAAGTGGGCTGTTTGCT
>Ga0265780_10003780_pt1 | contig 19746 bp, 10 predicted proteins | sample P1T30metagenome_FD_192432 | JGI IMG/M metagenome (GOLD analysis project Ga0265780, IMG submission 192432) | Plant litter microbial communities from East Loma Ridge, Irvine, California - P1 T30 | ecosystem: Environmental > Terrestrial > Plant litter > Unclassified | place: USA: California...
AGCTGCTGTAAGTGCCGCAAATGACAGGCCTTTTAATCCCGGAGGAAGAAGGTTAAGCAATACAGGATACGCACGATCGGGGTTCATTTCCCCGCCAAGTGTCATTTCTGACTGGAAAGATCCTGAATTCTCTTTGTAAAGAATATAAGCTGCTATACCGGGAAGTACTACGATTACCGGCATCAGTAATTTAAGGAATGCCGCAAAAAGGATCCCTTCACGGGCTGTTTTAAGATCTGCTCCAAGAGCACGCTGCACGATATACTGGTTACAACCCCAGTAATTCAGGTTCACAATCCACAAACCGCCGAGTAGTACTGTAAGTCCGGGCAGGTCGATGAAGTTTTCATTATCCTGCCGGAGAATCATCTGGAAGTGCTCCGGCGCCTGTACCATCATGTGTTTGAAGCCGCTGATCACACCTGATGAACCATAGTGCTCTGCTACCAGGTCTAATGCAAGATAAGTGGTTGCAAGGCCTCCCAGGATCAGGAAGAATACCTGGATAACATCCGTATACCCGATAACCTTCATCCCTCCAAGGGTGATGATAATCGCAAATACGGCCAGGGCATACATACAGACCGTAAGGTTGATACCGGAAATGGCACTCACCGCAATAGCTCCCAGGTAAAGTATGGAAGTAAGGTTCACTACTACATATAATAACAGCCAGAAGATAGCCATTACCATCGCTACCGTACCATTATAACGCTGATGCAGGAACTGCGGCATCGTAAATATCTTATTCTTAAGATATACGGGAATAAAGAAGACTGCTACAATAACAAGGGTAAGCGCCGCCATCCACTCGTACGCTGAAATAGCAAGACCGATTTTAAAACCGGAACCGCTCATTCCCACGAACTGCTCAGCAGATATATTTGAAGCGATAAGAGAAGCACCTATTGCCCACCATGTCAACGAGCCTTCGGCCAGAAAGTAATCTTTCGATCCTGCACTTTCTGATTTTTTCCGGTTATAGATCCACCACCCATATCCTGCAACTATTACAAAATAAATGAGAAAAACAATGTAATCTTTCGTACTCAGCGTGTTCATTTTTGGTTTATATAAATCTGTTAATCATTTACATGAGCATTCTTATCTCTACAACCTTTAAGGTAATCAAGGCAAGTTTTTATAATAGTAGGTTTAATTACTTAGTGTCAAAAAAACACTTCTTCATCCACGGGATTAAAGTATGAATATTTTCTTTATATTTTAATAGAAATAAAATTATTTCTCGTCAGCAGGATTTTACAAAAAAGGCGCCTTTCGGCGCCTGTATCAGAGATGGTATGAAGCTTTTACTTTGATATCCGCCGAAGAACTCCCGATAAGCAAGGTGTAATCGCCGGGCTCCGATATCCAGTTCATATCTTTTTCGTTGAAATAGGCGAAGGCATATTTATCAAGCAGGATGCTCAGCTCTTTGGATTCTCCGGGTTCCAGGAATATTTTTTTAAATCCTTTTAACTCCTTTTCGGGCCGTTTTACAGTACTCTTTTCGTCTTTGATATACAACTGTACTACTTCGGCTCCCGCTTTGGATCCCGAATTACGGATTGTCAGTGTTACGGCCAGGCCATCGGCCGACTGGCTTAACTGCGGTTTACCGTATTCGAATGATGTATAGGAAAGTCCATGACCAAAAGCAAACTGCGGCTTAACCTTGTAGGTGTCAAAATACCGGTATCCTACGAAAATATCATCCTTATAATTTACATTAACACTATCGCCGGGATACTCGCCTAGTTTATGCGCAGGAGAATCCTCCAGTTTTTTGGGGAAAGTAACCGTCAGTTTTCCTGAGGGATTTACCTTGCCAAAAATAATATCCGCCAATGCGTTTCCGCCTTCCAGTCCCGGATAACCGGCCTGAATAATTCCTTTTGCTTTTTTTACCCACGCGGATACATCTATCGCTCCACCGCCGTACAGCACAACAATCGTCTTTGGGTTCGCCTTAATTACCGCCGAGATCAGCTCATCCTGCCCGAATGGCATTTTCATATCCGGCTTATCAGTATCTTCTGCATCATAGGCATTATCACTCCATTTATTATAGTCATAACCATGGGTCCATCCCCCAACGACTATTGCTACATCTGCTTTTTTAGCAGCCTCAACAGCATCTGCAATTAACCGGTCATCTGCCTTAGCATTTCTGGTAATAGTATACCCCTGTGAAAACCGTATACTAATATCGTTCCCTGCCATTGTCTGCAATCCTTTCAGCGGAGTGATCTCATATTTCGGCCTTACCTGTGAACTGCCGCCCCCCATAGCGTTTTCCCGGTTTGCATTTGCGCCTATCACTGCGACAGACTTTACCGTTTCCCGGTTAAGCGGCAGGATGCCGCCTTTATTTTTGAGAAGTATGATCCCTTCTTCTGCTATTTTACGTGCGGCCAATGCATGTTCAGGAGTTGCATAACTGCCCTGACTGCGTTTCGACCCGATCATATTCGTTTTAAACATGACCCGGAGTATCCTGCGGACCTTATCGTCGATCACTGCCTCAGCCACTTCCCCGCTTTTTACCATAGCCAGTGCGGGGTCGGCAAAGAAAAATTTATTGTAAGGTACTTTAGCCAGGTCTGTTCCCATTTCGAGGTCTGCCCCGCCAAGTAATGCTTCTTTGGTTGTATGAATAGCTCCCCAGTCGCTCATTACCACACCTTTAAAACCCCACTCTCCTTTCAGTATCTTATTGATAAGATAATCGTTATAGGTACAATACTGCCCCCTGAACTTATTGTAGGCGCCCATCAGAGTATTGACTTCCGCTTCCACAACCGCAGCTTTGAAACCTGGAAGATAGATCTCGCGCAGTGCCCTTTCGCTCATCTCTACGTTTATGCCATCTCTCCTTTTCTCCTGATTATTGGCCATATAATGTTTAATACAGGCAGAAACACCCTGATCCTGTACACCTTTAATATACCCTACAACCATCTTCGAGATGAGATAGGGATCTTCGCTCATATATTCGAAGTTCCTTCCGTTCAGAGGGCTTCGAATTATATTTATCCCGGGTCCGAGTATTACATCTTTACCGCGGAATTTAGCTTCAGCACCCAGTACAGAACCAAAAGAATACCCCAGTTCAGGGTTCCAGGTGGAAGCGAGGCTGATACCTACAGGAAGATAGGTTGATGAGTCGATACCTTTATTATCGAGCTGCCAGTCACGGCCATGCTCCGGGCGTACGCCATGCGGACCGTCGGATGTACTCAGCTCCGGGATGCCGAGACGCTCAACACCTGCTGAAGTGAACGAAGAGTTTGCGTGGATCATTCCAATCTTTTCTTCAAGGGTCATTTGTTTAAGCAGTGCGTCTATTTTAGCTTCGGAACCAGGAACAGAAGTCTGCTGACAATAAGCTGATGAGGAACAAAGCATCGCTCCCACAATTAAAAGCGTACCAATAGATTTACCTTTCATCTTTAATGGGTTTATATGTTAGTTAAATAAATATGCGGGAAACACGGTTCCCGGAAGCCTAATTTAATTAAGCCATTTTTTTATTGCTGGTTACAAATGTTTTAGTTTAGGTAGCATTTTGTTAACAAAAAGGCCTTAAGTAATATACAAAGGCCTCTTTATACATGAGTACTTATTTTAACCTGTCAAGCTCTTCTGCGCTGATCTCGAATATGGAACCGTGCCGGATCCCTTTCGGCAGGCTGATCTTATCAGAAACATCTGCCCAATGCTCCAGGTCTGAAGAGCTTACAGCACCGTACTTATGCTCAGTATATTTATCGAAATAAACAATCCAGGTATTGTCTTTCCTGAGTGTTGTCGGCCCTTCTGCCCAGAACTTTCCGGTAATCGGATCTCCTGCTTTGGAATAAGGACCGCTGAGCTTTTTAGCAAAAGCGACCTTAAGGTTTTTTTGTGCAGGTTCCCTGGTTTCATCCTTCAGGAACATTACCCAGCGTTTCCCGTCTTTGACTATGGTTGCATCAATGCTGTTGAACCCGGGGTCGTACAGCAGTTTTGTATCACTGTATTTTTTGAAGTCTTTAGTAGTTACATAATAGATCCTGTGGTTGTAACTATTATCTGCGGTGGTCTGTGTTTCAGGAAAAAGCCCGGGTATGGTTGTTGCCCAGTAGATCATATACTCTTTTTTCTTCTTATCGTAAGTGAGTTCAGGCGCCCAGGTATTTCTCGCTGTCGGCTCATGAGACATTACCGGTATAAATTGCTGTTCAGACCAATGGATCAGGTCTTTTGAACTGGCATATCCAATCCCCTTATCGGTCCAGCTTACGGTCCATACCATATGAAAAAGGCCGTCGGCTCCCCGTATTATACAGGGATCGCGCATAAGCTTGTCCTTGCTCACTGCCGGGCTCAGGAAAGAGCTGTCTCCTTTCAGCGCCTTCCAGCTGTAACCGTCTTCGCTCCATGCCAGGTGCAGGCCGTCTTCGCCGTTACCTTTGAAATAGGAAAAAAGGTATGCAGATTTTTTTTGTGCGTTCAGGCTAAGGGAAAGTAATAATAATGTCGCGAATAATATGGTTTGTTTCATCTGAGAACAAGAGCTTTGGCGATAAAATTATCATAAATATCAGGATTACCAAAGTGTTGTAAATGGTTTATGGTTTGCATTTGATATGGAATTGTTCTGAAATATGCATAAAGCTCATTATCGTCCGCGTTTGAACGCGGATATTGCGAGTTCAGCGATTGCATGGCTAATCTGTCATTTCTAAAGATCCATTGAGCTTATACCTTTGAGCCTTTTTTGTTTTAAATGTATATTTCTTACCCCGGTAGTTTAATGTACATGAATTACCCAGGCGTGAAAGAACTTTCACCTCCCTTAACTCTCCATTATCCCAATCTATATCCACTTCAAATCCTCCCCTGGCAACAATACCATGGATGTATCCTTTTTGCCATACCACCGGCAATGCCGGCAGCAGATCAATATCTGTATCCTGGCTTTGCAGCAGCATCTCGGTAATCCCTGCTGTTGCTCCGAAATTCCCGTCGATCTGGAAGGGGGGATGATTGTCAAAAAGATTGGGAAGCGTCGACTTAGAGAGCAGAGCAACGAGATTCTGATAGGCCTCTTCTCCATTATTCAGGCGGGCGAAAAAGTTAATGATCCAGGCGCGGCTCCAGCCTGTATGGCCTCCGCCGTTCTTTAGCCGGAATTCGAGCGTTTTACGGGCGGCCGACATCAGTTCAGGACTTCTCCCGTTAAGTTCGTGCCCGGGATAAAGGCCGAAGAGGTGGGAAATATGTCTGTGTCCCGGCTCCGGCTCGTCAAACTCCTCTGTCCACTCCATGATCCTTCCGTCTGCACCGATCCGCGTAGGTGCCAGGTCTTTCAGCACCGCCCTCATCTTTTTAGTCAGAGCAGCATCTTTCCCCAGGATCTCAGCCGCCGAAATGGTATTCTGCAGCAGCTCCCTGATGATCATGTGATCCATCGTAGGTCCCATTACCATAGTTGCTATTTCTCCGCCCGCGGTCCTGAAAGTGTTTTCGGGCGATATCGAAGGACCGGACACGAGTTTGCCCGACGCCGGATGCTTACAGAGCCAGGCCATACAAAAGGATGCGGCTTCCTTCATAGCCGGATAGGCTTTCCCGTTAAGATAGATCTTATCGCCGTTGAAAAGGTAATGTTCCCAAAGATGCCGGCAGCTCCATGCCATTCCCATAGGCCACATTGCCCATTGAGTTTTTCCATAAGTTTCAGTAAAATACCAGGGATCTGTGGTAAAATGTGCAACCGTACCGCTAAGTCCATACATATCTCGTGCAGTTTTCCGGCCGTCGGGCCTCAACGCATTTATGAACTCCAGAAAGGGCAGATGCATTTCACTCAGATTGGTGATTTCTGCAGGCCAGTAATTCATCTGGATATTAATATTGATGTGGTAATCTGCGCTCCAGGGCGGAGTTAATCCATCAGCCCAGATACCCTGAAGATTAGCCGGAAGGCTCCCCGGGCGTGAGCTGCTGATTAAAAGATAACGGCCGAACTGGTAATATAATTTAAACAGGTCCGGGTCACTGTTTCCCATCCTTAGCGCATCCAGACGGCTGTCTGTCGGAAAATAAGCGGCATTCGTTACGCCAAGGTTGAGATCCACGCGTTTAAAATAATGCTGGTAATCTGAAATATGCTCTGATCGCTGTACTTCGTAATTTTTACCGGCTATAACATCCTGCATTTCCGATGAGGTCTGAATAGGATCATTGCCGCGGTAGTCCGTAGCCGCGGTCAAAATAAGCGTAACAGAATCAGCCTTTTCAACCCTTACCGACTCGCCTCGTACAGAAATATTTCCGCCTTCATTCAACACCCGCAGCCGGGCGGCAAGTTTGACACCGGTTCCGGCAGCGGTATGTTCAGTCATAATAATCCCGGAACTGTTGTACTCATACTTTGCCTGGTTTCCTGGCCGGCTTAAGGTTATACTGAAATTCAGCGATCCGGGTTTACTGGCAGAGAGTTTTACAAAAAGTGCCCTGGCAGGTGCAGAGGCAAAAACCTCACGGCTATACCTGATACTTCCTGATTTATAACTTACCCTGGCAACTGCAGTTTCAAGATCAAGCTCCCTGCGGTACTCAGAAACCGGCTCTTCTAATTCGTCGAAGCCGAGTAAAAGGTCACCCAGGGTTTGATAGGTGCTCCACACCTTTTTATCGCCCATCATTTTTTCCTGTGCCAGTTTCTGAGCTTCAGCATATTTACCCGCAAACAGCAATTTTCTTACCTCCGGCAGCGCCGCCTTTGCCATGGGGTTAACAAAGTCTTCGGGTTTTCCTGTCCATACCGATTCTTCATTCATCTGCAGTCTCTCGTTTGTAATGCCGCCGAAGAGCATCGCCCCAAGAATACCGTTCCCTACAGGCAGGGCTTCATTCCAGTCGTGTGCCGGGTGATTGAACCATATCTTCATCTTATTGTACGGGGCTTTGGGCTGCCCGTACACAGCCGCAGCTACGAGGATAAGCCCAGCCAGCGAAAACAAATATTTTAAGCTGCCGCTGGCGATAATACGATCTTGTACCAATATTCCTTTATGTTTTTTTTCCATCTATTACGAGATATACCACCGACCGGGCTGGCAGATCCAGTTTAATATCGCCGTTAACCGGTCCCGACCTGGCTTTGAGCGTTTTATAATCTAATGGACCTCCTGAGGCACCCGTAGGGCCTTTATCGTTCACCAGTACTTTTCCCGAAAACTCAGCCCCATCACCGCCCTTAAGTTGGTAATAATAATAGCGGTTACCGGCATTGAATTTTTTTACATTGATGAGTGCCGTCTCAGAAACAGTACCTTTATTAACCAGCACCATGGATGCCTCTCCGGAGCTAAAGCCTGATGCATAACAAAGCACGTTAGCGTTGCCTTCCACTGAGGAACTGAAGATACGATCACCAACGTATTTCTGGAAATAATACATGTAATAAAAAGCGGGGCGGGGAGTCCATTTAGCTGTTCCGTTACCTTCGTCGCCCAGGCTGAACATGCCATGATCGTTCCCGCTATTATATCCGTTTGCAATGCCCCACCTGCCGGCCATTCCGTAATTGTTCTTTATCAGTTCGCCAAGTACCATTGCTGCATGCATACCAGCCACAGAAGAAACCATTTGCCCTGACCCCTCAGCGCCAATATTCCATTCGGTGAGCGCAACAGGCTTCAGTTTTACACCTCCTCTTTGTGTCGTTGTTTTTATCCATTCTATCATTGATCTTGTATTCGAAACTGCAGAATTCAAGATCTCGGTAGCTCCTGTATTTGTACCAAGCGGAGTATAATAATCGTGGATGATGTAATAATCTGCGTAATCGCCTGCTGCCGCAAAAAATTCGGCATTCCAGGTACGGTCAGGAATGTTCCAGGTGGCAGCCGCATCAAAATGGATCAGCTGGGCTCCTATCTTTATACCTGCTCCCGTCTCTGAAGCAGCTTTACGCATCGAATCTGCGAAAACCTTAAAATGCCGGCCGTATATGGTGCCATTTATAATTTCGGGCTGCCCGTCCTTGTTCTTTTTCGTGTCGATCTTAAACCCGGCCTGCCAGGGACCGCTGCTTTCGTTTCCTATTTCCCAGAATTTGGTCTTTCCGCGATCGTTCCTAACCCAGTCTGCCGCTAAATGAGCAGCATCTCTGTCGGGATGAGCCCCCGTTCCATACCTTGCATACCCATAATTAACGGTGATCATTCCGGTACTGTTAACGCGCTGCAGCAAAGAATAATAATTGGCCAGGCTGATACTCCAGTCGGGCGTGTTAGTACCATACCAGAAAGTTTCCCTGCTTAACGCCCGGTTATCGCCATACAAAATAGTATCGGGAACATCGGTCGGTTTATCTCCCGAACTACGGTTCCAGAAGTACAGGCTCGACAGGTTTCCGCCCGGAAAACGGATTACATTAGGAGAGAGCTCCTTTAAATGATCCAATAATAGCGGCTCGTTAATCATCTGTCCTATATAGGGATTAGCATTGGTGCCGAAAATATATTTCGATACCTTTCCGCCCGTCTGGCTGTAGTCGGCATTTATAATTACAGTTTCACGCATTATCGGGGCCGTTACAAAATCGTAAGCCGGAGCGCTGAAGGAGCGGGGGGCCCAGTCGTCGAGGTAAAAACCAGCAGTTTCGGCCACCTGCACTTCTGCAGGCGGCACAACCACTATAACTTCGCCGCCGGAATTTTCGTCTTTAGATGAACTCTTTTTACAAGCCACAAGCATGTACATCCCCGTCAGCAACAGTATTATGTTTGATAATACTCTGAACTCTTTTCTCATAATGATCTTGTTACATCAAAACATAATGAAACGCCAGCCACTCATCCTTCGAAGCATCGTAGGCTGTTCCGAACCATATACCTTTTGCCTCCGTCTCATTTGGAAATGCTTTGACCACCTTTATAGTGCTCTGCACCGGACTCATCCAGCTTCCTTCATTCTGAATAAGCAAATTGGAGTTAATTGTAATCTCATTCGTTGTTTCATTTATGGAAAATGTACCGGTAGTAGTTACCCCACCCTGGCTGCGGGTATATTTTAAACCATTCTTTTCGAATTTTATCCATGCATTCGCAGCAGAAGCATCCCAGCCGGCATTCCATCCCCATTCTCTCGAATCAGCATGCCCGGTTGTCCATCCCTTACCTTTTGCCAGCCAGTCTACCGGATTGCCTTCTGCGTCGAGTTTCCAGATCCTTACAGAAGCCCCGGTTACAAGATTCAGCAGTTCTCCGGCTGCAAATCTGGGATTAAAGCCTTCGTCAGCTTGCGGTTCAGGCTCCGGCTCTGTGGGCGGTACATAGGCATCGGCATAAGCCTTGGAGATAAAGTTCCATACATAGAGGTAATCGCCTTCGCTATTCGTTCTGCGAACTCCAACCTGAAGTTTGTTTTCATTCAATGACAGAATTACAAGGTTATTATTCCAATTGGCCGCGTTGGCTATAAAGCCTGCTGATCTTAGAATAGTTGCATCGGTAGTACTCAGGGTTTTCGCATTTACATCAAGATAAAATGTTCCCGACTCATCTTTCCCTTCCGTTACCTTATGACTTTTGAAGAAAGGTCCGCCTTTGAGACTAAAGGTCATCGTGCTGGCCTTATCCGCCTCTGAAATAATCCAGGTATTGTCTTTCCATGCAGGAGCCCAGCCTAACTTGGCAGTACCTGCTTCAAATTCGGCCCATGTGGTAAGCGGCTCGTAATAATATAATGGCCCGTCGAATATACCGTGCTCACCGTAGTCAAGAATCCAGGTTTTCTCGTTCCCCGGCCCACCGGTAAGAGCATTCCAGAGCGGGTCGTTTACATAGTTCAGATTATCAGCAGTTACTTTTACGGTAACAGGATCCATATCTACGATACCGCCTGCCGTTACAGCAGAAAAACGGACAGTATAATCCCCTCTAAAGGCAAAACGTATAGTATCCCGTTCGCGGGTCGATTTCCCGGTGCCGTAATCCCACATAGAAATGGTCTCAGGTGTTTTATTGATCAGGATTACGGTATTACCGCCCGGATCTGCAGTTAGATCCTGCACCACATCAAACTTGATCTCAGACTTATCCAGTATCTCTCCAAGGCTATAATCCTCTTTTTTACAGGAGGAAATAAAGGAAATCCCGAAAAGGATTATCCATGCCAGTTTTTTTACATATTTCATATTAAGAATATCAAGGTTTGTAATTAGTTCCGTCTCTTATATGTTATTTACCACCCGGCATTCTGTTTTAAAACCCCGTCTGACAGGCCGATCTGCGTATAGGGAATCTGCTGCAGCCCTTTGGTTTCCGAGACTTTGGAAGCTGAAATCATTTTTGTTGCATTGACGCCGCCGTTCAGAACCGTAACGCTCTCCGAAATGGTTTCTGCCGCTTTGACTATGCCCTGCCTGAGAAGATCCCAGTAACGTATTCCCTCGAAGGCAAACTCCAGGCGCCGTTCTGCTAATATATTATCCTGACTCAGGGGCAGCGCAGTATAATTGGTTTTATACGCCCGCTTTCTTACGTCATCAAAATATTTCTGTGCGTTGGCACTTCCCAGCTCTGCAGCCATCAGCAGCACATCAGCATAGCGTATAGACACGTAGTCCTGGTACTGGCCTATCATAAAGTTCGCACCCTTGCCATCAGTATAACTTTTACCGGTCTCATCGACCATTGGAGCATATTTTTTTACGTAATACCCAGTATACTCCCTTTGCTTGTTTTTATTAAGGAAGTTTATTCCTTCATCAGTAATAGATATTATTGAAGCATTTCTGCGTGTATCATTCGCAGCATAGGCATTCCAGAGTTTTGTATTCACCGTGCCGCCGCCCCAGCCGTTACCGTAAGGGTAACTCCACTGCTCGCGCATGCCAAGCATTACCATCCAGTGATTCCCGTCGCTGTTTCCGTTATAGTCGCTTGTATAAGTATATTTTATCGCAAATACGGTCTCTTTATTGCCTTCGCCGGCATAGTCTGCTACCGAGGCCGCAGGCCACAATGTTTTGAAGTCGTCCAGCAATCCAAAACCGCCTTGTGTTATAATATCTTCCAGGTAGGTTAATGCCTGAGCCTTCGTAATAACACCGGCAAGGTCAGGCTTTGCATAATACCCGGTATAATAAAGGAATACCCTGGCTGTTAGTGCTTCTGCTGCCCAGCGGGTAACACGCCCGTAAGTGGCAGGAGCCTGACTGGTATAAGCTGTAGCAGGAAGATTTGCCGAAGCGAACTTCAGATCTTCTGCAATTACTTTGTAAATCTCATCAGGATTGACCTGGGGAAGATTTTCTTTGGATGGAACCGTAAGCAGTGGAATATTACCCCATAACCTTACCATATCAAAATATAAATAGGCCCGCAGAAATCTGGCTTCCGATTCGTAAGTACTCCTCAACTCTGTATTACTGCCCCACTGTATCTGGTCCAGCTTGCTGATGAGCATATTACAGCGATAAATAGCTTTGTAATAGGCGATCCAGTTTGCTCCGAAAAGATTCATATCCGAAGGAGATCTTGCCTTATCGAGTTCATCCATCATCTGGTAGCCAAGTCCATCTGAGTTACCGGTACCGCCAAAACAGTTATCAGACATTATTTCTGAAGCGACCGGCAAACTTATGCCATCCGCCCATACAGCCTGGAGCCCGTCATAGCAGCCCACCAGCGCTTTATACCCATCGTCGGGAGTACGGTAGAAATTCTGTTCTGTAGCTGTAGTCACATCCTCCGTATCAAGGAAATCATTTTTACAGGCTCCTGCTCCCAGGAACAAAAGCAGCATTATATATAGTTTTGCAGTTTTCATAGTTATCTGGTTACAGGTTAAAATCTGATATTGGTTCCAATCATTATTATTCGCGGACGCGGATAGTATCCCAGGTCTATGCCAGACGAGAAGCTCTCGCCAAAACCGACCTCCGGATCCATACCGCTATATTTTGTAAAGGTGTACAGGTTGAGGGCAGAAGCATATAAACGCACTTTACTCAGGTACCTTTTTTTCAGCACACGCGAAAGGTCGTAACCAATAGTTACATTACTGAGGCGAAGAAAATCGCCGTCATGAATGTACAGATCAGAGAATTGTGTCCAGTTCCTGTTATCTTCTGTTACGCGGGGTGTGGTATTTGATGAGCCCGGCCCATGCCAGCGGTCGAGAATAGCCAGAGAGTAATTGGCCTTGGCATCTGCCTGGTTACGGTAAGATTGCACCAGCTGATTACACGCAACTCCTGATGCCAGGAGGTACAGATCAAATCCTTTATAGTTGGCAGAAAAGTTAAAACCAAACGTCAGATTTGGATTGGGGTCACCGATGATCGTCCGGTCGAGATCGCTGATGATACCGTCTTTGTTGAGATCTGCATATCTTACATCACCAGGGGCTGCCGTTGGTTGTATTACTTTGCCTGCGGCCGAGCGGTTGTCTGCAACCTCTGCTTCCGTCTGGAAGATACCGTTGGTTTTCAATCCCCAGAAATACCCGATAGGAAAGCCGTTCTGGGCTCTCCAGAACTCCAGCGAATTATTATACAGCTGGTTAGTCATTCCATGGATTGTTCCATCGGCAGTAGGGATCTTTCCGACCTTATTTTTGTTAACAGCCCCGTTTACTCCAACGGTATAGCCGAACTTCCTTTTGTTACTGTTATAAGACAGGGCCAGCTCCACGCCCGAGTTCCTGACATCACCACCGTTTATAACAGGTGCATCAGCACCGGAGGTTGCCAGTACCGGCGCTGTTAACAGCCAGTCTTTGGTATCTTTGATATAATAGTCGAAGCTTAGGTTCAGCCTGCTCCTTAAAAAACTGGCGTCAACACCGGCATTTGTTTGCACTGAGGTTTCCCATTTAACATTCGGGTTGCCCAGCCTGCTCGGAAAAGCTCCGGGGGTAAGAATCCCTTCTTCAGTACCGAAGCTGTAATTAGTATAACTAAAGCTGACAGGAGTAAGAAATTGATATCCGGCAATATTCTGATTCCCGACCTGCCCCCAGCTCGCCCTGAGCTTCAAAAAGCTGAGTGCAGCGCTTATATTCTTCAAGAACGGTTCATTTGTCATTACCCAGCCGGCAGATACGGAGGGAAAATATCCCCAGCGGTTTCCATGGTCAAATTTGGAAGATCCGTCCGCGCGAAAGGTGGCATTAAACAGGTAGGTTTCCTTAAAATTATATTGAATACGCCCGAAATAAGATAAGAGCCTGCTTTCATACGGCGATCCGTTCAGGCTTAACACCGAGCCATCCTTGTTTGTGGCATTTTTTAACCAGGCATGTTCCAGATCAGCAAAAACCAGGTCGCGGTTACTGCCGTCCATACCCGAACCATCATTAGCGATTGATGATGTACCGCCCATAACTTCAAAAGAATGAAAGTTATTCACATCAAACCTGTAGCTCAGCATATTATCCCACTGGATATTTTTCCCTTTACCAATCGACTGGGATACCTTGGTATTATTGTTAAAAGCATAGGAAGAGAGCTCGTAGATCGGCGAGAAAGAGCGGCCTTCATAAGTATTGTAATCGAGGCCCAGGCTTGATCTGAAACGAAGTCCTTTTACAGGTTCGATACTGATATAAACATCGCCGAACAAACGTTGGTTGTTATTCCGGTTCTGATTACTGTATACCATCTGAGCATATGGATTGGCCTCGCCATTATTCCAGTCAGAGTTTACGTTGTTAAAAAAGTTTCCGGCCTCATCATACATGGGCACGAAGGGGCTGGTATTGAAAGCGCTGCGTAAAGAATTATTATATTGGTTACCTACCCCGATGCCGTTATTCTTGATATAGCTGAACGTCAGGTGCTGACCAAGTTTTATCATATCCTTGTAAAGGTTATGCTCTGTGTTTACACGAAAATTATAACGCTCGTAGTTAGAGAGGTCGCTGCCCCCAACTATTCCTTCCTGGTCTGTATAAGAGAGCGAAGTTGAAAATACAGAACCGGCCCCTGCTCCCTGTGCTGCGAAAGAATAGTTTTGAGTCCGGGCATCGTTCACGAACATTTCGTCGAGCCAGTTCGTCCCTTTACCCATTGCTGCAATGCCGGAATTGGTGAAGTACGGCATCTTACCTGAATTTACTGCCGCTTCGTTCATTATAGATGCATATTGCTCCGAATTCAGCAGGGAAGCTTTGTCAGCAACCCGCTGCAGCCCTCCATAGCCGTCGAATGTAATCTGTGCTTTTTGCCCGGATTTACCGGTCCTGGTGGTGATGAGCACCACGCCATTGGCTGACTGGGAGCCATAGATAGCAGCAGAAGCCGCGTCTTTAAGCACATCGATTGACTCAATATCGGCGGGATTTATATAAGAGATATCACCTGCGATAACTCCGTCTACTACGTAGAGGGGGCTGGAATTACCAACAGTGCCCTTTCCGCGGATAATTACATTAATACCCGAACCGGGCTGGCCGGACGTCGGGGTAATTTGTACGCCCGGAGCCTGTCCCTGTAATGCCTGCAGAGCATTCGTACTGCTTTGTTTTTGAAGATCGTCTCCTTTTACCTGTAAATTGGCCCCTGTAAGCAATTTTTTCTTCTGCACTCCGTATCCTATAACGACGGCTTCTTCAAGATAGGTGGAGGTAGAGGCAAGGCTTACAGTCAGCTGAGACTGCCCGGCCAGTCTTATTTCCTGTGAAACATATCCGATGGAAGATATAACTAGAATGTCTCCGGTCTTTGCTGAGATCGTAAATTTTCCATCGATATCGGTACTTACTCCTGTATTTGCGCCTTTGACCCTGACCGAGACTCCGGGTACAGGCTGAGAGTCAGGATCTCCCGTTACGGTGCCGCTTATCGTCCTGGTCTGGGCGATGGCACCTGTGCTGAGCAGCAGCAGAGAGACTACCGCCCAGATGAGTACATGCAACTTCCGTTGAGTAGTTATTTTTTTCATATAGAAGATTTTAAGGTTTATAATGATTATTACATTGGTTACATTTTAATGCTGAGTTGTTTACCTGAATAACTTATTGTTTTATCTGCCTTCCTGTTAAAGTCCAGAGCACCTGCCTTCCCGGGCCCTATTCTGACGATCCGAAACGTGCGGTCCTGCAGCATTCCCGGATAATCGCCCTGCCGGCTGCCTATTGTTAAGGTGCCGCTCTTTTCATTATAAGAAAGCGGGATCCTGGAAAACAGTCCCTTCTCGTAATTATAGTTGATGCCTTCATCTTCGTAAAGATCAAAGGATGCATCCTGGCCGGTATAGACGTATAAAGTCAGCGGGTCAGCCGTTTTTTCAGAGGTATACTGTATTTCGGGACCTATGGGAATGATAGCCCCGGCTTTTACCATCAAAGGCATCCTGCCGTAGGGGGCAGATGCAGTTACATGCCGGCCTCCCTTAAAGTATTTGCCGGTATATATATCATACCACCCGCTACCAGCCGGCAGGTACAGATCGCGGCTGCTTGCCTTATATTCAGTTACGGGATTGATCATCAGCGAAGGCCCGAACAGAAACTGGTCGGCGATAGATTTTACCGCTGTATCTGCTTCAAAGTCCATTACCAGTCCCCTCATTATGGTATAATTATCATGATAGGCTTTTCCAGCCAGAGAGTAGATATAGGGCAGCAACCGGTAGCGCAGTTTATTATAAAACAGCATACTTTCGTAAGCCGGATGGCCCTCAGGCGCGATATTATATATCTCCCGGTAGGGAAATTGCCCGTGTACTCTGAATATGGGCGTAAACGCACCGAACTGAAACCAGCGGGCGTTTAATTCTCTCCATTCATCCAGGTCTTTCCCGCTTGCCTTTTCATATCGTTTTTCAACAGAAAAGCCTCCTATATCCATAGTCCAGTAAGGCAGCCCTGACATGGAAAAGTTTATACCTGCTGCTATCTGATCTTTCATATCGTGCCAGCGGGAAGAAATATCGCCGCTCCAGGTGGTGGCAGCAAACCTCTGCTGCCCGGCGAAAGAAGAACGTGTAAGAATAAAAACGCGGTCGTCGGGATTTACGGATCGCTGTCCTTCATATACTGCCTTGGCATTTAAAAGAGGAAAGGCGTTAAAGTACCTTGTTGCAGAGCCGGTTGAAGGGCTGAAGATAGATTTTCTTGTATCGACGTCCAGGTTAGAATGCAGATCTGGCTCTGTAGCATCCATCCACCAGGCATCTATGCCTTTCGTATATAATTTTTTATTGATCAGGTTCCAGAATCCGGCCCTGGCATTGTCGTTAAAAGGATCGTAAAAAGTAGATTGATAACCTTTACCTATCCAGTCTTTACGCCCGTCTTCAACATTGCGGGCGTATAACCATCCATTTTTTGAAAATTCATTGTAACTATCGATCCCTTTATAGAATTTAGGCCATACAGAGATCATAAAATGAGTATTATACTTGCTGTGAAGATCTGCCAGCATTTTTGAGGCGTCAGGAAATCTCCTGGTATCGAAGTCCTGGCTACCCCAGGCTTCCTCAGGCCAGTATGACCAGTCGAGAACAATATTATCCAGCGGGATCTTTTTATCCCGGAAGGTCTTCACCGTTGTGAGAATTTCCTCCTGAGTTTTATATCGTTCGCGACTTTGCCAGAAACCCAGTGCCCATTTCGGTACTATAGGAGCGCGTCCGGTTAACGTTCTGTAACCCGCAATCACGTCGTCCATATTTTTACCTGTTACCAGGTAATAGTCAACATTATCACCCGCCTCAGACAGGAAGGCGAACTGCTCTTTTTCAGCAGCAGGAACCGGACCCAGCCAGTTTAGTCCCAGATAAGACTCTCCGCCATCCGGATTCCATTCTATTACAACAGGATACCTTTTCCCTTTTTCAAAATTTACAGGGATCTCTACAGAACCCGGATTCCAGGCCTGCCTCCATCTGTCGGCCTGCAGTTTACCGTCAATCCAGACTTTTACATAACCGGCATATTTCAGGAAGAATGTATGTATACCTGTATAAGGCGATTCGAGAGCTCCTTCCCAACGCACATGCCCATCGGCAAGTTTGAAATTATCAGGAAAATTTTTCTGATCCTTTATGAACGAATAGTCGATAACAGACTCAGGCCTGCTTATTACTTCTTCACCATTTTTTCTTGTATACTTCGCAGTAAGCCAACCCTCTCCGCCATTAGCGGAATACAGTTTCAAGCCCGACAAAGGCATGAGATCCCGTACATCCCCAGCCCTGGTTATAGAATAATTATCCCATAGAATGCCGTAATTTCTGCTCGAAACAACAAATGGAACAGCCACATCTGTATTATACTGTGAAAGCGTAACCTGCCTTCCCTTATAATTCATTACCCCGGCCTGGTGCTGTCCAAGGCCATAATAACCTTCTGATGCTTCAGAAACAAAAGACTGTTTTAATTTAAAAAAAGTATCGCCCGAATAAATTCCCGGGATAAATGTATTACAGTCCCTTTTAACCTCTTCAAGAATACTTTTTCCGTTATTATCTCTAAACTTTACTTCTCCGGTTATCAGCGAAAGTTCGGCTTTCAATAAGGATGTGCTGATAAACAGCTTATCGTCAGTCTGGCTAAGTTCCCAGCGGTGTGCGGCCCGGATAGTGTCTGCAACGATTAAACTTTTCCTGCTTTTAACCCCCTTGGCAGGGCTGGAGGTAACATGGATAATATTGTCTGCTACTACCTGTAGTTTAACCACCTGCGCAATGGATTCTTTTCCGCTGATACTTACAGTTACTCCGTCTGAGTTCTTGTCAACTTTACTTACCTGGGCCTGCAGGGCAGGAAAAAAGGAACAGCATAAAAATGCAGTACCGAAAAATAAACGTTTTATCATACTTAGGTTTTAAATTCCCAAATGGGAGAGAATACTAACTGGTCCCGGGCAATTAGTTACTGTAAATGCCCGGTTCTAAAAGTATGGAGAGAAAGAAAAGCTGCGGGTATTAAAATGTTTATAATTGGGTATACAAATGTAAACCAAATACAAACACTTGATTACAAGTTATTTAAACCTGAAAAAATTATAAAATATCGATATGTTCCGGATTTTTTTGCTCTTTGATATAGGACGAAGGAAGGAGTCCGAACTCAGCCTTGAAGTACTTAGCAAAGTATTTGGGGTTATTGAAGCCAACTTCATATGCAATCTCTGCGACGGTTAGTTGCGATTTCTGCAGCAGCAAAGCCGCCCGCTTGAGGCGGATATTCCGGATAAACTCAATAGGGCTCTTTTGGGTGATGAGCAAAAGCTTTTTATAAAGGGCTACCCTGCTCATACAGAGTTCCCTGCTGAGCTCTTCTACAGAAAAGTCAGGGTTAGCCATATTCTTTTCTACAACAGCCAGGGCCTGTTTAATAAATTTCTCGTCGGCCGTTTCAATGTCTATCTCCGCCGGACTTGCTTCTATTTGTTTTTTATATGTCTTTCGCAGGGCCTCGTGCTGAATAAGCAGATTTTTTATTTTTGATAGTAATACTTCAAAGTTAAACGGCTTTGTCATGTAATCATTGGCGCCGGTTTCCAGACCTTTGAGCAACTGCTCTTCCCCGGTAAGGGCAGTAAGCAGGATCACCGGGATATGGCTGGTACGTTTATCTGCCCTGATTTTCGAGCACAGATCTATACCGGTCATTTCAGGCATACTAATATCCGAAACAATAAGGTCAGGGTGGGCAGCCAGTACTTTATTCCATCCCTGTTTTCCATTCTGAGCTTCTACAATAAAATAAGACTGCTTCAGATTATCTTTAAGATAGAACCTGAAATCTTCATTGTCTTCAATTAACAGAACAACCGGCTTCTTGTGCCTTTTTCTCGAAATATCCTGCCCCTCTGCGGCATCCGCAGCCAGCAGCTGTATATTATTTTCTTCCAGATGTATAATTCCTTCCTGCTTATCAGCTGTTTCTACAGGTAATTTTACAATAAAACAGGCCCCCTTATCAGGCTCACTGTGTACTGAAATGGTTCCATTATGCAGCCCGACGAATTCCCTGGTTATTGACAGGCCAATACCGCTGCCCTGGTTCACCATAGAACCGGGAACTTCGCTCTGAAAGAACCGGTCAAAGATCTTCTCCTGTTTGTCGAACGGAATACCTATGCCGTTATCGCGGATCTTAATCTCAAGCATAGGTCCACTGCCTTCAGTCTCTTCCAGGCCGACTTCTACCTCGATCCTGCCTCCTTCGTGCGTAAATTTAAACGCATTAGACAAGAGGTTAAACAGTATCCGCTCTACCTTATCATGATCAAAAGCAGTACGCAGTGAACTTATACCCGACTGCAGGGAGAACTTAATATTTTTCTTTTCTGCAAGGTCTGTAAACGATTGAAAGCTCTCTCTTATAAATGCTGCAATATCTCCCTGTTTTGGATGAAGTTTCAGCTCCTGTACTTCCATCTTCCTGAAATCCAGTAACTGGTTTACGAGATGTAAGAGCCGTTTTGCATTGCGCTGAATCAACTGAAGGTGCCGCGAATCCTCATTATTTCCGGCTACCTTTACTAAACCATCCAGGGGTGCGAGAATTAGTGAAAGAGGTGTTCTGAACTCATGACTTACGTTTGTAAAGAATTTTATCTTCATCATATCAAGTTCATGCATCCTCTGCGCTTCCTGTCGTTCCTGTTCAATTGCGAACTTCGCTTTTATTTTCCTGATACCCCTTTTTCGGATATAAAAAAGGATTGCGGCTATCAGCAAAACATACGAGAAATAAGCGATGCCTGTTTGCCAGAAAGGCGGCCGT
>Ga0265780_10003781_pt1 | contig 19741 bp, 18 predicted proteins | sample P1T30metagenome_FD_192432 | JGI IMG/M metagenome (GOLD analysis project Ga0265780, IMG submission 192432) | Plant litter microbial communities from East Loma Ridge, Irvine, California - P1 T30 | ecosystem: Environmental > Terrestrial > Plant litter > Unclassified | place: USA: California...
GACAAAGAAGCATGGAAGGCACAAAGTATCGCGTCTGCTGTGGGAATATGAATATGTTCTCTGTTTGATCTTGCGTATTAATTAATTAGGTGCTTTGAAGTAACTTGAGGTCTCCTAGAATTGATAGGCATGTTAAGAAAGATGCTGTTTTGTGGGCTCAGCTCTGCTACAACATTCAGTTCTTGCATGTCGTCCTCGTGAAGCGGCCAATGATCATGTCCGAATCCAAAGACATGAGCACTAGCGTTGACGCGACGCGAGGTGTGATGACATCGTGATCGCTGGAGCCGCGGCGCAGGGATCTCAGTGACTTTCTGAACAGAGTCTGGCTAACAAACCCGTCATCCACCACACACACTGCACTCCACCCACCATGCTGTCACTTCCACCTCAATAACCTTCGCGAAATATCCTACGATGGGACCACGACCTTCGACATCCGCGTTCGCGATCGTGACTGCTGGCGCCTCGAGAACAAACTCACAATTCTGTTGCAACATACACATACGGGCCGTCAGGCCTCAATTGGGATGTCAGGCATGGCGACATGGATCAGGAAGACCAATACAACGGATACAAGGCGTTGAAATATGGGATCAGACGAAGAGATATAAGTCGAGCGCAGCAGCAACAGCTTCGAGGTCAGGTAATGGCAGAGAAGCGCCTCCACCAGCGAAAACAACCAAAGCAAAACCCCCAGGAAAACATACCGACACACCATCCCACCGCGCCCCCTCACCGCAATCTCTCGAACCCACACCCACAAAGTCCCAACTCCTCAACGCAAAAGAACAACTCAACCCCCCATCCTTCACTTACGCCCCACCCCTCGACGTCCCCAGCCGCACACCCACCCAATCCTTCATATCCTACCTTTGGAAATCCGGCCGTTCCTACCTAAGCTTCTACAAAACCGGCGTGCAAAACGTACGCCAGACCTCCAAGCTCGCACGCACCCTCCGCGAAAAAGCCGCACCACGACCCCAACACGAACTCCTCACGCGCGCAGAATGGCAAATCGTGCAGCGCAGTCGAAAAGATATGATGCGCCTACCTGCATTTGGCGCTATATTTTTGATTTTCGGCGAGTGGACGCCGCTGCTGGTTATGTATATTACGCCGCTCATACCGGAGGCGTGTCGCATACCGAGCCAGGTGCAGCGCGATCTAGCGAAGAGGGAGGAGACGAGGCGTGCGCGGCTGGATATGCGTGCTACGGTTATGCGCTTGATGCACAAGGAGCGGAAGATACCTGGCACCGAGGCTAATTTGCCTGACACGTCGAAGGGAAAAGGTGTGTCGGACGCCGAAGCACTCCGCGAGACCAAAGTGCTGGAAATGACGCATCTCGAGCTCTTCCTTGCGTCGGCGCGATATAATTGCCACTCGAAGATCTGGGACTGGTTACTGGTTACGCCGCCTAAGTTCTGGCTGCAGAGAAATGTGCGCAAGAAGTTTGAGTATTTGGGCACGGATGATCGGTTGATTGAGAGGGATGGCGGGTATCAGGCGTTGGAGAAGAGGGAGGTGGAGAGGGCGTGTGTGGAGAGGGGGATTGATGTGCTGGGGAAGAAGGAGGATGAGGTTAGGAGAGAGGGGGGGAAGTGGTGGAGGGGGGGGGTGCATGCTGCGCGGGCTCTGAGGGCGCGGTGACGATGGCATGGTGTGTAGTTGTAGATATATGTGGGAATACACATGACAGATTCAAGTCACAGGGCTCACGCACACGCACGCAAGACGTTCTGCTTTTGGGTCCGAGTTCATTACTTTGTCATATACCTCCAGCCCAAAGAGCCGTTCATAACCACACATCTCCCTCATCCCCACAAACTCCTCCATCCCATATCCCATCCCCACCCTTAAGCAGCAATAGTAACCTCAACCTCCACACCCGCCTCAATGTTGATAATGATCTGCTTCACGACCTCAGTAGGCGCATGAAGATCGATGAGGCGCTTGTGGATGCGCATCTCAAAGGTATCCCAGGTCTTGGAGCCCTCACCGCAAGGCGTCTTGCGGGTGGTGACCTTGAGGTGCTTGGTGGGCAGGCGCACGGGGCCCTTGACGCGCAGGTCCTTGTTCTTGGCGCGGTCGATGAGCTCCTGGCAGACTTTCTCGAGGGACTTGACGTTGCGCGAGGTGAGGGTTATGCGGATCTTGTGGATCTTGGGGCCGTCGCCGAAGTCTTTCTCGGGCTTGTCTGGGGTGTTTAGTTAGTTTACGTGTCGGAGGGGAGTTGGAGGTGGGGTTGACGGACTGTAAGACATCTTGTCGGTTTTGTTGGGGGAGTGTTGGTTGTTTGGAGGGTTTGATAGGCTCTTTACAGTCACGACCTGGATCCTGGATCGCGGTAATGTGATGACTGTGTGGTGTAGGCGTGCGACGGCGTTCGTGTCGTTGGAGATGCTGGCGCTGGGTCAAAATTCATGTCGCTTGTGCGTAAATCTTGGCGGGCGCTAGTGACTGATCTGGGAAGGTGCAAGAGTGAGGCTCGCCCTACTGCAGGCATGAGCCATCATGACTCCATGACAAACAATCGCAATCCCAGATCCTGAAGTTCGGCAAAGAGTCTTCGCCAGGTGCAACAACTCCAGGCGGCTCTGTCAATCGACTCTTCCCGAATTTCGAAGCACGCCGAGAGAATGTCTCTACCCCACTTTGCGCCTTTCCCTGATGCCAAAGTCAGGCAGAATATCCTACCAGACGAGTGGCAGCTGTATCTGGACTCTTGGACCTCGCTCGCTGAGCTATATCTAAGACTGGGCGATTCGCAGTTCACGTCAGCGATAAACGATAACGATACCCTTACGCCATTTCTGCTGTCTTTCTTCCACGAACTGGCCATTGATGACAGCATCACGCCAAAAGTTCTGTCTTTGCGGAAGCAGTGCTTCTTCTTGCTTCATAGGCTCTTCACAAGAGACAAAGTCCCTGCGAGTCTATTTGGTTGGTCGACACTCTCCGACTTTTGCCACGTCTTCTCGAAGAGCGAGCAATTCTGTTCATTACTGCAAAATCTGTGGTCAAGGCAGAGCGGAGCAATCGAAAAGTCGCTACAGACTGCAAAGACCTCGTTGATCCGCAACCTCGAATCTAAGCGACCCGAAGAGACCGAGAGCACATTGAACAGACTCGCGCCGCTGTTGAGAGTCTCATCGAATGCAAGCATATTCATGCTTACGGGCTCCGACTTCCTAGATGCATCATGTGCAGCGTATCCGAAAGTACAGATTTCAATGCAGAAGAAGCTGGTCACAATAGCATACCTTGGCCTCACTGCGGTACTGGAAGGGCCAAAACCAAATTACTCGCTCCTATCAGACCACTTATACGGATTGAAGTCAAGCGAGGAACAAGAGCAGAAAAAGGAGCCCGGAAAGAAGACGCTTGTCGCAGACCTCGTCACCAACACACCCTTACTGGAGAAGATCAGAGACAAGGCCACAACGCCAGAGGCAGCACGGGTGAAGAACACGGCAGCTTCACTGAGTGCTTTCAGACAATCGAGCATTGTTCGGAAGAAAAGGTTAATTCATCGCAAAGCCGACAAAGGAAAGAACACGATTTCAGAGGACGATTACGGTCATGGCGCGTTCAACGGAGAAGTACATGTGCATCGTATGAGTATGATCACTCAAATTCAAGAACTCTTCCCTGAACTTGGCGGTGGCTTCATTGTCAAGCTGCTCGACGAGTATCAAGACGACATTGAGCAGGTTACTGCACATCTGCTGGAGGAGTCATTGCCTCCGCACCTCGCCACTGCTGACCGTAGCGAGCAGTTGTAAGTCTCCAGCCCTATCTCTCACGTGTCTATTCTTCTAGCAGTATACTGACTTTTGCAGACCAACACCTAGTGCGCCACAACAGTCACATCTTCCGCCCAGATCGAGTCAGTTACCGGAGCGCCGTAATGTCTTTGATGGTCACGAGCTCGACCAGCTTTCTGTGGACGCATCACGCCTACACATCGGCCGACGGGGCAAAGAGCTCACGGCAGACAAGATATTATCCGACCGCAGCAAAGCGCCGGCTAAGTCCTCAATATGGGCTGCACTCGCAGCTTTCGACTCGGATGATGACGAGCGGGACGATTCTTACGACGTAGAAGATGTAGGTGCATCTGTCGACGCAGCTACAGGTCCGGACGAAGCAGATGCCGACAAGAACGAAGAAGCTTTGTTCCACGCCTACACCACAACACCCGAAGTATTTGGCCGTGAAGCCGAGACCCGGCGTGGCAAAGCACGCGCTGCACTCAAGAGCGGGACTGGAATGACCGACGAAGCCATCGAAGGATGGGGCATCATGATGGGCCGCGACCCTAAACGGCTCCGCCGTCTCGAAGCCAAGTTCTCGACTTTTGCCGGTCAGCAGCGCGAGCTCGCTCCTTCAGCATGGAGGAACAGTCCCGCAGCATCTGGAGACGAGACCGGGGATGCAAGCGGGGACGGTCAGCGAGGTGGTGGTCGTGGGCGCGGGAGAGGACGAGGCCGTGTGCGAGGCGGACGCGGCGGTAATGTCAGCGGCCCGACTGATGACAAGGCTACGCAGATTGCGCGGCAGCGGAAGGATGCGAATAAGTCGTCGCGGGCCAATCACAACCGCAAGGATCAGAGGGGGAAGAAGATGGCTAGAGGGGGGTTCTCGGGGTAGCCGATTGGATTCCGGTGCTTTGGAGACGTTGATCTGCAGTGTGTAGACACGTGTGTTCGTTGTAGGATTTTACATGGTCAAGCGAAGATTGTGTGGACGAACTACCCTGGCTTGTTATGTACAGGTCTTACTGCATGGTAGAGCGACCAGGGTGATCATGAAGCTGACGACTACATGCAGTGTGAAGAGATTCTTCGACTGCGAAATGCAGGTCGGTCCGATATCACGAAGTGATTATGCACCTCACGAGCATTTCTAAAACACGAGAACATGACTTTTAGCAGGATGAGTGTTGGTACTGGGGAACGTCTGCCATGTGATTCGATATGACCACCACCAGGACCTACCTATGCAACATCATAACGGAGAGTAGCTTGACATTAAGCTGCCAGTTCTCGAGCAAAGGCCTCAGCACACTTGACATGTGTGCCTTCAACGTTGTACGAACTATCAGACGTACTACACGAGTCATACCGCTATCCAGTCCAATCTTACCACCTAGATCCCACCCCATGGCATTCCCACCTTCCAATCCCATCCCAATCCCCCAAAGTCCCGTCGTCGACATCATCGACATTCCAGCAACCAGGCACGTGCACGCACTAACCCCCAATCGAGCATTTTTAAGCGAGAAAAGAGTAGTCGATTGGCTCGGTCGCTAAACTGCCATGTTCGTTTTCTGGAAGCAAGGGTGAGCGAGAAAGGAGCATTTGGGTCGTCGGCAACGGGCGCAGGGGGAAGCGACCGCTGGCGCTAGTTGGATGATGGATGGGGAGCAGGGTGCTTGTGTTGAAACACTGTGCAGGTGAGATGGACAGGTGTTAGGGTATATGGAGAGTGAGGTATTTCTTGAGAAAGCGTGGAGACGATTATGGAAGTATGAATTCATGGATGTATATAGTTCCTCAGTGTTGTGGCTGCTGATTCTTTTAGAGTTGAGCATATGACAGCTTTCGTTACTCGCCGTCTATGTGGGCCAAGTCCTTGCGTTTCATGTCTGTGTTCATAGCGAAGGTGCAGCCAGTGGTGACGTCTGTGGAGCGAGGTGAGATTCGGCATGCTACGCTACGGCAACGGCGTGCCGGTGGCGCCTTGTAGACGAAGAATCAAGCAGTGTAACGTACCATTAAACCAAATATCGTATTAAAGTACCTGAGAAGTCCTACAGTGGGTAGCAGACTGACTGCATTGAGACTGAAATCTGCAGAAGAAATCTCGCCTGACCCAGTCCTACATAATAACCGATAGGGAAAGAACGCCGTGCGCCGTGTAAGCCTCCACCGTTTGATCGTGATGTGCTGACCCCCGTAGCGAAGCATACGCGAAATGTCCAGATCATGACTCGAAAGCGGTGAATGGTCACGCCTCGCACGATGCAGCCCGAATAACACCGTCCCAGCGCCCCGGATCCAAATAACACAAAGTTCGCTTACCATTACCACGTCAAGCCCGGGTACATATCGTTTGTATCGTTGAGGTCGTACAAGTACATGTCAAGATCGAATCGGGCCTGTCACATCTGCGCCAGGTCGTTCAGAGCGTAGGACAGAGATCTGCGGGCTTCGAGCTCGTCAATGCCTTCGTGTGGGCGGTAGTGGTGTGCCACGATGCGGACAATTGCTCTGTACGATGTATACCTAAAACTATAGTTAGCCATAATTCTTTGTCTTGAGAATAGAAGACTTACATCAACAGCCTTGCCTTAACACTGCCCGTACTTACTGGACATTCGCCCAGACCTTGGAAGAAAGCATCGCTCCCGTCCGCTATTCCGCCGCTCATGAGTGAGTCACCCCAAATGACGTTTGAGAAGCCAACAAGGCCTGTGACTTGCTTGGTGTGTTCGTCGATAAGCACGTTCTGCGGATCACAGGCGTGGATCGCAACAAGTCTTGGTTGCGTGACCTCGTCTAAGTAATGGCTGCTTTGGCCAATGTAGTATCTGATGCTATCGTACGGAACGGTGATGAGCATGTCCTCGGCATCTCGCAGTATGGCCTCAAGGAGGGCCAAGAAAGCTCCTCGCCATGTTTTGCATCCTTTCTTCGCGAAGACACGATGCGTCATGCCAAATTGGGTCGCAGACAGTGCAGTGAGAGCGCCAACGTATTTACCCAGGGTCCGATCGATATTGCTCTTCTCGTTTAACGTGAGACTCGCCGCAATTTCTGACAACTTGCGGCCGGGCATGTGGCTCATCATGACATAGGGCGATCCTAACGCTCCACCTTCACCATCGAACTTGATCACCTGCGGGACTGGAAGCTGTGTGTATTCGTGTAGTGTCTCGAGGGTGGTCCGTTCGGTCTCCAAAAAGTATTTCTCATGGCGGAGCAGGCGGACGTTGTAAGCTGGTGGACACTTCAGAACGAGTCTGCTGCCGTCCGCAAGCTTCGTCAGGTACACTTGATGGAGCTGTCCGTGTAGTCGCTCGGCTTGCTGGACGGTGATTTTCGAAGATCGAAACACAGTGCAGATGACTTTCTGTATGCTCAGAAAATCTGGCGAGGCAGTGCATGACCGCGATGAGGAGGAAGATGCAGACGATGTTGAAGACGCTGTCGACGAAGGACGTGTCGGTCGAATGGAATATGTTCCACGGCTCATGGCGACGACAGGGTAGACAGCGACGTCGAGGGGAGGAAGATGCATTATGAAGGCTTACAAGAGTAAGGCGCTATATACTGATGCGAATATTTAGCGAGTTTCTGACTTGAATGGCTTGGTGCTTGACAGGAGTCAGGACCAGCCCGCAGCTTAAGAGGACCTGGATGAAGCCTTTCTTTTCCGTCCAGCAATAATTCATGATTCTCATGTTCCTCACACTGTTTCACCTGCGTCGTTGTTTGCAAAAGCAGACCCTCGTCGAGCGAGTATGTCCGTAAAGCGAAGTCCAGCGAACCGATGCCAAGAAGGACGTGTTCTATGTGAGATGTGATGCGAAGGTAGTGTTGCCGTACCACTCTACTCCGCGTCCAACGCCGCCAGCGTCTAACATAAACCCCAATTTCCCAGAGGCGCCACATGGCAGAAGCTACGCATCATCAGTAAGGACTGGGTCTCCCCCGATATGAGAAGCGAAGCCTCATGCAATAACGGGGCTTAAAACAGGTGTAGTGCTCGTCAACGAATGGCAAAAGGGAGCGGGTAAACTGCTGGAGAGACTACGCGAGAGGCGTCAAAATGTGTAGCAGTGTTCGTCAAAATTGGCCAAACTTGGCTAGTTGGCCGATTCGCTGCCTCGGCTGCGACATGTGGTTGGTTGCTTGGATACAGCAACATGTTGGCGCCATAAACACCATTTTCGCATTTCACTGATGGTACATGGCGATGGAACGTGAAGCAGCACGGAAACTGGCCGCGTGGACTTCGTATCATTCCAAATCTGAAGCGAAATGATCTACACAAGGGTAAACGACTGGGTCAAGCGAGGCGACGTTTTCTCTTCCAAGGTTTAGCCTGGTAATCAATATGCATTGGCCGGGCCTCTTCGTCATTTTCGTGTTTTGGATCGTCACGGTGGAGCTGGTCAACCCGCAAGTTTGGAGACGGCCCGGCGCTATAGTGTGTCGGATCTCGTGATCCTGCTGCTGCTGCTGCACCCCCTTGCTATTACTTATAGATTGCTTGTTTCCACACATGTTCGATGCCCTTTATCGAGAGCCCACTAATGCAACTCCATTCACGGTAGTCCAACTTCCCGAACGCCCTTGGCGCTGGGCTTGGGACCAAGAGATCTTGACGTGCGTACAAGAGTACTGGAGGACGCCACCCGGATTACCCATCGACTTTGACTCGCGTCGCCGACGTCTCTTCACCAGTCCGGGGTATTTGTCGGAGCTCGTCGATGTTGAAGCGCTTGAGCTTCTCAAAGTCGGGTCCGACGACGCTCATGCCCACAACGTTCTGCGGTGTGTCAGCGCTCATCAAAGCAGCAACGTGTGGCTGAAAACATGCATGATCGCACATGCGGTGAGCTTACCTTGTAGATCTCCACGAGAATAAGCAAGTCAAAACCTCCGAGATCTACCTTGTGCCCCGGGCCAACCATCGCCGCAACCGTCCTGATAACCTCATCCCTAGTCAACTCCGTACTGTTGCGAATAGATGGCCTGATGGCGAACTAGAATTTGTTTGGCGTCAGAACATTGCCACAAAGTTGTTCAAAGCGTATATGGAGCTAACCTTCTTTCCTGCCTGACCTGCAACATGGAAATGGGGCGCAAGAACCTGCTTTGCAACAATTTCGAGGCCCTTTGTATTTGCCTTCTCGGTCGCCGTGATTGGTGTCAGACGCTTCACATAACGACAGTTCTGTAACTGTGCGCCTGTGGTCAGGTCACGACAAATCCTTTCTACGAACGATACAGGCTCCACCGGCGACCGCGTCCGAAAGAACATTACTAAAACAAATATCAGCGGAATGAGCACAACGCAAATAAGCGACCTACAGCACTGAGTGTCCAGTTTCACTGACGTGAACAAGGAAGTTTTCGTGGGTTGACGAATGTCGGCGAGCTCCTGCTTAATTTCGGCTTCGATATCCACTTCGTCTTCAGTGGTCGGACTGCATTCCGCAACTGGGAGCTCTGCTTGGTCGGTCTGATACAGCTTCTTTGCGTACTGTGATTCGATTAGACCAAGTAGCCTCCGAGCCGAAGCCCATAGCCAGTCCCCGAAAAGGTGAGCGACTGACCTCATCAAACAGATCACGCAGGTCGCCGACGGACTTGGCTTCTTTCTTCATTGCACAGGTTGCCCATATGCCAACGTCACCTGGGGATAGTGCTCGCGGGTCCACTTTTCGGTCTCGCATTGCCCCTCCGTGTTGCTTGCCCTCGTATCCGGGTCAGTATTATTGGGTCTCTTACATCTGCAAGGCGGAAATGGGATCGCGCAGCCAGGACCATATGCTCCGAAAAGCCTCGCGGTTGCACAACAAAAGGCAACCTACTTTAGATTTTTTGTTCGAGCCACGCGTATTTGCTTCATCCGGCTCACCTTTCCGCTTCTTTGATATCGAATCAATCATGGTTGTCGTTGATGGTGTTGCGATGTGGAAACGATGAGGGAGGACCGGCGTGTTCAGAGTGAGGAAAATGCGGGTGAACAATTAAGTAAAAGCGCCTTGCCGTTTCTGGCAACTAGCGCCCTAACGCAAGCACTATCAAATCAGACACACCAACTTTACTATGAGTTAGCCCGATCTTGGTGTGCCGACCAAAATCATCTAATCCGACTCAATAATTGAGATAGGGACCAAGCAGTCTCACATTGCTGAGCAGGCGTTGCTCGACCGCCAACATAAGTTTAATGCAAGTTTGGAGACTGTCGTAAACTGTAATAAAGTGCCTACGGCGAATGGAGAGTCTAGCTGATCGATTGCATTATCAGATGGAGCCGTCAGACCGTCACTAGCGCGCACCCAGCAACTTAGTTGAAACTTGATGTTCCCACACCTCGCCGAACACTTCACATTCGAAACATGACACGCAGTGGAGGTGGCAAGCCTAGTCGTGGATTTGCTTAGCTAGCGTTCAATGTTGTAAAACGACTCCAGATTTCGTGTAGTATTATTGTTGCCACGAGACTACTACAGACCTAGCCGCTCTACCGCTTAGATCTGTAATATCTAGGGTGATCTGCTTCAGGAGGCTTGAAGGGCCAATCTTTGTACGCCTGTACGAGCTCATGAATCATCTCTGTCGTCAACATCCTGACTCTGAAATGCTTCATCTGCATTCTCCCTCCCTTGTCTGGATTTGTCAAACTAGGACATTCATCAATGATGCCGGATAAGCCGTGCTGCATGGAGTCCAGAGCGAGGGCTAGCGGTGATCCCGTGTTCTGGTAGGTTCCATAAATAAAGTCCTGCATCCACTCGGACCAGTCTTCACTGTCGCCTGTTGGCCTGGGCTTAGGAGAAGCGGAAATAAGACAAAGTCGATTCCTCGGCCACGCCTCATCTTTGCGAAACAGAAGAGGTTCGAACGTACGCCGATCCCACTGTATTCGTGGTCCCGGCGGATAGCGAAGACTGATACGATCATCAACTTCCACGGAAGGATAACCTTGGTAGGTTTCTGTGAATTTCTCAATGGCTTGATCCCATGCACGATCCAAGTGCTCGATCTGCGAGACGAGAGAATCTCTCTCTGGTCCCTCATCCATCCTAAGGGCTTGGCACTCGAGGACATACATTTTCTCACCTATGTCGGCTGCTGCCTCACAAGACACCTTGGTGCGCAGGTTGTTTGTCGACACACTCTTGTTATGCTTGAATTTCCGGACCTCGTCGTTGGCGAACAGAGATTTTGGGTACGAATTCTTTGTCACGGTCCCAAGTGGATCCATGAGGAGATCGGGATATTTGCTGCTGATCTGCTTCTGTAATTCAACGAGCTCGACGAAGGACTGTTGCATCCACCCGATGGTAGACTTACCCTCGAGCTGCAACCTCTGCAGGAAAGGGTAGAAGGTGTTCACGCGGCTGATGCCCGTTCCACCTGAGCTTTCTTCAACGTGCTTCGCATACTCGTATGAATCTTCCCGACGGTGTGGTGGGACATCCATGCCGTTCTCGCGTCCAGACCGTAAAGCACGGACGAGGCTTTCCATTTCGTACTGTGGCTCACGGCTAGGCGAACCCCTGCCTATAAGACGCACCTGGTGCGCTGATTGTACTACCAAGCTCATGTCCTGCAGCATCTCGGCACGCTGGTTTCCTTGTTGCTTCCGAGCCGTGGCCTGAGCAATCAGGTTACTGGAGTCCTCGTTGTGCATCCAAAAAAGCATACGAACTGGTCCGTAAGCGTGAAAAAGGTCGTTGGACCACGCTGCAGTAGAAAAGTGATAATACATTTGTCTGGCCATCGAGTCAAACCCCATTCCAGTGAGCGGAGGATCCCACACTAATGAACCGGTCACGAGTAGTGTGTTGTTGGCTTCTTGGGCCGCAGGATCTGCCGGGTCTATACGAGTCTGTTGTGGAAACAGTCCCTCGTCGACAATCTGGCGATAGGAGTCTAGGCTGAGAGGGTCCTTGTTGACCAGCTTGTATTTGGACCCAGGCGCATTCAGCAGCGGGTCTAGGAACTCCTTGTAGATATCAGGACTCGGTTCGAGGAGAACGTGGTTGCGGGGTTGAAGGAAGTCGTGGAGCTTCTGAGACCAGAGACCTGCACCAGGGTTGATGTCAAGGATGTCGCAGCCTCTGTGCTGCTCCAAAATATGGCTCATGTACTTCAAAACGTCGTCTGGACAGCTAATGTCAGCGTTGTGCAAGTAAATTGGGGCCGCCTCCCAAAGAAACAACATACCACACAAGCCTGGACTTACAATCTGGGTGCGGACGTGGCCAGCAGAAGAGGTTTTTGACATCTTGCCCTTCTCTTTGGGCAACTTCTTTGCCAATTTCGGATGCATCACCTTGCTCAATGCGCCCGCCAAAGGGTATTCATGACTGGTCGACAGTTTCTCTTCGGTCCAATGGTCTGCCCAGCGCCGAGAAAAGGCAGCGCCCCGCAACTGAGTCCATGGTGCTTTCGTGATGCTTGAACGACACGTCGAGCGCCGATACAACGGGCGCATACGAAACATCGAGGTCCTAGAGTGTGCGGCGACATCTCGAAGTTCGGGATGCTGCGATGATGTTGTTGATTAGCCCCGTGCGCAGCGCTAGTGACTAACCCATGATCGCATCCATCCGGCGATTCTCAACGCGCAAAACGCACAGCAGCACAATTGGCACGAGGAACCCGATTCCCGCTCGCGGAGTGACAAACTCGGCGCGGGGCTACACGCGAAGCCTGTTATGACTATGCGAGGGGTGACAAGTCCCCACTTGTGCACTTGTGCCGCTGATAAGCTGTCCGATCAGAAGTGCATCTGATCGTTGTCACTCCGCATGATTGTCCTGATGAGCTGCTTTGTCGAACACATATCGGCCTATTCGATTCTGGCCGCTGGCGCATGTAGATACTAGCTTCTAGGCCTCAGGCAGTGCTTTCTATTATCCGAAGAAGAAGCGCAACTACATTGCCGGTTACAGTCTAAAAGCACCATCGCGGCTTCGCTAGCTGCCAAACCCGTACCACAGGTCAGTTTGGATGTTCTTGGTCGAGAAGAGATCAGATCTCAAAAATTTCGTCGTCAACTCGGAGTAACTGGCACTGCCCTCAAGAACAGCCCTGCTGTTGGTGCACTTGTTGTTGATATGGTCCTGGCGAGTCGAGCGCAGGTGCGAACGTGGGAGATCATGAGATAGAGACGTGATAACAGGGTCGATGAGGGTCTCTAGAGTACGAAGGAACGTCAAAATCCGGACGAAATAGACATGGACTTTGGAGAGATGGATGACGGGGGTATGAATCGGGACATAAGGTTTCACTGCGGCAATATTCACTGTTACTACGCAGCCTGGTGTAAATTCGCGTACCTCATTATACCTGGCTTGGCTTTCGGTGGGTTGTATGAAAGCGGACTAACATGCTGTGCAGCGTGCGAGCTGAGTTGCGGCGCTCGAGTGACATACGCAGTAGTGGTGTAACAAGTCATCGTGCAAGTGTTTGAATACGGAGAAGACTTGGGTTAGACAATCTTGAGCGTGCAAGAATACAGGTACAGCGGTTTTCCTCATGAGCCTTTCATGTTTACGACAAGCGAGTTGGTAGTGTGGAACAGTCGTTATTGAACATTGAGCATACAGCGTGATAGCGTGGCTCTCGTTGGTAGAAGCTTTCTTGGAAGATTAAAAAGAGGCTCGTGTGCATCTTCGTCGCCAGATGCTAATCTTCTTGGTGTGGTCTTACCATGGCTTGAGATATATCTTGGGTTTACCTCCTAGAGCATGCAATGAAACGTGACGGTGTCTGTGAAGTGGGAACCCCGAACGGCGCCTGCGGTTGTATCCAGTTAATATAGTTGTATGTTTTATGATTTGAAATGCACCTCTTCGAGAATTGTTGATGTTTGCTCGTGCGCTTCGAGCGGCGGTACAGTGCGTGGCTATTTTCGTACGGATCTTACTATCTAGCACATTTACTTGCGAGCTCGGCGTCAGTCGGTACTCTTGGTGAGGTTGGTAGAAGACAAAACAGACTGACGGCTCTACAGCCAAGAATGAAGCCACTTGCAGAACAAGTAGAATAAGCAGGACAAAGTAGCCGACTAGCATAGATACAGCGATGGATAAGTTATTACAAAATGTGAACACAGTCTTTCAACGACGCGAGTAGAGCTTCCGTAATGTTGACTAACTCGAAAGGTTCCTGGGCTGTGACCGGTGGCTTTGTGTTGCTCAACGTCCAGCATAGAAGTTTGGCACAGCAGCGTGCATGGTTTCTCAGTGTTATTTCGAAAAACGGCTTCACGCCTGACACAATGCTGTTTCCTCCACAGTTCTGCCATGAGATTACCCGCAGTGTCTACTTGTTCCCATAATTAGAGCGTAAACTATGCTTGACATCACGACGTTGGTGTTGTAGTTCACGCCACGATACCTAGGTCGCTGAAGCTTTCGCCGCCCATCGCCGTTCATTACAGCGCCGCAAAACACATCGCATGAATCATCAAGTGCACCGACTTCAAGGAGTGGAATGCGGTGCCTGCAAGATCGGCGCGAAGCTGTTGTTCGTCGAAGTGTTGTTCGCATATGAGAAAGAGGCTGTGCTTGCGGTTCGACACTGCCACGTTTCAGAGCCATCCCGCAAGGCAAGCAACGGCGACGTTTTTTGAAGGCCTAGAATAGAATGAAAAAACTTCCCGAGCTGCGGGAAGGAGAATGTGGGCCGCAAAACGTTGTCGATATCCCGCCTCCACGCCTGTGCGTTCGCATCGCAAGACGTTTGGTCGTTCGGGCGCCCAAAGTGTCGTGCTTGCAAAACGTGACTTCAGGCAACCTGCGTTGAATCGGTTGTTGGTTGCCTGTTCAAGGCTCTAGGTTTCTGAATAGAGTGGGCTGTTGTAGACGGATGGGAGCTTCCGTGGCTGCATCATAGTGCAGCAGTACAATCTCGCGTCAACCGCAAGTCCTTTACTGTGCGGCACAATACCAAGGCTCACTGGGCCAGTCCTCCAACAACAATGGGTCGAATCTCCGTTGCCGGGCTTGCTGAACAAGAGTCATGCGGCCTCCTGCGTGCACACCTAGCATGAGAAACACAGCAAACCTTAGGCAGGTCAAAAATCGTGTGTTACTGGTGAAAACAACTTGCATAATTCTGTACTGCAGCGAATTGGGTGTCTACGGTGCGTCATCTCAGACGACCGTGTTGAGGATAAGAGAACCATGGTCTCTTCGTGTCAGGGATCAACGAGGAGAGCATATGGTAGTCGTAGCCCATAGTACGACACTCGCAGCTCGTCTTCTAGTGTTGCCGACCCGCAGTATACTCCAACAACTCGTGCGTTCTGGCAGATGATCATGGGAACAGTGTGAAGGGACCTACCATTACTGCGCCAGTGACATTGCAGGTGCAAATTGTAGGAGCAAAGTGTAGAATCGGGGTCTGTGCATTACGAGGCGTCACTGGCCTTGGAGTTACCGCAGTGATTGGGAAAGCAGTCGTCCCTACCTGATGCGCCGATTTCCAAGTATGTTAGAAAAGCTCTGCTAATTCTCAAGCCCATGTCAAAAGCATACTGGTCTGATAGTGAGCACTCGATTCCAAGTGCGAATTCCTGCAGTATGCAATTGCTTTGCATCTACCTTCTTCACCCATTCATCGTGAGGCAGACCTGACATCGCGACGGGCCATCAACCATCAGGGCACGTCCAGGGCGGGACTACAACACATTCGGCGCCGTCTGATCTTCGGCAACGCCGTCGATTCGTCCGCACGACGTCTAGCCGCTTGAAATTGAAAAGGCTAAGAGGCGACAAAGCAACACGGTTGGCTATGTCTCTTCATGCTCTTTGTGCTCGGCGATTCCAGCATCGTTCGGGCGTTTCTGTGCAGTGACGAAGATGATTTGAAATGAAGTGTATTCTTACCTTTCGCAGATGCCGCCTTGGCTCGGCTCGATCAAGAGTTTCAAATCCTGGCAGGCCAGCGCAGCAATTTTTTGAGAGTGTAGCAACTGAAAGTGCAATCTTAACGTGCCGCCTCGTTCTGACTCAGACCTAGTTGTAGCTTCACACAAGAAGCGATCTAAGCGCACGTGCCTCTTCTAAGTACTTGGACCCCACACGACGGCACAGCGTGGCCGTGACCCTCAAATGCTGCTCTAACTTTAGCAGCCGTAATCCCGAAACGAGCACGCTAGCCCGGCCGCACACCGACCAGCCACGCGACGATCGCTGTCTATCAATCCACAGCCATAGCCATGGTGATGGGAAGCTCACCTTTCTTGCCCCCTCATCTGCGACCGTCTCTGATGTCGTCTTACCGCATGCCAGACAACGCGCTAGTGCGAATGGCGGCTTTGCATGCACATGTGCAGCCATCTCAACGTGGTTTGCGCAGAAGGTGCGCATCAACTCGCGCAGGCACCGACAGCAAATCTTGGTGCTGTTCGGCAACAGCGCGCTCCAACCTCACGGCAGCCAATCTGCTATGGCCCGGGAACTCGACGTTGCTGGAGCCTTCATCCCAGAGGACGGATCCTGGTCGGCCGCCTGCTAGACCCATACTAGCGGCAATGCTGGGTAGTCCAGTTGGGCGGTACCTTTATGTGACAAGGATCGACTAGCCGACCCCAAGGCTCACTCGGGCACCGCAATAATTGCGTGCAAGATGAGTAGTGCCGGTGCTGAATGAGAACTAGATAGCAGCTTTGGAGCGACGTCGAATTGGGAATCCAGCGCGCATGCCTTAGTTCATATCTAACCCCTTCAATCACCTCTACTACTAGTCTGATCCTTCATGCTGGGCATGCACCCGAAGACGATATGCTCAGATTGAGCGTACATAAGCTTCTCGAATGCGCCTCAGATCGACTTACAGAGCATTTCGTCCCACGCGGGTAACGGCGTCGATATTTTGGTACATCAGGCCTCCCTCCATCAAGCGGCGCGAGACATTTGAACACCGCCACTTCTCGCCACGCTACATCCTACCGGTCTCAAGCCTCAGCCCTATTCTGCGGAGGGGATTCCAAGTCATTCGCGGACTAAGCCTGTTGCACCCCGGCTAGTAACCCGTCTACCGTCTCATCCCAGAAGCTCGGTCTGTGCCATAAGACTGGTTCACCTCATCAAGCTAGCAATACATTCAAGTGTACTGGCGTCCACTCACAATATCCTCGAGTTCTTATAACGCAACGTCTGCACGTCGGTAGACCGATAACCAATACCAACCATTCTCGGATCGCCCTTTGTCATTCTTCAGTCCACGATCACTTCCCGCCTAGATGATCATGACCTACTACTCTACGGACTCGGAGCTGGCACTCATGGCGCCTGTGGATGACAGCATGGGTCACTTGTTCCCCGCCAGCTCGTGCCAGTCGCCACCCAGTATCATGTACTCTCCACCTCTGCAACAACTATCCCATCCAACGCCCACCACGTTACCTGGCAACGGGGGAATCTTCTCTTACCCGCACGACTATAGACAAGTCATGGAATCACCATACCCCTCTCACGCGCCTTGGTCGTCTCAGTCTTCCCCAATGGCCATGCCACAGGTCTCCTCATACTCGTACCCACCATTTACAGCTATGACCGCTGGACCGATAATGGCACCAGATGCAGGGCTCTTGCCTCATTCTTTTGGAGGATCACGGCCTTCAAGATCCCATTCCGCATCGTCTTCTGTAGGCCTTGGCCTGTCATCAAATGCTCCTTCAGAACGATCACCACCCTCTCTTTCGCGCTCTCTCTCACCCAGCTCACCCGACCTTCGGGCGTACGGTTTCCCGAACAAGAACGGCACGTGGAGCTGTGCTTACCCTGGATGCACTTCAAGAGCTGTATTCACACGCGGATGCGATCTACGGAAACACCACAAGCGTCACACCAAATCGTTCTTCTGCCGGCACGCAGACTGCCCTCAGTCCACAGGTGGTGGTTTTTCGAGTAAGAAGGATCTTGCTCGACACGAGGCGAAGCACAACCCGGGGGTTCTTTGCGACTGGGACGGTTGTGACAGGGTCTTCAGTCGTGTAGACAATATGGTGAGTACCACAGTTTCGTGCACATTGAGGAACACTCTTGCTAATTTGGTGTGAAGCGAGACCACGTCAAGCGCATTCACCTCAAAGCCTCACGCAAGTCGATATGTTCGTAGAACATCACATTGCAACAGCTTTTGCTTCACTCTCTACAAGCCTTGGGAGCCGGTATCTGACTTCCCGCAACGCCCGACCCTGTCAATACAACATTGACGAGGAGCCGTTCCGAACAAAATTCTCGCAGTACTACCGTCCCGAATGGTAGCCGGCCGCGGGCTACTCCAACTTTTTACTTTCGTTCACGATACCCCATGTTTGCATCACTGCTCGGTGCTCTAGCCTTGATATCACCAGGCTCAGCCGGTAGTCTATTTGTGTTTTCGCATAGCAACGGCGTTCTAGCGTCACCGGATCAATTCAGCATATCTGAGCTCCTTCTGGACTTGTTGAGATGATCGATGTGTGTTTGCATAGAGGGCAGAAAAAACGCTGCCTACCTAGGTAGGTCCAGCCGTTCTGACTAGAATATCAAAATCATAGCAGCAATTTCTAAGCTCTCGATCTCTCCAACACAATTGTGACGTTCTGATCAGGACCCATTCAAAAGCATGGGCCCAACCGGCGACGGCTTTAACATCGAACGCACTAGCTCCGTTAGGCGTAGGACGGGTAGTCTGAGACGGCGGCTATTTAGCGTTTACCCCTGCTTTTTAACGAGTGCGAGGCTGACTCAAGAGCGCATCGAAAACCCCAACCACTCTGACCTTTCTCTCCAGTGTCTCCACTATTATCGACGACGATCAACGATGCTCAGTGGTTGGAGTTGGACGGAGACATTGAGACGCAGCTGGGTCCGATTGTTGGTGGCTTTGTGCGCTTCGGGGTCTTACATCGCCCGATCTCACATGATGGGACGCTTCAAAATGGGCCATGACGATGCTTACATCAGACGTGTTATAGCACAACACATCGCCTTTAGGGGCAAAGCATGAAGGCTTCCCGCCACTCGGGCGGTTTCAGTGGGATCTGTACTGTGCATGTTGTGCGTGACAGGGCAGAAGGCTACAGAAAAGGCTGGGTCCCTGCATCCAGAGAAGTTGGCCCAAGCCTTGGCGGACAATCGACAGTTGTCGGAAATGATTTAGCATACCTGAGTCAGTTCTAAGTATTTTCGTCATCGCATCGACTAGGTGACCTTGGGAATGCCATCGTCAGTTTTTCTCGCAGCCTGCAAGTTGCTAGATGCTCGGAATTACTAGCGTAGCCGGTAGTAAAGGTGTGGGTTACACCGCTAGGTAGGACGACTGGTTAGGTCGCCGACAAGACCTCGCCGAGACGGCGATTCAAATTATCGTACCATCAATCGCAGACTACAACGGCGAGAGACTTTCTACTATATTCGCGAGGCTGACTACGTGAAGAGATGGGTAATCGGACAGCGTTATGCTTGGAAACTCACACATGGGCTGCATTTAGGTTTCATATATGAGCGAGAAGGGCGGCGATCGATACGACGGAGCCAGAACGACATCACGGCCGGTAGAGGACCAATCTACCTGGGTAGGTGCGCTGGCGAGTAACCACGAATTCCGAATGACAGTTTTGGATTGAGGAACTCGCTTCAATGACTTCTCGTTGTGACGGTCTGGATTTAGAGTCGTGCTTTCCAAAGCCTGCGATCTCACGGAGTGCGCCTGCGATCAATCCTTCGAACATCATACTATTATGCTGCAATGTATCAGGTTAACCCACATTTTCTGAAAAGATTACAGATCCAGCACCAAATCAAGAATAGCCATGCTTTTGTCTGCGCAAGAAATGCTGCATGTCGCTAGCTCTTCAATACGTGCCCCAATTCTTGAACGGAGTAATTTCAGACACAAACATCCACAAGACAACTGCTTGAAGTCAACATAAGGTTGTCATGCTGGCGCCACAACTCGCAGAGGTACGCGGATTTCCAGTCAGCTTC
>Ga0265780_10003782_pt1 | contig 19740 bp, 11 predicted proteins | sample P1T30metagenome_FD_192432 | JGI IMG/M metagenome (GOLD analysis project Ga0265780, IMG submission 192432) | Plant litter microbial communities from East Loma Ridge, Irvine, California - P1 T30 | ecosystem: Environmental > Terrestrial > Plant litter > Unclassified | place: USA: California...
CGCCACGGCGGTGGTCACCGCGGCGATGTTGCGCACCTGGCCGGTCAGGTTGGACGCCATGAAGTTGACGTTGTCGGTCAGGTCCTTCCAGGTGCCGCCGACGCCCGGCACGTAGGCCTGGCCGCCGAGCTTGCCTTCGGTACCGACTTCCCGCGCCACCCGCGTCACTTCCGAGGCGAAGGAGGACAGCTGGTCCACCATCACGTTGATGGTGTTCTTCAGTTCCAGGATCTCGCCCTTGACGTCCACCGTGATCTTCTTGGAGAGGTCGCCGTTGGCCACCGCGGTGGTCACGTCGGCGATGTTGCGCACCTGGCCGGTCAGGTTGCCCGCCATCGAGTTCACGCCGTCGGTCAGGTCCTTCCAGGTGCCGGCCACGCCCGGCACGTTGGCCTGGCCGCCCAGCTTGCCCTCGGTACCCACCTCGCGCGCCACCCGCGTCACTTCCGAGGCGAAGGAGTTCAGCTGGTCGACCATCACGTTGATGGTGTTCTTCAGCTCCAGGATCTCGCCCTTCACGTCCACCGTGATCTTCTTGGAGAGGTCGCCGTTGGCCACCGCGGTGGTCACGTCGGCGATGTTGCGCACCTGGCCGGTCAGGTTGCCCGCCATCGAGTTCACCGAGTCGGTCAAGTCCTTCCAGGTGCCGGCCACGCCCTTCACCATCGCCTGGCCGCCCAGCTTGCCCTCGGTGCCGACCTCCCTTGCCACCCGCGTCACTTCCGAGGCGAAGGAAGACAGCTGGTCCACCATCACGTTGATGGTGTTCTTCAGCTCCAGGATCTCGCCCTTCACGTCCACCGTGATCTTCTTGCCCAGGTCGCCGTTCGCCACCGCGGTCGTCACCGCCGCGATGTTGCGCACCTGGCCGGTCAGGTTCGAGGCCATGAAGTTCACGTTGTCGGTCAAGTCCTTCCAGGTGCCGGCCACGCCCGGCACATAGGCCTGGCCGCCGAGCTTGCCCTCGGTGCCGACCTCGCGCGCCACCCGCGTCACTTCGGAGGCGAAGGAGCGCAGCTGGTCCACCATCACGTTGATGGTGTCCTTCAACTGCAGGATCTCGCCGCGCACGTCGACCGTGATCTTCTTGGAGAGGTCGCCGTTGGCCACGGCGGTGGTCACTTCCGCGATGTTACGCACCTGCGAGGTCAGGTTGCCCGCCATCGAGTTCACCGAGTCGGTCAAGTCCTTCCAGGTGCCGGCCACGCCCGGCACGTAGGCCTGTCCGCCCAGCTTGCCCTCGGTGCCGACTTCGCGCGCCACGCGCGTCACTTCCGACGAGAAGGACGAAAGCTGCTCCACCATCGTGTTGGCGGTGGTGGCCGCACGCAGGTACTGGCCCTTGAGCGGGTGGCCGTCGACTTCCAGCGCCATGGTCTGCGACAAGTCGCCCTTCGCCACCGCGCCGATCACGCGCGCCATCTCGGTGGTGGGGCGCACCAGGTCGTCGATCAGGGTGTTGACCGAGCTGATGATGGTCGACCAGCCGCCCACCACTCCCGGCACGTCGGCGCGCTGGGTCAGGTGACCTTCGCGGCCGACCACGCGCGAGACTTCCGTGACCGTCTCGACCATCTTCTGCTTGGTCTCGATGATGTCGTTCAGGGTGTCGGCGATCTTGCCCGACACGCCGGTCCAGTCGGACGGCATGCGGACGGAGAAATCGCCTTTTTTCAGGGCCATCAAGGTAGACAGCAGCAGTTTGACATCGAGCTGTTCAGCCATGTCGGTCATGTTATTCATCGACTAGGTTTCCTCTGGAAGAGAAAAAGGGAAGGGCGCTACGTCGGCCGTCGCGGTGCGGGAAGCAGGCCCGAAAGGCCGTTGGAAATGCTGCACCTGCGGTCACGATGGAGGGGACGGACGCTTTGTTAAATAGATAAAAACCAAAAGATACTCTTGTCTTCAGTCAAGTCAAGCTTTGTCGTGTGTTGTTTGACAAGAACTGACCCGGCACTCATAACTTGCATTCCTGCAATTTTAAACAGACAATTCGCGCGAAGATAAATTAAATTAACAATTTAGGTCGCACGATTGGTAGAAATCGATTTCATACCATCGCGAACAAGCTTTTTGTTTAGCTAGACAAGCACAAGGGAACTAGTCATGATGTATAAAATAATAATTTTTCGTGCTTTTTGGTTACAACTCATCTAGCATTTCGACTGTCAATACAAACTACAGCGCGAGGTAGACATGAAGACCGTCGAACTTGACGAGCTGCTGCACAGCGATAACGCGTCGGATTGGGGCAAAGCGCTGTTTTCCATGGGCCGCGATTACGGCTTCGACAAGGTATTGTTTGCGATGTCGGGCTCGCGCCATGCGCGCCTGGACAATGCGTTTATCCAGACAAATTACCCAGCGAAGTGGCGTGAGCGCTACGATGCCGAACGGATGGCGTACATCGATCCGATCATCAGCCATTGCCTGCAGAGCACCCTGCCGCTGATCTGGCAGCCGGAACTGTTCCGCAGCCAGGCCCAGCGTGCGCTGTACGACGACGCTTGCGCCCATGGGCTGCGCGCCGGCGTGACCTTGCCGATCCATGGACCGAGCGGCGAGTTCGGCATCCTGTCGTTCGGGGGGAATGCGCCGGCCGACCCGGCCTGGACGCGCAGGGTGACGTCCCTGTTTCCCGAGCTGGCGCTGATGCGCGACTATGCGTTCGCGTCGGCGGTGCGCTTCTGCCCGCCTACCGCCCAGGAGGCGGCGCCGCGCCTGACGCCACGCGAGCTGGAAGTGCTCAACTGGGTCATGGTGGGAAAATCGTCGTGGGAGATTTCAAAGATCACCGGCTGTTCCGAGGCAACGGTGAACTTCCACATGGGTAATATCAGGCAGAAGTTCAACGTCAACACTCGGCAACAGGCGGTCGTGAGGGCTATTTCCCTCGGGCTTATCACCCCAGAAGATCACCATCGTTGAGCTTGCCGTTCACATACAGTTTCAACAGCAAGGCAACCGGGGCCGGAATGGCGAGACCAGTCTCGAAGCGGCTCCCGCTCGACTGGGTCACGCCGAAGCGCCCCCAGAATTTCTCTTGGCTTTCGCGCTTGCTGATGCGGTAGCGCTTCAGGTCGGGAATGGAAAGAGCCGGCGTCGCCGGTTTCATGGTACCTGCCGGTTCACGCAGGCTTGCTTCGGTAATGAAATCATTAGCCATCGCCGCTCCTCCAGGGAAAGATGTGTGGGAGACAAGTATTCCATGCATCATTCATTCCGCGTCCTAGCAACCCTGCTAGTTCCGGCGGGAATGACCTGGAGGCGGTGGGCAAAATCCCGTGGAATGTGGTTTGCGCTCTATCAAAAGACAGAGCGCAAACCACGGGAAGCACTTGCCGATTCAGCTGCTTTCCCTGGTTTAAGCCAATGTCCTATTTAAGTTGCCTCAGCAAGAAGGCATAGGTCAATGCATACATCGTCGCGGTCTGCTCGTTATTCGCCGCGCCGGCATGGCCGCCCTCCGTGTTTTCCCAGTACAGCACCTCGTGGCCCTGGGAGGCCATCAGTGCCGCCATCTTGCGGGCGTGGGCGGGATGCACGCGGTCGTCGCGGGTCGAGGTGGTAAACAGCACGCGCGGATACTGCTTGTCGGCGCTGACCCGGTGGTAGGGCGAATACTTGGCGATGGCCGCCCACTGCTGCGGGTCGTCCGGGTCGCCGTACTCGCCCATCCAGGAAGCGCCGGCCAGCAGCAGGTGGTAGCGGCGCATGTCCAGCAAGGGCACCTGGCACACCACGGCGTTGAACAGGTCCGGGCGCTGGGTGAGGGCGGCGCCGACCAGCAGGCCGCCATTGCTGCCGCCCATGATGCCGAGGTGGCGCGGGCTGGTCAGCTTGCGCCGGATCAGGTCCTGGGCCACGGCGAGGAAGTCGTCGAAGGCTTTCTGGCGGTTTTCCTTGAGCGCTGCCTGGTGCCAGCGCGGTCCGAATTCGCCGCCGCCGCGGATGTTCGCCAGCACGTAGGCGCCGCCCTGGTCGAGCCAGGCCGCGCCGGTCACGCCGCTGTAGAAGGGTTTCAGCGAGACCTCGAAGCCGCCGTAGCCGTACAGCAGGGTCGGATTGGCGCCATTCCATTCCAGGTCTTCGCGCATCACCACGAAGTAGGGTACATAGGTGCCGTCGAGCGACCTGGCGGCGAACTGCCTGACGGTGTACGGCGCCGCGTCGAAGAAGGCCGGCATCGACTTGAGCAGCTCGCGCCGGTCGTCGCCGACATGTCCGAGCCAGGTGCTGGTGGGGGTCAGGAAGTCGGTGACGGTCAGGAAGTAGTGGTCGGATTCGATCTCGTCGACGGCGTCGACTTCGAGCGCGCCCATGGCCGGCGCGTCGACCTCGCGCCGGCGCCAGTTGCCGTCGGCGAAGCGCAGCTCGACCACGCGGTTCTTGACGTTGTCGAGGATGGTCAGCAGGATCGCGCTCCTGGTGGCCGTGACGCCGTCGAGCGAGGTGGTGGGCGTCGGCTGGAACAGCAGTTCGAAATCGACGTCGCCGGCCATGTAGCGCTCGAAGTCCATGGCCAGCAGCGCGCCCTGCGGCCAGTTGCGGCCCCCGGCGTCCCAGTCCGAGCGCAGTTCGATCACGATCTCGCCGCGCACCGTGAAGGCGTTGGCGTCGAGCGGTTTCGGCACGGGGACCAGGCGGTCGCCCTCGCGCAGGAACAGTTCGCTGCTGTAGAAATCGATCTGGCGGTTGACGAACTGGCGCTCGAAGCCGGGTTCGAAGGTTTTCCAGGCCGAGGCGGACAAATCGTCTTCCAGCGCCTCGTAGACGGTGACGGCGTCAATCAGCGGCGTGCCGCGCTTCCACTCCTTGACGATGCGCGGATAGCCCGAACTGCTCATGCTGCCGGGGCCGAAGTCGGTGGCCACGAACACGCTGTCATGGTCGATCCAGCCGATGCTGGTCTTGGCTTCCGGGACCACGAAGCCGTCAGGCACGAAGGCCTTGGCGGCGAGGTCGAATTCGCGCACCACGTGGGCGTCGCCGCCGCCGCGCGAGAGCGAGACCAGGCAGCGCTCGCCGCGCGGCCTGAGCTTGACGCTGCCGGCCCAGACCCAGTTCTCGTTCTCCGCGCGCGCCAGCGCATCGAGGTCGAGCACGATCTCCCAGTCCGGCTCCGGCTTGCGGTATTCCTCCAGCGTGGTGCGGCGCCACAGGCCGCGCTCATGCTCGGCGTCGCGCCAGAAATTATAGTAAAAGTCGCCGTGGCGGCCGACCCAGGGAATGCGCTCCTTGGCGTCGAGGATGGTCTTCAGGCGTGCGCGCAGCGGCGCGTAGCCGGCGCCCGCGGTGAGTTCGGCTTCGCTGTGGCCGTTGCGTTCGCGCACCCAGTCGAGCGCGCGTTCGGAGCCTACCTCTTCGAGCCAGCCCCAGGTCTCGTCGGCCGGGGCGGCGTTGGCCGTGGTGGCGTTGACATGTGTGTCCTGCATCGCGTTTCCTTGTTCCTGTCATGCTCGCGTGAGCGGTGGCGCCATGGTAGCAAACCCGCCCGCCGCGGGTGCGACCGCGCTTGTCGCATCCAGGCCCGCCAGCTCTACCAATCGCCGGCGCCAGGGAGTATGCTTCGGGGATTCCCTCGACGCCCGCCATCATGCCAGCCCCGATCACTCCCGGTCTTCTCATCCTCCACGGCAACCAGATGGAGCTGCTGCGCGCGGCGGTATTCGACTTCTTGCGCAGCCACCCGCTCGGCCCCCTCGAGGAAGAGCTGGTGCTGGTGCAGTCGAACGGCGTGGCCGAATGGCTCAAGATCGCGCTGGCCGAAGACCTCGGCGTGTGCGCCGCCACCCGGGTCGCGCTGCCGGCGCGCTTCCAGTGGCAGGCCTACCGCGGCATGCTGGGGCCGGAGCGGGTGCCGCGCCGCTCCCCGTTCGATAAGGATGCGCTGACCTGGCGCCTGATGCGCCTTCTGCCGGAACTGCTGCAGAAGGACAAGTTCGAGCCGCTGCGCCACTTCCTGTCCGACGGCGACCCGGAACGGCGCCTGCAGCTGGCCGAACGCCTGGCCGACCTGTACGACCAGTACCAGGTCTACCGCGCCGACTGGCTGAGCGACTGGGCCGAGGGCCGCGACCAGTTGCGCCGTCCGGGCAAGGATCCGGTCGCGCTGGCGCCGGACCAGTGCTGGCAGGCCCAGCTCTGGCGCGAGATCCACGCCAGCATGCCGGCCGAGCGCCGCTGGTCCGGGCGCGCCACCATCCACCAGCAGTTCATGGCCGCCGTCGAGGCGGACCGTGCGCCGGCCCAGCGCCTGCCGCGCCGCGTGATCCTGTTCGGCATGTCGACCCTGCCGTACCAGACCATCGAGGCGATGGCCGGGCTGTCGCGCCATACCCAGGTGCTGGTGGCGGTGCCGAATCCCTGCCAGTTCTACTGGGGCGACATCATCGACGGCCGCGAACTGCTGCGCGCCGCCTACAAGCGCCAGCAGCAGCGCGATGGGCGCGACCTGTCGGCGATCCCGGTCGAGGAACTGCATGCGCACAGCCACCCGCTGCTGGCGAGCTGGGGGCGCCAGGGCCGCGACTTCATCCGCATGCTCGACGAATTCGACGGCGACCATGGCAGCAAATTCAGCAACCTGCGCGTCGATTTGTTCTCGGATGAAGAAGGCGGGACCCTGCTGGGCCAGGCCCAGGCCGCGATCCGCGACCTGCTGCCGCTGTCCGAGCACCCGCACGCGCCGCCCGCGCTCGATGACTGCTCGATCGAATTCCACATCGCCCACAGCGCCCAGCGCGAGGTCGAAGTGCTGCACGACCAGCTGCTGTCCTGGTTCGCCGATGCCGCCGGCCAGTTCGCCGGCCGGCCGCTGCGTCCGCGCGACGTGGTCGTGATGGTGCCCGACATCGACGCCTTCCAGGCCGCCATCCACGCCGTGTTCGACCAGCACAAGCCGGGCGATCCCCGCCGCATCCCTTTCGAGATCGGCGACGTCAAGGACCGCAGCGTGAATCCGCTGGTGAATGCGCTGGAGTGGCTGCTGCGCCTGCCGCAGCAGCGCTGCCGCCAGAGCGAGGTGCGCGACCTGCTCGACGTGCCGGCGCTGGCCGCGCGCTTCGGCCTGCTGGATGACGACTTGCCGACCCTCGGCCGCTGGATCGAGGGCGCCAGCGTGCGCTGGGGCCTGGACCAGCACCACCGCGCCGGCCTGGGCCTGGGTTCGGCCGGCGAGCAGAATTCCTGGCTGTTCGGCATCCGCCGCATGCTGCTCGGCTATGCCACCGGCACCGGTCCGGGCTTCAACGGCATCGAGCCGTACGCCGAAGTCGGCGGACTCGATGCCGCGCTGGCCGGTTCGCTGGCCGAACTGGTCGAAGCGCTGCTGGCCTGGCACGAACTGCTGGGCGCCAGCCTGCGCCCGGAAGAATGGGGCGAGCGCGCGCGCGCGCTGCTGGCGCGCTTCTTCCGCGCCACCGATGAAGCCGACCGCCTGGTGCTGAACCAGCTCGAGGAAGCGCTGCAATGCTGGCTCGAGATCTGCGAGAACGCCCTGTTCGACGAAGCGGTGCCGCTGGCCGTGATGCGCGAGGCCTGGATGAGCGAGCTCGACCAGCCGGCGCTGACCCACCAGTTCGTGTCGGGCGGCGTGACCTTCTGCACCCTGATGCCGATGCGCGCCGTACCCTTCCGCGTGGTCTGCCTGCTGGGCATGAACGACGGCGATTTCCCGCGCCGCACCCAGCAGTCCGATTTCGACCTGCTGGCGCTGCCGGGCATGAGCCGCCCGGGCGACCGTTCGCGCCGCGACGACGACCGCTACCTGATGCTCGAGGCGCTGCTGGCCGCGCGCGAAAAACTCTACCTCAGCTGGGTCGGACGCAATGTGCGCGACAATTCGGAGCAGCCGCCCTCGATCCTGGTGTCGCAGCTGCGCGACTACCTCGCCGCCGGCTGGGACCTCGACCTCGACGAGCGCACCACCGTGCATGCGCTGCAGCCCTTCTCGCGCCGTTACTTCGAGGAGGGCGGCCTGCTCACCTATGCGGGCGAATGGCGCTCGGCGCACGCGCCCGATGGCGTCGCGGCCGCTGCCGGCGCCGCCGCCGCCGCGGCGCTGCCGCCCTACGAACTCGATCCGGCGTCGCGCCTCAAGCTGGGCGAGCTGGCTTCCTTCCTGAAGCAGCCGGTGCGCTACTTCTTCCGCCGTCGCCTGGGCGTGGTCTTCGATGCCGACCAGGCCGTGGGCGAGGACGAAGAACCGTTCGCGCTCGGAGCGCTGGAGCGCCACCAGCTCGAAACCGGCCTGCTGCACGACCGCGGCGAGCCGGAACAGCCGGCCGAGGTGCGCGCCGTGCTGGGCGAGCGCGCCGCGCGCCTGCTGCGCGAAGGCGTGTTGCCGATCGGCGGCGTGGGCCGGCGCCTGCAGCGCGACCTGGTCGAGGAACTGGTGCCGGCGCGCCAGGCCTGGCTGGCCCTGCGCGCACGCTATCCGGAGCCGGCCACCAAGCACGCGCTGGCGCTGGACTTCGGCGGCATCGTGCTGGACGACTGGATCGATCATTTGCGCACCGACGGCGAGCATATCGTCTGGATGCGCCAGACCACCTCGAACATCATGGACAAGCAAGGCATGCCGCGCCCCGGAAAACTGATCGATGCCTGGCTCAGCCAGCTGGCCGCCTGCGCCGCCGGCATGGCGGTCACCGGCTACCTGGTGGCGCGCGACGGCGTGGCCGAGATCGCGGCGCTCGATTGCGCGGCCGCGCACGCGCGCCTGGCCGAGCTGGTGGCGCTGTGGCGCGCCAACCTGGATGCGCCGCTGCCGGTGGCCAGCCGCACGGCGCTGGCGCACCTGGCGGACGACAATCCGGAATCGGTCTACGACGGCAGCGAGACTTCCCACGAGGGCGCGCCGCCGCCCGAATGCCGCGACCCGGCGCTGGCGCGCCTGTGGCCGGACTTCCGGGCCCTGGAGGACACGCCGGGCTGGCCGGCAGTCGCCGAGCGCCTGTACGGACCGCTGGTGGAGTGGGTCGAGGCCAGCGTGCAGGCCCGTGGCTTCGGCGCGGAGGCCGCATGAGCGAACTGCTGCAAGCGATCCGCTTTCCCCTGCACGGCTCGCGCCTGATCGAGGCCAGCGCCGGCACCGGCAAGACCTGGACCATCGCCGCCCTGTATCTGCGGCTGGTGCTGGGCCATGGCGGGGCCGATGGATTCGCCAGTCCGCTGCTGCCGCCCCAGATCCTGGTGATGACCTTCACCCGCGCCGCCACGCGCGAGCTGTCGAACCGGGTGCGCGAGCGCCTGGTGCAGGCGGCGCGCCACTTCCGCGGCGAGGACGAGGAGGTCGATCCCTACCTGCGCGAACTGGCCGAAGGCTATGGCGAGATCGAACGCGGGGTCGCCGCGCACCGCCTGATGATGGCGGCCGAAACGATGGACGAGGCGGCGATCTTCACCATCGACGCCTGGTGCCAGCGCATGCTGCGCGAGCACGCCTTCGACAGCGGCAGCCTGTTCGACGAAGAACTGGTGGGCGACGAGAGCGCGCTGCTCGAGGACGCGACCCACGACTACTGGCGCCAGCACGTGTATCCGCTGGCCGAGCGCGAACTGTCGGTGCTGCTCGACTGCTTCGTCGACGTCGGCAGGCTGAGGAAGGAAGTACGCCAGCTGGTCGAGCGTGCCGAACGCCTGGGCGCGGACGGCGCCGAGGCCCTGGGTCCGCTCATCGCGCGCCTCGAACGCCAGCGCATGCAGGAGCTGACCAGCCTGAAGGCCGGCTGGACGGAGCGTATCGCGCTGCTGAAGGACTGGATGCTGGGACACTGGGATGCGGACCCGACCTGCTTCAAGGGCAACCTGGTGAGCCGGCCGAAGGTGGAGGGCTGGTTCGCTGCGCTGGAGCGCTGGGCGCTCGATCCGGCCCAGCACCAGCCCGACCTGGACAAGACCGCGTGGGGGCGCCTGAACCTGGAAGGCATCCGCAAGGCTTGCAAGAAGGGTTTCGCGCCGGCGATTCCCGCGCAATTCGACGACATGATCGCGCTGCGTGCGGCGCTGGGCGCGATCGAGCCGCTGCGCCACGCGCTGCTGCGCCACGCCGCCGCCAGCATCGCGCGCCGCATCGAGGAGCTCAAGCGGCGCAACCGCCAGTTCGGCTTCGCCGACATGCTGGCGCGCCTGAAGGCGGCGCTCGAAGGGGCCAACGGCGAGGCGCTGCGCCGCCGCATCGTCGACCAGTATCCGGTGGCCATGGTGGACGAATTCCAGGACACCTCGCCGGCGCAGTACCGCATCTTCGACCTGCTGTACCGGGTCGAGGACAACGATCCCGAACACGGCCTGTTCCTGATCGGCGATCCCAAGCAGTCGATCTACGGCTTCCGCGGCGCCGACATCCACAGCTACCTGGCGGCGCGCCGCGCCACCGCCGGCCGCCACTACCAGCTCGGCACCAACTTCCGTTCGGCGCAACGCCTGGTGGCCGCGGTCAACCAGATGTTCCTGCACGCCGAACGGGGCGGCCCGGAGGGGCTGGGCTATGCCGCCGGCGCCTTCCGCTTCCGCGAGGGCGAGGACAATCCCTTGCCCTTCGACGCGGTGGACGCGGCCGGCCGCCGCGAAGCGCTGGTCGGTGTCGAAGGACCGCTGCAGGCGCTGGCGGTGAACGCCAGCCCCGGCGCCTTCGCCAACAAGCCGGCATACCTGGCCTATTTCGCCCACCATTGCGCCGAGCACATCGTGCGCCTGCTGGACGACGAAGAGGCCGGATTCCGCGAGCCGGACGGCAGCTTCAAGCGCCTGGTACCGGCCGACATCGCGGTGCTGGTGCGCGACCGCAAGGAGGCCGCCGCGGTGCGGCGCGCGCTGGAGCTGCGCGCGGTGCGCAGCGTCTACCTGTCGGACAAGGATTCCGTGATCGCCAGCAGCGAGGCGGCCGACGTGCTGCGCTGGCTGAAGGCGGTGGCCAGCCCGCTCGACGGCGGCCTGGCGCGCGCCGCCTTCGCCAGCGCCACCTGCGCGCTGCCGCTGGCCGAACTGGCGCGCCTGGCCAGCGACGAACAGGCCTGGGAACAGCGCGTCGAGCAGCTCAAGGCCCTGCACCTGGCCTGGCAGCGCCAGGGCGTGCTGGCGATGCTGCGGCGCTTCATCCACGAACTGGATTTGCCGGCCAGGCTGCTGGCGGTCGCGGGCGGCGAGCGCAGCCTGACCAACCTGCTGCACCTGGCCGAACTGCTGCAGGAAGCCAGCCGCGAAGTCGATGGCGAGCAGGCCCTGATCCGCTGGTTCGGCGAACAGATCGAGGAAGAGGGCGAGGACGACGAGCAGGTGCTGCGCCTGGAAAGCGACGCCGAGCTGGTCAAGGTGGTCACGGTCCACAAGTCCAAGGGCCTGGAATACCCGCTGGTCTACCTGCCGTATGCCGCCTCGGCGCGCAAGACCACCACCCGCAACCGCAGCTTCTTCGAATATGTCGACGAGGCCGGCGAACGCCGGATCGACCTGGGTCTCTCAACAGAGGCGCAGGAAGCGGCCGAGCGCGAACGCCTGGACGAAGACCTGCGCCTGCTGTACGTGGCGCTGACCCGCGCGCGCCATTTCCTGTGGCTGGGCGTGGCGGCCAAGTCCGGCCAGACCAAGCTGCACGATTCCGCGCTGGGCTACCTGCTGGGCGGCGGCGCCGAGATCGCGCCCGAGGCCATGGGCCAGCACTGGGAAGCGCTGCGCGGCGAGCTCGATGGCATCGAGCTGCTGACGCTCGACGAGGCCGAGGGCTGCAGCGTGCTGCGCCGCAGCGATGCGCGGCCAGCGCTGGTCGAGCCGGCGCAGTTCCGCGCCAGTTTCGAGAAGCACTGGGGCGTCGGTTCATTCACCTCCCTGACCCGTCACACGGTGGCGCCCCCGACCCGGCCGCAGGAAGAAAACCTGATGGAGGAGGCGGAAGCGGGCACGGTGGAGCAGCCGCGCGCGGAAGACGCGCCCTGGCACCGCTTCCCGCGCGGCTCGACCCCCGGCAACTTCCTGCACGAGCAGCTCGAATGGATGGCGCAGGAAGGCTTCGGGCAAGCCGGCGACGAGGACTTCGCCGAACGCCTGGCCCAGCGCATCCGCCGCGCCGGCTGGGGCAACCGCCTCGAGGATGCGCTGGCCTGGCTCAGGACCGTCGCCGTCACGCGCCTGCCGCCGGTGGGCGCGGCGCTGGCCGAGCTGCACGAGCCGCTGCCCGAGATGGAATTCTGGTTCCCCAGCCGCCAGCTCGACGTCGGCGCGCTGGACCGCCTGTGCCGCAGCCGCCTGCTGGGCGACACGCCGCGCCCGATCCTGCCCGAGCGCCAGCTGCACGGCATGCTCAAGGGCTTCACCGACCTGGTGTTCGAGCACGAAGGCCGCTACTGGGTGCTCGACTACAAGTCGAATTCGCTGGGGCAGGGCGACGCCGCCTATACCCGCACGGCGATGGCGGCCGGCATGGCCGCGCACCGCTACGACATCCAGGGCGCGATCTACCTGCTGGCCCTGCACCGCCTGCTGCGCGCGCGCCTGGGCGACGACTACGACCCCGAACAGCAGCTCGGCGGCGCCGTGTTCCTGTTCCTGCGCGGGATCGCCAACCCGGCCACCCATGGCTGCTACCTGATCGAGCCCGACATGGCGCTGCTCGACGGACTGGATCGCCTGCTGGGCGAAGGACGACAAGATGACGAGCGTTGACACCACCCTGGCCGACCCGCAGGCCGCCTTCTGGGCCGAGGTCGAGCGCCTCACCGAGGCCGGCGAACTGCGCCGCCTGTCGGGCGTCTTCGCCCGCTTCGTGGCGACGCTGGGCGGCGCCGAGCTGCCGCTGCTGCTGGCGGCGCTGGTGCTGTCCGAGCTGGAAGGGCGCGGCCACAGCTGCCTGCTGCTGGCCGACCTGGCCGAGGACGCCCCCACGCTGCTGGGCTGGCCCGAGGAAGAATGGAAGGCGCTGGCGCGCGCCGTGCGGCCGCTGCCCAAGGGCGTCAAGAACTGGGCCGCACGCCTGGCCGCGCATGAACAGGTGTGGCGCGTGGGCGACCTCGATTACGGCCAGCCGCTGGTGCTGGACGGCGAGCGCTTCTACCTGCGCCGCTACTGGCGCGACGAGACCGTGGTGGCGGACAGCGTGCGTGCCCGCGCGCTGGCGCTGCGCGACATCGATCCGGCGCCGGTGCGGCCCTGGCTCGACGTGCTGTTTACCTCGCCGCGCGCGCCCAGCGAGGAAGAAAGGCCGGACTGGCAGAAGCTGGCCTGCGCGATCGCCCTGCGCGGCGCGATCGCGATCATCACCGGCGGCCCCGGCACCGGCAAGACCTACACGGTGGCGCGCCTGCTGGCGCTGCTGTTCGCCACCGCGCCGGACGCCGCGCAACAACGCATCGCCCTGGCCGCGCCGACCGGCAAGGCGGCGGCGCGCCTGAAGCAGTCGATCGACAAGGCGCTGGGCGAGCTGGCCGACCGCGTCGGCAACGCGCTGCCGCTGCGCGAGCTGACCGCGCGCATGGGCGCGGCGCGCACCTTGCACAGCCTGTTGGGCGCGCGCCCGGACACGCGCGCCTTTGCCTACCACCGCGGCAATCCGCTCGACGTCGACGTGCTGATCGTCGACGAAGCCTCGATGGTGCACCTGGAGATGATGGCGGCGCTGCTCGATGCGCTGCCGCCCGGGGCCACCCTGGTGCTGCTGGGCGACAAGGACCAGCTGGCCTCGGTCGAAGCCGGCGCCGTGCTGGGCGACCTGTGCGCCGAGGCCCAGGCCGGCAACTACGACGCCGCCACCCTGGCCTATGCGCAGGCGGCAAGCGGCGAAACCATCCCGGACGCCTATGCCGGCCCCGGGGGCGCGCTGGCACAGCAGACCGTGATGCTGCGCCACAGCCGCCGCTTCAGCGGTCCGATCGGGCGCCTGGCGCTCGCGGTGAATGCCGGCGAGGTCGACGCGGCCATCGCGACGCTGCGCAAGGAGGGCGAGGGCGCCGGCGACAGCCCGCTGCACTGGATCGAGCACGCCCACCAGCACCACCTGCTTCAGCTGGCCGGCGACGGCTACGGCCCCTACCTGGAACTGCTCAGGGCCGGACCGTCCGGTGACCACGAAGCCTGGGTGCGCGCGGTGCTGCACAGCTTCGAGTCCTTCCGCATCCTGTGCGCGGTGCGCGAGGGGGAATGGGGCGTGGGCGGCCTGAACACGGCGATCGAACAACGCCTGGCCGGCGCCGGCCTGCTGGCGCGCGGCGGCGACTGGTACGTCGGGCGTCCGGTGATGGTGACCCGCAACGACTATGGCACCCGCGTGTTCAACGGCGACATCGGCCTGACCCTGGCCGACCCGGCGCGTCCCGGTTCGCTGCGCGTGTACTTCCTCGAGGGCGAGGAAGTGCGCAGCGTGCTGGCGACGCGGCTGCGCCACGTCGAGACGGCGTTCGCGATGACGGTCCACAAATCGCAGGGCTCGGAATTCGCCCACACCGTGCTTGCACTGCCCAAGGAAGCCGGGGCGGTGCTGACGCGCGAGCTGGTCTACACCGGCATCACGCGCGCCAGCAAACGCTTCACCCTGACGACCCCGGCGCCGGCCGCGCTGGGCGAGGCGATCCTGCGCCGCACCCACCGCGCCAGCGGCCTGCGCGGCATGATCGAACGCTGAGCGCCCGGCCGGCGGCGCCGGCTTGCCTGATCCGGCGCGGGCGGGCGCTGCGAATCCACGACGATTCCTTGCGCCCGCTTTGCTTTCCTTACGGCAACAATGTTAGAGTTGCGTTTTGGAAATCAATTCAGGGTAAACCATGTTGATCCTCGCGGGCGTCCTCATCGTGCTGCTGGCCGTGTTCGGCGGCTTCGTCCTGCAGGACGGCCACCTGGCCGCGCTGTTCCAGCCCTACGAACTCTTGATGATCTTCGGCGGCGCGCTGGGCGCCTTCGTGATCGCCAACGACCGCAAGGCGCTGTCGATGACCTGGCACAGCCTGCCGCTGCTGTTCCACGGTTCGCGCTACACGCGCGAACTGTACATGACCCTGATGGCGCTGCTGTTCGACGTGCTGACCAAGGTGCGCAGAGAAGGCCTGATGTCGCTCGAGGACGACATCGACAAGCCCTACGACAGCGCGCTGTTCGCCCGCTACCGCCTGGTGCTGGTGGACCGCGAACTGCTCGACTTCATCACCGACTACCTGCGCCTGATCGTCTCGGGCACGATGAATGCCTACCAGCTCGAGAACCTGATGGACAACGAGATCGCCACCTACGAGGAAGACGCCGACATCCCGGTGCAGGCGATCCACAAGCTGGCCGACGGCATGCCGGCCTTCGGCATCGTGGCCGCGGTGATGGGCGTGGTGCACACCATGGGATCGATCGGCAAGCCGCCGGCCGAGCTGGGTGGCCTGATCGCGGCGGCGCTGGTCGGCACCTTCCTCGGCATCCTGCTGTCCTACGGCCTGGTGGCCCCGCTGGGCAGCCTGATGCACCGGCGCCACCAGGAAGTGGCCAAGGCCCTGCAATGCGTGAAGGTGACCCTGCTGGCGAGCCTGAACGGCTACGCGCCCACCATCGCGGTGGAATTCGGGCGCAAGGTCATTTCCGCGAGCGAGCGGCCGAGCTTCGCGGAACTGGAAGGGCATGTGCGGCAACTGAAGTCGCGCTAGGATTGCCGGGCCGCAGCCCGCTCCACAATAAAAAAGCCGGAACGGTTTCCCGTTCCGGCTTTTTTGTTTTGAACCCTGACTCGGATCAGCGGTGCTTGCGATGGCGCGTAAGCACCGCCTTCTTGACCTTCGAACGGCCGGCCGAGGCCTTGAGGCGCGCACCGCCGGCGCTGGCCTTCACGCGCGGACCGCCGGCGCTGGCGCGCATGCGCGGCGCCCTGGGCGCGGCGGCGGCCACCGGGATGGTGTCGCCCAGGACATGGCGGCGGATGTTCAGCGCGTCCAGGATGCGCACCGACGAGGCGCCTGCGTTCAGCAGCACCATGGTGGCGTTCTTGCCGGCGGCTTTTACGCGCATGATCAGGCAGCGGCCCGCTTCCTGGGTGTAGCCGGTCTTGGACAGGCCGATATCCCAGCCCTTGGCGCCGACCAGGCGGTTGGTGTTGTGGTATTCGACTTCACGGCCCTTGATGTTGACCATGTGGTCGGACGAGGTCGTGATGCGGGTGATTTCCGCATAGTTCGAGGCGGCGGTGGCCATCTTGACCAGGTCGGCGGCGGTCGAGCGGTTGTGCGGCGACAGGCCGGTCGGCTCCTCGATCACGGTCTGGTTCATGCCCAGCGCGGCGCTCTTGCGCTTGACGGCGGCGCGGAAGGCCTCGGTGCCGCCGGGATAGGTGCGGCCCAGGGCGGCGGCGGCGCGGTTATCCGAGGACATCAGGGCCAGTTGCAGCACGTCGCGGCGCGGTATCGACGCACCGACCGGCACGCGCGAGCTGCTGTGCTTGAGGGTATCGACGTCGCTCTTCTCGATTTCGATCATCTCGTTCATGTCCTGGTGGGCGTCGAGCACCACCATGGCAGTCATGAGCTTGGTCAGCGAAGCGATCGGCACGACGTTGTCGGCGTTCTTTTCGAACAGGATTTTGCCGGTGTCGTCTTCCACCACCAGCACCGATTGCGAGCCGAAGGGCACGGCGAGGGCGGCCGCGCTCGACAGGGTCATCAGCACGGCAGCAAGAAATTTCTTGATCATGGGTGTTTTTATAGGTACGGGTTAATGGTCGGGCGCCGGACGGCGGCGGAGCATCAAAACGTCAAGCGTCAATCGCGTCGAGCAAATTGACGAATTTATCAGGTCACGCGACTAAAGGATGACATTTATAAATATCTCCCAAAGGAAATCAAGACCGACAGCAAGATTCTACAAGAAAAAAAGGCCTCGCGTTGACGCAAGGCCTTATTTATGAAGGGAAACTAGGTAGAAGAGCGGCGAAAAATCGTTTAAAAACGACTCAGCAGTATAAATCGCTGGTTTATGCTGTATGTTTATACAGCATATTCGTCAATTTCTATGCCTGGAACGCGCTAATTATTTCGGCTGATAGATCTTGTCGAATTCACCGCCGTCGTCGAAATGGCGTTTCTGTGCCGCGCGCCAGCCGCCGAATACATCGTCGACGGTGAACAGCTGGATCGGCTTGTAATTCGCGGCAAACTGTTTCATCACTTTTTCATTGCGCACACGCATGTAATGCTTGGCGCCGATCGCCTGGCCGGTTTCCGAATACAGGAAGTTCAGGTAGGCGGTGGCCTGCTTGCGCGAACCCTGGCGGTCGACCACCTTGTCGACCACGGCCACCGGCGATTCCGCCAGCACCGAGATGCTCGGATAAACCACTTCGAAATCGTTGCCGAATTCGGCGCGCACCAGGTTCACCTCGTTCTCGAAGGTGACCAGGGCGTCGCCGATCTGGCGCTGGGTGAAGGTGGTGGTGGCGGCGCGGCCGCCGCCGTCCAGCACCGGCACGTTCTTGAAGATGCGGCCGACCAGGTCGCGCGCCTGGGCCTCGTTGCCGCCCTTCTTGATGACCGAGCCCCAGGCCGCCAGGTAGGTGTAGCGGCCGTTGCCGGCGGTCTTGGGATTCGGGATCACGACCTTGACGCCCGCCTTGGCCAGGTCGGCCCAGTCGCGGATCTGCTTGGGGTTGCCCTTGCGGACCAGGAACACCATGGTCGAGTAATACGGCGCCGCATTGTTGGGGAACTTCCTGGCCCAGTCCTTCGCGACCAGGCCGCGGTCGGCCAGCATGTCGATGTCGTTGGCCTGGTTCATGGTCACGACCGAGGCCGCGAGGCCGTCGGCGACCGCGCGCGCCTGCTTGCTGGAGCCGCCGTGCGACTGCTTGATGACCAGGTCTTCGCCGCTGGTCTTTTTCCACTCGGCGATGAAGGCCGGGTTGACGTCCTTGTACAGCTCGCGCGCCACGTCGTAGGAGACGTTGAGCAGCTCGACCTCGGCGGCCTGGGCGTGCATGACCGGCAGGACGGCACTGCCGAGTGCCAGCGCCAGCAGCAGGCGGCGCAGCGGAGAAGCGGATGTCATGGGTTCTTCCTTTTTGTGTAAAGACTTTTCAGGGATGAGGCATAATCCGTTATTACAAAGCAAAACTAAAGTATATTTTTTACATATGCTTAGACCTGATCTGGAACGCCTACCGTGAGAGCGCGTATCCCGGCTTTGGGTTATAGTCGCGCCTTGCCGGTACCCCGGCAGTATTTTGCAGACACTGTACAAAGACGACATGGGAATCGAAATTCGCCAGGCAACACCGAATGACGCGTCCGCCGCATGCCTGCTGCTGCGCCGCTCGATCGAGGAGGGCTGCGTGCCGGACCATGGCGGGCGTCCCGAGATCCTGCAGGCCTGGCTGGGCAACAAGACCACCCAGAACGTGCAGTCCTGGTTCGCTTCCTCCAGCAACTACGCCGTGGTGGCCGAATGCGGCGTCGGCGAAGGCCGTACGCTGGCCGGACTGGCGCTGCTGAACCAGGCCGGCCGCCTGGCGCTGTGCTATGTCGACCCGGCCATGCTCAAGAGCGGCGTCGGCGCCGCGCTGCTGGCCGCCGTCGAGGTCCAGGCGCGCGCCTGGAACATCGGCAAGCTGTTCATGCACGCCCCCTCGTCGGCCAGCGCCTTCTTCGAGCGCCAGGGGTACATCAATTCCGGCAAGGACAAAGCCTGTTTCGGCATGGAGTGCGATTTCCTCTGGAAACCCATGGACGCCTGTGCCGTGCCGGGCGACAAGCGTTTCTGCAAATGCGCTGCCCAGTAAGCACGCATCTGTCGCATTAACAATCCGTTACGCGAACTCATCTTTTTAACTGTTGACGCTTGCGCTATAGTAGTCAGGTTGCAACGACGAGTTTGTTATGGCTTCCCGCAGAGATTTCATCCAACAAGGCTTGCGCCTGACCGCCCTGGGCCTGGTCGCCGTTCCGCTCATCGAAGCGAACGCGGCCGGCGCCCAGTCCACCACGCCCAGCACCACCATGGAGCCGCCGCCCGACCTGTTCGACGCCCAGGTGGTCGACCTCGATTTCTGGGTCAAGCCGCGCACCCTGTCCCTGGTCCGTCCGGCCAGCGGCGAACGCACCAATGTGCTGTACTGGAAGGATGGCGAGGTGATCGACTCGGCCTACCAGGAACTGTGCCACGTGCTGCGCGACGTGAACGGCAAGGCCTCCATCGCGATCGACCCGCGCCTGCTCGAGACCCTGTGGGCCTCGCAGGCCTTCGTGGCGCGCTACGGCCTCGACCGGCCGCTCGAGATCCTGTCCGGCTACCGTACGCCGGCCTCGAACAGCCGTCTGCGCGAGCAGGGCATCCCGGCCGCGCGCCAGTCGCTGCACATGTCCGGCAAGGCGGCCGACGTGCGCATCGCCGGCCTCACCGAGGAAGTGCTCGGCAGCCTGGTCAAGAGCTTCCGCCAGGGCGGCGTCGGCTTCTATTACCGTGCCGGGCCCCGGGGCGGCTGGATCCACGCCGATACCGGCCTGAACCGCACCTGGAAAGGCTGAGGCCGGGCGCACCGTTCCGGCGTGGCGCTGTTCCTGCGTGGATAGGTGGCGCACGCCACGCCATGATTTTGCTATCGTCGTGCCGACGGCGCTCGCCGTGAGTTTCCTTGATTCGTTAACTTCCCAAGGAGGACATGATGGCAACCATGAACGCACCAACAATGGAACGTCGGCACTTGCCTGAACGGCGATCCGCCGTGCGCGAAGGCAGCGCGGCGATGTCGGCCGTCGATTACATCGCGATGGCGCTGCTGATCGTCGGCGG
>Ga0265780_10003783_pt1 | contig 19739 bp, 29 predicted proteins | sample P1T30metagenome_FD_192432 | JGI IMG/M metagenome (GOLD analysis project Ga0265780, IMG submission 192432) | Plant litter microbial communities from East Loma Ridge, Irvine, California - P1 T30 | ecosystem: Environmental > Terrestrial > Plant litter > Unclassified | place: USA: California...
GTCCATCCATCCATTCGGCAAGCAAAGACTAGCTAGAAAAAAAAACCCCCCCATGGCCTCTAAACCCGTCGCCCTCATCCTCGGTGCAGGACCCAACCTAGGCGCCTCCATAACCGCATCCCTCACCAAACTCGGCTACCGCATCGCCACCGCCTCGCGCAGCGGCACCGGAGCCATTGACCCATCCACGGGCACCCTCAGCTTACGCGCCGACTTGGCCACGCCCTCGTCCATCCCGCCCCTCTTCTCCCAAATCAAGCAAGCCTTGTCGACCTCGCCCAGCGTCGTCATCTACAACGCCGCCAGCCTGACGCCGCCGCCGCCCGAGTCGTCGTCCAACCCGCTCTCGGTGCCCAGGCCAGCGTTTGAAAAGGACCTCAACATCAACACGGTGAGTGCCTATGTCGCCGCCCAGGAGACTGTTTGCGGCTGGGAGGAGCTCGGCAGCAAAGGCGGCAACAAGACGTTTGTCTACACGGGCAACCTGTTGAATCAGAACATCTTGCCCGTGTCGGCTTTTGTGACGCTGGGTGTGGGCAAGAGCGCGAGTGCGCATTGGATTGGGCTGGCCGATGAGGTTTTCAAAGAGGACAAGGAAAAGGGGTGGCGGTATGTGTGAACTTGTTCTTCTTCTTCTTCTTCTTCTTCCATCTTTTGTCTTGTTTTGCCAACTTCTCGCTGACTTTTGTCAACCCATAGCTTCTTCTATGCTGACCAGCGCTTGCCGGATGGCGCTCCAATGAACAGTGCCGTCAATGGCCCTGCACACGGTGAGTTCTACGCACAGTTGGTGCAGCGAGACAGCCATGTACCGTGGCTGGCTACGTTTGTAGAAGGCAAAGGATACGTCAAGTTCTAGATTAAACGATAACCTTCACCACAATTCTCGTTTCAATCAGATAGTTTTGCTTTCGTTTTCTGAGCAAAGGGGGTTATCCAACAAGGGGGGATTGTCGTGATGCATGGTCCCAAACTCCTCATATACTCGTTATATAATACATGTATCCCTCATGGCCGCCTATCTTTACATGTCCTGTAGGAAGTCTTCGTCTTCGTCAGCATTGACCCGCTTCTTCCTGCCTTTTCTTCCCTTGCTGCCCCTAATCTTGCGATCCTCAGTATAGCGTCCATCCCGATCGCCCACCAGCATTCTCGCTCCTTTGCCCAAGACTCGGGCCGGTCCTTCTTCCACCGTTCTACCGTCCTTTTCGCCGATGCCTATCTCAATGGTCACTTTCTTGGCCTTCTTGACCTTCCTGCCCTTCTTGTCAAACTCGTCGGATGGCTTGCCAAGACGCACGTTTCGTGGTATCCGTGTCTTTGCGCCGAGAGCCCAGAGGTCGCCCCAGCGCGCTTTTCGAGCGTCACGGAAAGCTTGTTTGCTAAAGGAACGGGGGATGGTCCAACGCTCGAGTGTGCCTGCTGGTGTACAAACATCCATAATGATGTGGCCTCGCCGTTTGAGTGCCGGAAGAACAAGACGAGGGAATGTGAGGGGGTTGACGTCGTCGACTGAAGTCATTGTGGGCTCTTCGGTTTCTGCATCTGCATCTGATTCCAGAGCATTCCATTCGTGTCCTTCAAAGGCTGCAGCGGTAGAAGCTTCGCCTTGCACGAAGCCTTTTCCGAGAATGTCGTGCTGGGGAAGGCGCTGGTCACGGCCACGTTGAACAGCGAGGTAGCTAAACTGCACATCCTCGTGATTCCTGTCCTTTGCATTGAGAATACGCTGAAGGTATGGAGGGCGAATGTAGCGTTGACTGAAGAAACAAAAGTCCTTGCGTCCTTGACTGACTCCCGCAGACTGGTACATGGGGCATGTGCTATGATTTGTACAAGGTGCAACAATCATGCCAATTTCCTTCTCTGTGAACCTGGTGTCTTCGTCCGGTTTCGACACTTGAGATTCTAGCGATGTTTCAATATGCTGTGAGCCGGGAGAGGCAATGTGCTTGTCCAGGAGATATGAGCGGGCGCCAGCTATGACTTCGAAGCCTCGAGGCAAGCCCTTTTCGATGAGGATCAAAACACCGCCCTTGGGATTGAGCAAGGACCAGTACTTCTCGACTTGCTCCTTGCGAATATAGTCCTGTCTTAGAGGCCAGAGAGTGTGCGGTGCGATGATGACATCGTAAAACTTGCGCGGTTGCTGCGTGTTGGCTTCATCTTCGGCCGTCACTGTCTCTGGCAGTCGCGGGATGAAGGTGGTATTCTCCAGCAACTTGCTCGCGCGGTGTCGAAGTGTGTCAGAGGCAGTCAAAACAGTTGCTTTGCCGAGTGGTGTAGCGCCGTGTGAGGTGTCTCCTGACTCTTCGTGCATGCGCTGCCATTCTGCCTGTAGCATCTCGTGCCATGCCAGCACTCCAACGCCCCCAGACCCGGCGTCTAGTACGTTACCTCCTTTTTTGTGTTGCAGCATGTGCTCCAACCATCCTGTGCCCAACCGGCGGCGAACTTCAACCATGGCGCTCATGACACTAGCGTATACACCTGGTTGCACAGACGCCATGTATACGTCGGCTTCTATGTTACCCATTTCCGACTGGGATGGGTAGAGTGGGATCGGCTTCTGTCCGTTACCAAGACGTGCTGGGGTAGTGCTGGCCGAAAAGGGCAGGCCTCGTCCACCAAAGATGCGATTGGCCGTCTCTGCAAGGTGTTTGTGGTTCGCGCGGGTTAGGAGGACGGCCGTAGGGTCGACAAGAGTATCTTTGGGTAGGAACACGGTCGAGGGCGAAGGCTTGAAGCGGCCTGCAATGGTCAAAGGATGCGCTCGCATAAAGTCGTCTTCTTCTTCTTGTGGTTCCTCGACAGGCTCCCAAGCCTCTGTCTCCTCTTGCTGCAATCGGCTCTGTTCGTATATGTCATCGTGATAGATTTGATCCTGCTCTTCCCTGTGTGCCTCCCACTCCTCGGACGTCATGGTCTTTTCCTCTGCCTCGGCATCTTCAGCACCTTCAGCATCCACTTGGTCGAGAACATTGCGTTCTTCCAAAATGTCAATCTCCTCAAGTTCGCCGTCCTCGCCTCGCCTCAACAGAACTGTGGACCCGTCAGGTCGTTCTTCCTCGATGAGGTCCTCTGCATCTATCGTGTCGAGTTCCTGTGCATCTTCAACCGTGTCGACAAACACGGGCGGTCCGTATAGCCTCTCATATATTATATATTCCTCCTTGCTCAAATGGTCCCGCGGTAGAGAGTCGCCGAATTGTTGCCTCGCTTTCCGCGCATTGACTTCGTGATTGACGGCCTCGGTCGCGGTAAGTGGCGTATCGTCCGACACTGTCGCTCCATCTAGGCCTGATTGCCTCGTTACGAGTGTGGTTGAGAATGGTCTTCGTGGCGTCGGGGACCTGGAAGCCGCCAGTCGTACTTGTGGCGCGGTTGGTCGCTGGAGGGGTAGTCGTGCATTACGCGCTCGTGAAATAGCGAGATTGAGACGGCAAGATGCACATATCGACTGCACGCTCCTTGTCTTCAGCATCTTAATCTCAGCACAGCGACACTGTCGAGCGACCTGGCAGGGCGCCCGCGCTGCAAACAAAAGTTCGCCGCATCTTCACTCCAGGGTCCACGCTAAGCCTCTCACACCATCACACTCGTCCAATAGTATCTCAGCTATTTCCGCGCCACACATCATCCACTTTGTCGCAGTTGCAGCTGCAGCTGCAGTCACAAAGTAATCATTGTGCATTGCAAATTATCAGCCTCAGTTGTTGCTTACACATGTCAACCTCAGAACAGCTGTTGAACTACATCTTCCATGTTGCTGATCGTTGAATGCCACCTCATCTGCGGGGAGTTTCTGTCCCCACCAACTGCGCTACTGCGCCCCTGTTTACTCAACGTGCGAATACTCAAATCTACCTAAGGCAGGATATTATGGTTCCGGCTTAACTATCCTTGTTTCTCCAAACTGCACAGCAGCTTTTCTTAGTCATCCCATCTCCCCCGCTTCTTCCTCACTGTAGTACCTACCTCCTTGACTTCTCTGTTGGATCCAAAGACACATAGTCAAAGCTGCCAAGATGACAGAGGCCCCCAATTACGACTATTCGTCACTGAAGGAGGTGCTCAGTAATACAAGCGCCAAAGTCCTCCTTCCGGGCGACGGCCAGGAATACGAGAAAAGCATTGAAAGGTGGAGCGAGCACTGCATCAAGCGAGCCGTAAGTTTGCTACATCTCACATGTCTTCTCTGGCAATCTGAATGGACGGGTACAAAAGAAGTTGCATCATCATACCCCCTTTCTATAGAGCATTTAGGTTTGAACCGAGCTTTACGATGTTCGAACTAATACAGCACTAGGCTGCTGTTGTCAAAGTCACTACTCCTGACGATGTATCTGCAACGCTCGCGCAGATACGCAAGCATAGTATACCTTTCACGGTTCGTGGTGGAGGTCATTCCACTTCTGGTGCTGCGTCTATCGAGGATGGCATCGTTATCGATCTCTCCGAGATGCGCAAAGTCACCGTAGATCCTCAAGCTAAAACCATCGCTGTTGAAGGCGGTGCGATCTGGGAAGATGTCGATGTCGAAGCAGCAAAATATGGTCTTGCAACCGTAGGAGGAACCGTCAACCACACCGGTGTAGGCGGCCTGACCCTCGGAGGTGGCTATGGATACCTTACTGGAAAGTACGGGCTGACTATTGGTATGTTCCCTTGTTCTGCAAACCAATGGCTTTTTTGAGGCAAATGTAAGCATGCATAGCTAAAATTGTTCAGATAACCTCTTGTCTGTCAACATTGTCCTCGCTTCTGGGGAGCAAGTCCTTGCATCAGCAAGCTCGAACCCTGATCTCTACTGGGCAGTACGGGGCGCCGGTCAAAATTTTGGTGTGACAACCACATTCACATTTCAAGCCTACGATCAAAAGAACCCTGTATTTGCAGGTCCACTTATATTCCTGCCAGAGAAGATCCCACAAGTTGTTGAATTTGCAAACAAGTTCCATACTACTAACGACGGGAATCAAGCTATGCTATGGGGGTTCTCTGCCCCACCACCTGCGAACATTCCAGTGGTACTCTGTCAGCTCTTCCATAACGGCACTGAAGAAGAAGGGAAGACATTTTTCGCAGATCTTTTCGAGCTCGGTCCCATAGCAAACATGACAGCCATGATCCCTTACGAGAAACTAAACAGTTTACTCAACCAGGGAGCTGGCTTTGACGGGCGCAAACAGTTTGGTGGCGGGGCCTTTAAGCTGCCATTAGACGCAAACCTCGCTGTGCAATTGCACGCCGAGTTCAATGCGTTTGTAGCTTCCCACGAGCGCATGAATGAGAGCATGATGTTGTTCGAAACCATTCCGTATAAGAAAGTGGTAGAGGTCCCCAACGACCAGACGTCATTCTCGAACCGCGGCGACTATTACAACGTTGCTACCATGTTCAAATGGTAGGTGTGACTTCCCTGACTGAAGAGAGAAATATTGACCGGGGCATAGGTTCGACCCATCTTTTGATAGCGAAATCCGTTCGTTTTCGCGCAATCTCCTGAAGAAAATCTCCGAAACTGCTGCGGATCGTTCAAATGACGGGGGAGTTGCAAAGTATGGAAACTATGTTGCAGGTAGGTACCGCCTCTGCTCCCTTACTTGAGGATGCTACACATAGCAATCTGGTACTAATGTTTATAGGCGCCGAAGTTGAAGCGAAGGAGATTTTTGGGGCCAATGTAAAGCGACTCGAGGAGTTGAAGCACAAATATGACCCTGATAACCTGTTCAGTCATGGCACAAGGTTGATTCCACGCCCATTAGTCGTCATGAACTAAATTGCTCGTCCCATATAACTAGATAGATACAACATGTTATGAGCCAGAGTATAATTCAGGTCATGGGTGATGGCATGGATTCTCCAATGCCTCAATTGGCTCCAGCCCAACAAGTACAATCGATGTGACACGCTGGAAGTAGCTGCACAAGACGCGATAGCTGCACCAGGAATCTACAAGCCGGACGCCATTGTGCCGGGCTAATCATTTAGCATTACCGAGCTCCTATGCCAACTTCTTGAAACAAAATCCCGGGAACGTCTTGGCCTATCTTATTTTGTACACCGGCAGGGAATCTTTTCCGACGTCCCGACGATGCGCTCACATAGGTCAAAAGTTGTGGGGCATGCGACTCACGGAGATTCGTTCAATAGCTGCCTAAACCCGAGAGTAGTCTCCGTTGAAAGTGCGAGACGACACCGCATATCGACATGCATGTGCATGTGCATGTGATTTTCTGGTCTGACTAAGGAATACAACGTCCGATCCTTTAATATAAGGATCTATCGTTCCGTGGGTAGTGACAGATGAAAAGGAATCGAACAAGACCAGTACTGGCCCGGGTTTACTATTTTTAGACCTTGTATATCAATATTTGAGTGTATTCAAATTTCTCTCTTAGATACAGCCATGAATAGCCTTGGGATGCCGCACTCTCGTGGAGACCCTAGAAATCGGTCACTGCCACAGATTAATTCAGACGAGCTCTACCAAGGTACCGAAGGACGAGACGCCAACGCGAATACCAGCCCACACTATACGATCGAAACTCAAAGACTAGATGAAAAAAAGTCTGATGGCAACGAGATTGGGGAGAAGATTGATGCATCAGCAAAGAGTGAAGCATCCTCTCAAGGCAACGAAATGATAGACGAAAATACCATGGACGGAACACCATATGACAGAGACGTTGAAGCACCGCCACCAATAGAGAAGAAGAAGTCTGAGACGCCCGCAAAGGATCCCAACCTCGTAAGCACCATTCAAGGCCATTTGAATAGACTATGGTTACTGAAAAATCGAGCCAGGTAACATGGGATTCCGAAGATGACCCAGAAAACCCTAAAAATTGTAAGGTCTAGATCACTGCACACGAAAACTGATATCATGCTAACCAAAACCCACAGGGTCAATGAAGCGGAAATGGGCAGCAACATTCATTGTCTCCGCCTTCACACTTGTCTCACCAATCGCCTCGTCCATGATTGCTCCAGCACTGAGCGATATTAGCGCTGATTTTGGTATCACAAAGGAGGTTGAAGCTCAGCTCACATTATCGCTCTTTGTCCTCGCATATGCAATTGGTCCGCTCTTTCTGGCACCGCTATCTGAAATCTACGGTCGAGTCATAGTTCTGCAACTGTCGAACCTGGTCTATCTTGCCTGGAATTTAGGCTGCGGATTCGCTCAGACATCTGGCCAGCTCATGGCATTTCGATTCTTCAGTGGCCTGGGTGGATCAGCGCCGGGAGCTATTGGCGGTGTAAGTACCCCATTCTTTCAAGGTCTCAGGTATACGTTTTTTTCTCTCCTCTCTGACAAATGACCAGGCCGTTCTCGGGGACTGTTTCTCCCCGGAGCAACGTGGGCGAGCTGTCTCGCTTTACAGTCTCGCGCCATTGCTAGGGCCAGCCATCGGTCCTATAGCTGGTGGTTTCATCTCACAAAACACTACCTGGCGCTATTGCTTCTATGCCACAACAATCTTCACCGCAATAGTGCAGTGTTTTGGCTTGTTCTTTCTGCAAGAAACGTACGCGCCCAAGCTTCTGCAGTGGAAGCGGGACCGGTTGCGCAAGGAGACGGGAAACAAGGAGTTATACACGGAATTCGACAGCCCTGACCGCACGCTTCTCGCCACGCTCAGAATATCAATGAAGCGGCCGTTCAAACTCATCGCCACCCAACCCATCATCCAGGTCCTTGCATGTTACATGGCGTATCTCTACGGCCTAATGTACCTCATGCTCTCGACCTTTCCGCGCCTCTGGGTCGATCGGTACGGAATGTCAACGGGCATCGGTTCTCTAAACTTCATCTCCATGGGCCTTGGCTTCTTCCTCGGAGCGCAAGTCACCGCCCCGCTCAACGACATGATATATCGGCGTCTCAAGGCGCGTAACAATGACACGGGAAAACCTGAATTTCGTGTCCCCAGCATGGTGCCAGCCTCGTTCCTCGTCCCCATTGGCCTGTTCTGGTATGGCTGGAGCGCCCAGGCACGACTACATTGGATCATGCCAAACATTGGTGCGTGCATCTTCTGTGCAGGCACCATTGTGGGCTTTCAGTGTATCCAAACATACATCATCGATAGCTATACGCGGTATGCGGCGAGTGCTCTTGCGGCAGCAACTGTGATGAGGAGTTTGGCCGGGTTTACGTTTCCGCTGTTTGCACCGGCAATGTATGATGCGTTGGATTTTGGGTGGGGCAATAGTGTGCTTGGTTTTGTGGCATTGGGCTTGGGCGTCCCGGCACCGTTCATGCTGTGGAAGTATGGGGAAAGGTTAAGGAGCAATAGTAGGTTCGCGGCTGGCTGAGAGGAATGGAATAGGCCATATCAAAGGTATAAAAATCTTGTTTTAGTAAAACACAAATCAATCTCACCGCATACTGTGTTTGATTTCGAAAGAAAGAAAGAAACTCAATGGTCGTGAGTGAATGTATAGGCTCATTTGAAGTCGAAACCAGGGTATGTCAATGATGATCCGTGCCCCTCCCACCACCACTACCACCGGTTTAACCTTCGGACCTCCGAACTTCCCCGCATAACGCACTTTTGCTCAGCCCGGTTTGCGCCTACCAATCCACGCGATTGTTGACGTGAAAAAAAAAGTCCAGCAACCATTATACAAAGCCAACATGTCCGACGAAGATCTCGAGCAAATCAGGCGTGCGCGCCTACAGCAGCTCCAGCAGCAAGGCGGGGGCCGAGGCCAGGGCGGCGAGGGCTCAGAGCAAGAATCGCGAAAGTAAATATTTTGGAAATGGCCGAGAATGATGAACATTGTACTAAGTTGAAACCACAGGCAACAAGAGGGTATGTCCCTAGCCGTCGAATACTCTCCCACAAATCATTCCTTTTACTTCTTCTTCTTCTTCGTCACACAGACACGCGACCCCGCCACCACTCACAGACAAAGCAAGCACTAACCCTGCGCCAGCCGACCAACGCTCCTCAATCCTCTCGCAGATTCTCCTCCCAGAAGCCGCCGATCGTCTCGGCCGCATCCGTCTCGTCAAGGAATCTCGCGCGACTGACATCGAGAACCGACTCATCATGCTCGCGCGAACGGGCCAGCTGCGACAGAAAGTCACCGAAGAGCAGTTGAAAGAGATATTGGGGGCAGTAGCGGAAGCGCAGGAAAAGGATGAGCAGAAGATTGTTGTGAACAGGAGGGGTGGTGGGTGGGACGATGATGACGATGAGTTGGAAGAGCTCATGAAAGAAGTCTAGGGAGTACAGGTGGGAAGGTGAAGAAGCGAGAGGTATGCATTGGGCGGCGTTTTCGGAGGGCGGATATGGATCAAGGCACGGGATTAAACACCCTGTGAGCATAACTCGTAACACTACTTGTGCTTGTTCAGTATTGTGGCCAACGTGTGGCCACACTCTGACAGGGTGAAGACATTCTGCTCTACATCTTTTTGATCTGCTTTCTCACCCGTCCAATCTCAATCTCTTGGGTCCTCAGATCCTTTGCTATGGTAGCGAGCTGTGGGATTGGGCCCTCTACTGCACACACGAATGTCGACTGTGCAGTTCTCAGAGCTGGTGGAACGAGGATTCCGAACCACTTGAGTGGATCAGTAATCTTCTCACCCGAATTGTTCTCTTGTTCAGTCTCTTTTGGGTCTTGGTTTGATTGCTGGCTTGCACCTGGGGTCGTCTCTGCTTCGTCATTGGGCCTTGGTGTTGCCGATGGAAGCTCAACTTGCTCTTCTTCCGGCTCATGGTCCTGTTGTTCAACATCCGAAGTCTTTCTGCCTGGAGAAGTGACATCAGGAGCGTGGATAGAGAAGTGAGGACGGTCACTTAGGAGACGCCCGTGTTCGGCAATATGCCTGTACAGCATTTGTATGTAAGTAATGTGAAAGTTTTGAGTATTCGAGTCCGCGAAATCAAACACATGGACACATCAGAGTCCTAGGAGCACTTACACCTTGCGTATTGCCTGCATACGTTCATCATAACAGTCCTGTCCATATCGGATCGCAGAGGAGGAGTTGTGGAAATTTGCCTGGGCGAGTGCCATGTATCCCTACTACTATTAGCCTACAACCCCCCTCCCCTCCAACTCGCTCTGACATACCGAAGAGAGTTGCGTTGAAAGCTCATTCATGACTTTGTGATATTCGTGTAACGTATGAAGATAGTGCTCGAGTAGATCATCTAAGCAATCTAGCAGATCGTCCTTGTCCCTCCTCGCCGCAATCTCGGCACGATTCAGCGATACCTCTTGAATCTCCGTCATCATCTCAGCCTTTTCAGAGTAGTGTTGAGGTGGAAGGGTAAAGCAAGGTAGAACGAACGTTGAAAGGTCGATGCACACCTGGACATGCATTACGGCGGAGACTATACCGCATCGAGAGCTAGAAGGGCAAGCTGAGCTCGGGTATCCGACATCATTTCACCCCCAAAGTTTCCTATTGCGCATCTCAATCTCCCAAACCCCCGCATCCAATTCAATCAACCCCCACCTCCTACGACAACAACAACAAAAAATAACAGAGAGGGCGCACACATACAAAATGTCGAAACCAAATCCCTTGCTCAATCTCTTCCGGAGATATCACGCGCAAAACCCGCGTAGTATCTCGACACGAACACCACCACTACGACGTCTCCAGTCGCGAACTCGACCACAATTACAATGTCAATGCACAACACACTTCCACTCCCCCGTCCTGCTCTTCCGGCAGCAAAAGCGCAGTCTAGGCGGCGGACCAGGCCTCGACCCAAACTTTGTTTCCATTCTCGATCGGCCGGCCAAGATGGCGCGCGCAGGCCAACAACACGGCCCGGGCCTCATCATCCTCGCAATCATACCCGTCACCGCCTTCCTGCTCGGATGCTGGCAGGTGCAGAGACTGGGCTGGAAGACGGAGCTGATTGCGCGGTTTGAGGACCGGCTGACGTTTCCGCCGCTGGAGCTGCCGCTTCGGATCGATGCGGAGGCCGTCAAGGATTTTGATTACAGAAAGGTGTATGCGACGGGCGTGCTGAGGCATGATCAGGAGATGCTGATTGGGCCCCGTATTCTGGATGGCGAGGAGGGGTACACGGTCGTGACGCCCTTGGAGCGCAAAGATGCGAGGGGCAATGTGCACAAGATATTGGCGTGTAGGGGTTGGATCAAGAAGGATGCGAGTCCGCAGTGGTTTCGCAAGAAGAATGGTGCGCTGCCAGAGGGTAATGTCACCATTGAAGGCTTACTGAGGATTCCGCCAAAGGGGAATATGTTTACGCCGAAGAACGAGCCGGACAAGGGCAAGTGGTTCTTCCCTAGCGTCGAGGAAATGGCAGAATATAGTGGGAGCCAGCCGGTATGGGTTGAGGAGACTATGAGTGAGTGCCTTTGTTTTTGATATATTGGAACGTGTGCAATTGGGGGGTATCTAACTATTTCCACAGCGCCGGACCTGCTCACAAACTATGAGCGCGAGCCAAAAGGCGTACCAATTGGAAGAGCGCCGACCGTGAACCTACGGAATAACCATACGCAGTACATCTTCACGTGGTACGCATTGAGCTTTGCAACCTCGATCATGTTTTGGATGGTGGTCAAAAAGCCCATATCAGGCACTCAACGACGGGTACGACACAGTGCTGACTGGTCGTAAAACACCATCGTCTTTCATTCATCGTCATTCTCTCCTTCTTCTTGTACAGGATTTAGCCGCTTCCGCTTTTGGCCCTTTAGTTTGATCGGTGGCTCCATGCGTAGTTGCTGGAGTAGTTCTCTGGGAAGCATTTTTTGCGCCAACGAAAACGACGTGCTACTGTCTGTAGTAGTCCGGGTTCTGCTTGTAGTTAGCAAACCGAGTTGAGTGTACATTAGATTATACACCACATACCGCTTCATAAGCGCCACAACGTCGCTTTCTTCAATCATTCGGCGTCCACCATGCTGTGCGTACGCCGCGAGATCGCCGCTAATCTGCTCAAAGAAGTCGTTGGTTGTGCGCACGAGAGCGTCAAGTGCATCTTTGTTGAGCTGACCTTTGGTCCCCTGCGACTTCATGAAACCCATGGCGAGCTTCTTCACTGACGTCGCCGGGAACGAAGGGTAGCCAATGCCATGCTCCGACACCATGTATTCTTTTGATTTCCGGACGCCCCTGAGTTGTGCTGGAGGGTGTTGTTCAGGAGATTTTGTTTGTAGACTGCGGTCTATCGCTGATTCCTCTTCTCGGTAGGCTGCTAGTTCGGCATCCTCTTCTAGAGGAGGATCTGATTCCCAGCCTAGCATGCCGTCATCTTGGATGGAACTGTTGCGATCCAAGGCTGATGTCTCCATATCCTGCTCGATGTCATCTAGCATTTCCGAATCATCCGGTAGATTCGGTAGATCACTATCCGCATCCTGATCTTCCTCGACTTCCTGGTCCCTCTGTTCCTCTTGCGGATCTTCTCGTGCCGGCAAACGTATGCGTTCGGGTATCTGGAAGCGGAAAGTGGGCTCGTCCATGTCGTCGTCTGCTTCGCCAAAAACGCCCAGGTTCACATCACTTGGACGTCCATCTCTCCGCCCAGTCAACGCACGTATCTCTGTCGTCGTATCGCCTTCATCTAGCGCTTCATTGATTGTCTGATCAAGCAGTCCATCTGCACGTCTGTTGATAAAAGTACCATCGATATCGTACTCCTCTTCCACCGCACCGAGCTCGCTCAAGTCTCCAAACCGTTCACTTTGTCTTCCTCCGAACATGAGGCGTGGATCTTCACTGATGGCTCGCCGTCCGAATTCGAGTGACTGTACGGTTCCGCCATCCACATCGTCCGGTAGGTCAGGGAGCAGCGATTGGCGTGGTGGGGCGCTGTGGAAGCTATCCTCGTCATCGTACATATTCTCAAGCGGCATGGAGAGTCGAGGTGCAGCGAGATGCGGGCCATCTTCGACATCGGGCAGATCGAGAGCTGAGTGGCGTGTCGGTGGGGGTCGGGATTGCGGAGATGGCTCGACCGGACGGCTGTCGCGGGCAAGCGCTACAACAGCTTTTAGTTGGGGATGTGGAAAGCGGTGTTGGGACCAATACCTCTAGCCAGGTCACGCAGTATGTCACGCGGTGTCTCTCTTTGTATGCGCCCACTCCTTCTTCGATTGTTGCCCGGTGTTCTTGCTGCATTGGCTCGCTCGCGCAAGGCTCTGATCGCATGAGGAGTTGTAGGAGCTACCCGTCGTGAGGGAAGAGGACGGGTTGCTGGTCCGCCTCGAGGTGTGCGTCCTGTGCCTGGTGTGCGGGCAGTTGGCGTCCTTCTGCTTCCTGGGGTGGGGCCCGCACTAATGGCGCGGCGAAATGGGGTGGTGAGCTGGAGGGGCGCACCATTGCTCGGGGTTATTTGCACATGGCGTTCCGGGGAGAGGTGCTGTTTCTTGCGCGCTGAATCGGCCATTGTGGTTGCGGCAGCTTGAAGCGTCTAGTGGGAGTCCCGATAGACGTCAGGGAAACGCGTCGCTCGGACGCGACTTCCCCGACGCGCTGCAGAACTAGTCCCGACCAAGCTAGGCCGATGCTTATCGATAACTTTAATCACCTGTAACTTTTTCTGTTGCACGAACTCTTGGTCGCACTTGTCCACACAAAACACTAGCGACATCATGTCCGATTCTGAATCAGAAGGAGGCGTACCCCTGATCGAGGCCCAGTTTGACATTGACGCTTCGTCCAAGAAAAGGAAAAGAGAGGCGGAGCCTGAGGCTAGCAAAGACAGCAAAAAAGCGGCCAAGAAAGCGAAACGGAAAGAGAAGAAGAAACAGAAGGCCAAAGAAATCGACGAGGATGACTTGGACCAGCAGTTGGGTGTGAACCACTGTTTTGAGCGCATGGACGGCCAGCTCCTTGCAGATTATGTGAATGCACGAACGCGACTGTATGGAAAAGAACTGAGCAGTGTGGAACTCGAGGACAGGTTCATCTCTGGTAGGCTGCCTGCTGAGTTTTCACGCGATCTCGGCTGACAAAAGATAGCCCGCATGGTACAAGATGGCAGTAGCTGGACAGAGGCGCGAACTACGGACAATCTGTCAGCGTTCCTCAAGAAGCAGGCCGGAAGCCTGGAGCCGACACCGTCACAGCCACATGGAGCACCGCACACGATTGTGGTTACGGTATCCGGAATTCGAGCTGCCGATGTTTGCAGGTCTCTCAAGTCAGGGCTGCCCAAGCAAGGCGTCAAAGCACCGAACGTGGCCAAGCTGTTCGCAAAGCATCTCAAACTGCCAGATCAGATCGCACATCTGAAGAGGAGCAAGTGGGTTTGAAAATGGGGGCCTTTTGGGTGGTGTATGCTGACAGAAGGACAGGATTGACTATGGGGTAGGGACGCCGGATCGACTGACGGCACTGCTTCAGGACGGGGCGCTTTCGACGGCCAACTTGAAGCGAGTGGTGGTTGATGTGTCGTACATTGACCAGAAGAAGCGCGGCATCCTTGACATGAAAGACCTCCACGAGGCTGTGACCAAGTTGCTTCTGCGCAAAGAGCTCGTGGGCTCGGACAAGCAGGGCGGAGAGGGCCTGTTCCTCTTCTACTGATGGGCATGGATAGCTCTTTGGGGATGGCGGGATTGGAGAGGTGTGCTAGGGCAGATAGCCAATGAAATGCAATTGTAGGGCGGCCTAGTGTGTGGGGAAGTTGGGTTGGGTGATGGGCGCACGCACAGCAAGAAACAAAGGCGGTTCGCAAATGCACCAGGCGGCGGCAGACGGGATGTGTCGAGACAGTGGCTAAACAAGGACTCGCTCGCATGCCACACAGGCAGGGTCAGGACGACAGATTGGGCAAGAGTGCGGGCTCGAATGCTGCTGTAGGCTTTCAGGCCTGTGTGGTGAAGTTAGTACGACGGCTAATAAGTCGGGGGGGAGCACGGGCACACTGGCGAGCAGAAATATGCAGCTGCAGGCGAATCACAGGACTAGAAGACGGCGAATAAGTTTGCGGCGGGCAGGGCTCACACGAGGCGCGGCTGTTGTTTGCCGGGAGTGGGAGTTTGAGTGGGTGTTGGTGTTGGCCTCGTTCTCGTTCTCGTTGCGCGTGTATGGCCATGGTCATGGTCCATGTTGATGTCGCTGCGACACTCGGCATGCGCGGTCTGCAATGCCGCAGGTCCACCGGTCCACAGGTCCACCGTCCCATAGCCATGACAGGCGCTCGCTCGCTCGCTACGGTAGGCTGGTACAGTACGCAGGTAGGTAGGCAGCTGGTCTGCGAATCGGGACCATCTAGGCGGCCCCAAACGAGAGCCATGCCAACCCTGGCACCCTACCTATCAGACTGAGCAGATGCGTGCCTCTGCAGTGTGTCGCAAATCGGTTTCAAGACCATACGCGCCTGCCAGTCTTTTGCCAAATAGCCCAGAGCACCGCTCTCGTTTCTCATACACACTCACACACGCACTGCACTCTGACTCTCTGACTCTCTCTCTCTCTCTCCGCTGAACATTGGTTGATATTGACCCTTGACACTGCACAAGCCCTGCCCGCACTGCTGCCGTCTTGACGAACCTCTTCTGCGCTGCTGCTTTGCTGCCAATCTGCCGCAGCTATCCTCGACTTGGACCCCGCCAGGCCCCAGTTGGCCCGCGCTGCCTGCTTCGACTCGCGCATCGTGCATATCATCCAGCTTTCGAGTTCGCTTCTTGACCCGCCGCCGCCAAGCGATAAAACGCCCCCCTACGCTGCAGATAGCTCCCGCCGCCCTCTCAGAAGCTACCCGGAAGTTGTTGACCTGCTCCAACGGTTCGTCCTTCACTCCTCGACCGCCTCACAGTCTCCAGCCTGACTCCATCGCCTGCAGGGTCTCCAAACCTCCGCTGTTCGCTTCTCCATCCCCGGAAGCCGCCCCATTCCCTCGCCGAGCTGGGTCCAAACGTCTGTCCAAGGCTAATCAGACGACACACGTAATACCACCACCATGGCTGCTCCTGCAACTCAATCTCTCAAGGTGCGCTTCCCTGGCAAGCTGCCTCGTTTGCAGCACAAGATCGTTGGTTGCTGACAGCTCTGCAGTGCGTTGTGACGGGTGACGGTGCCGTAGGCAAAGTAAGACATGGCCCTCTCCCACACCGCGTCTCTGCCCGCTAATCCTTTTAGACATGTCTTCTCATCTCATACACCACCAACGCCTTCCCTGGCGAGTACATCCCTACCGTGTATGTCTTGTCGCTGCCCTGCCACAGCAACGCTCGAGCTAACGCGCGCCCAGCTTCGATAACTACTCTGCAAATGTCATGGTGGACGGGAAGCCAATAAGCCTGGGACTGTGGGATACTGCTGGACAGGAGGATTACGACAGGCTGCGACCGCTTTCCTACCCCCAGACCGATGTCTTCCTCATCTGCTTTTCCATCGTTAGCCCTCCGTCGTTTGACAACGTCAAGGCAAAGGTATAGACGCACCAACCCCCCTCGAGCTTTGATGCATACTGACAGACGCCAGTGGTACCCAGAGATAGATCACCACGCGCCCGGTGTACCCATCATCCTCGTTGGCACAAAACTCGATTTGAGGGACGACGAGGCTACCAAGGAGTCGCTCAGACAAAAGAAGATGGCGCCCATCCAATACGAGCAAGCCGTCATGGTGGCAAAGGAGATCAAGGCGCAAAAGTACCTCGAGTGCTCTGCGCTCACGCAGCGCAACCTAAAGAGTGTCTTTGACGAGGCAATCCGGTATGCTACCCCTCAAGACTGATTGCGAGCTTCTGCTAACATGACACAGCGCCGTCCTCAGCCCCCGCCCTCAACAAGCATCAGCGAGGAACCAGAAGAAGAAGTGCACCATCTTATAAGGAAGGAGCACAAGAGAACGAGAGAGCGAGAGCGAGAGCGAGATGGGAGGAAGTTTTTTGGCGTAATTGACGACGGGCCAAAGCTCGATTATCTACCTATACATCCTGCAACCTGGTCCCGGATAACGCCTGGCCACAGCATTATCCTGGCGTTGACACGAGCAGGAAGATGGGTAGCGTCTTCTGAAGCGCAGATTAAGCAGGAGCTCCATTCAGCATATGTGTTCATTTACGTGAAATAGCATTTGCTTTTCGGCATCTTTTGGCTTGATACAGTTGGATATCAGGAGTCTAGTATTGGCTTTCCGTGGCATTACTCTTCTTTGGCGCGGAGGAATCATAGGAAATGGATTTAGCATTCCCGATAGAACAGTTTATTGCATTACTTTTCCTTCTGACCACAGTATACATGCCCGATTCGACGAATTTGTGACGCAGGACAGCCGTTCATGCTCGCCGCACTTCACTTGGCCTCGGTACCGCCCGTGGAGATTAATTAATTCCCGCGGCAGTTCGCAGGCCCTGCCGCTCGTGCTGGCACATCCTGGTTCCAACGCGTCCCAATCTCACCCCCGCGAATATCCACGACTCCTCACGCTGCCCCACGCGCAACCAACCATGTTCCACCAAGGTAGCCTACAAAGCGGTATTGCGCTTGCAATCCAACAGCAGAAGCTTGTTGTTTGCTTCGTGCAAGGTATATACCTCGGCTCTCGTTCGGAATGTGGGGACAACATCTAACAAGCTCAAACAGATGACGGCGCAACAAGTAGTGAGTGGGAAGAGGAATGGCTAAAGAGCGGCTGGGTAGGGCTGTTTGTCGCTTCATCGCACATTGGTCATACACTAACATCCGCTGCAGCTGTCCAGTCTTCTCGTCCAGAAAGCCGTCCTCTTGCGACTCCAGGCAGGCTCTACCGAAGCCGGGTTCCTGGCTGCCTTCACCGATATCTCGAGCATACCTACCCTTGTAGTCATCCAGAACGGCCAACTCCAACTGCAGCTGAAGAGCGACATCACCAAGAACGATTTCATCAACTCGGTCAGGCGGGTGCTTGGTGCCAGCCCCATCCCGGGCTCCAGTACAGCGGCAACGTCACCACCACAAGCAGATACGCCAACACCGGGAGAGGGTACAGCGAGCGAAGAAGCGGAAGACAACCTACATGGAGAGCCTGAGCCTACGATACCCACACCAGCAGTAGCTTCCACGCCTTCTGCGAACGCAAAGGGCAAACAGAAAGCTACATCGACCCCAGAACACAGGCCCGTCACATCCTTGGGCTCGGCCAATAAAGCACAACAACAGGCACGCGCTGCGTTACAGAAGAAGAAAAGGGAAGAGGCAGAAGAACTGGCACGGATCAAGGCACGGATAGAGGCCGACAAGGCAGCGAGGAAAGTAGAAGCCGAAAGACGGAAAGCCGAACGAGAACAAGAAAGGAATCAGACGGCGCAGACAGCACCTTCGCTCCACACAAGCACATCGGCTAGGGGATCACAAGCGAAGAAGGTCAACCTCAACGTCAGGTTGTTTGATGGGCGGACCATACGATCTACATTTCCACGAGAGGCTACTTTGCAAGGCGAGGTACGATCATGGGTTGACTCGGAGTTCTCGAAGCTTGCGCAAGACGACGAAAACATCAACCACAATCAACTCCCACCATACTACTTCCGACACATATTACCACCACAGCCGAGTCGCGAGCTCTCGGCTGGTGATGAGAGTCAGTCGTTGGGCGACATTGACATGGCTCCAAGTGCTACGTTGGTGCTAGTTCCAGTGAAGGGCTATACACAAGCGTACACCGGGCATAACAGCGGTGCCGTAGGGGTAACCACTGGAATCATAGGCGGCGCGTTCAACCTCATCACTTCAACAGTTGGCTATGTAGGGAGTACGTTGGGCTCGTTCCTAGGCTCCGACTCTGGCCCAACCCCGGCGCAAGGGCAGGGTGGTGGGCATACAATGGGGCCCAGGCCAAGTCGGGAGCCCCAGCATGACCCTGTTTTGGATAACACGGGCATTAGAGTACGGACGCTGGCGGACCAGAGAGCAAGGGAGCCGCAACAGTTTTACAATGGGAACCAGGCAAGTCATTATCATGAAATATGACACGGTGAACAAAGCTAACAACCGTTTGTAGTTGAGTACGGAGCCTAGGCCCAGAGATGATGACGATTACGATAAGCGGGATTAAGGGGTGTTAATGTGATTGGATGTACGATTCTGAATGAGAATAACTCTCTGCGGTTCTGCAATTGTACAAGTATTTTATTGATGTTATCCGCTAGTAGAGTAGTGAAAACTATATAGAGAGCGATAAATGTTAACACCCTTTATGCTAAATACGAGATGCGGAAGTTGAAATATTTTAGGCCTCAGGCTTAGCAGCCTGAGGCTCTAAGGGCTACAATAAGATCTAGTACTAAAACATTTCGCATACAACTAAACACTAATAGGCGTAGTAGCCTATAGGAGCAACTATAGGTCGCTAGGGCACTAAAAAGCGCTATAAATTTGTCTTCTACCTCTTCTTCTTCTCCTTACACTATCACCTACTACACCCTATTAGTAAGTATCCTTTCTGCTACTACTACTACTGCTCTGCTAACTTAAAAGAAATGTCTAGGTTTAATAGTAAAAAGGCTATCCTTATCTCCTCTCCGCCTGCTCTAGCGCTAACCCTAGCTATTATTTAACTAGCTAACCCTACCTATACTACCTAGCTTCTTAATAATATTAATATCCTTTGCACTACGCCTAACCTTAAGTTTAGCGACCTAGTAGCTACCTTTAACTATCTTGTAGAGAGATAGATTAAAGTCTAAGTCGCTAATAGAGAAGTTGTAGTATAGGTAGACTATTAGGAAGCTTGCTAACTATTATAGCTTAGGTAGATTGTGCTCCTATTAGCTATAAAGAGAAACAGT
>Ga0265780_10003784_pt1 | contig 19739 bp, 18 predicted proteins | sample P1T30metagenome_FD_192432 | JGI IMG/M metagenome (GOLD analysis project Ga0265780, IMG submission 192432) | Plant litter microbial communities from East Loma Ridge, Irvine, California - P1 T30 | ecosystem: Environmental > Terrestrial > Plant litter > Unclassified | place: USA: California...
AGGCTGAACGGCTAATCCACTGATCAAACATGAACTGACATTAAGTAGGTTACACAACGAGATCCTCGACTTCTACGAGTGGGTCGCTCCGCAGGAATACGAACACAGTGCTCGCGATCAGCTGGTCAAACGCATCTCAGACGCTTTGAGCAGCCAGAGATGGTTTCCACAGGACAATGGTCGTATCCTATGCTTTGGATCGTATCCAGCTGGACTCTACCTTCCCACTGCTGACATGGATCTTGTCTACGCGTCCGACAGACTGTACAGTGGTGGCCCTCCAGTGCTGGAAGCTGGGGTTGACAAAGCTGCATTTGTCAAGACTCTACGCAAGGCATCCCAAAGGCTCCAGAGGGTAGGTATTGCGTCCAATCCATTTGTGGTTGCGAAGGCGAGGGTACCTATCATCAAGTTCAAGGACAAGCTTACTGGCCTCGACGTTGACATCTCATTGGAGAACCTTAGCGGTGTACAGGCACAGGCAACCTTCGACAAGTGGAAGATTGAATATCCAGACATGGTCTACCTGGTGGCTCTTGTCAAGCAGCTGTTGGTCATGCGAGGCCTAAACGAGGTTCATAGCGGAGGCCTGGGAGGTTTCAGCATCATTTGCCTAATCGTCAGCTATATTCAGCATTCACCTAAAGCGGAGAACCTTGGAGAATGCTTCATGGGTTTCCTCAAGTACTACGGCAAAGACTTCGACCTGGCCAGGAAGCGCATTCAGATGAACCCCCCAGCCATATTGGACAAGGTACGTTCCTGAAGCAAGTACCCTTGTCGAATCTTTCGCTAACTCATTGTAGTCAAACTACGGTATTGATGGCCGAGAGGAGACCGACACCGGCTTGTCAATTCAGGACCCCAATAAGTTGGACAACAACATCTCCGGTGGATCGCGTAGAGCTCCAGATGCATTCAACGTCTTCTCAGCAGCGTACGACACCTTGTATGATCGCTTGAGAGCTTCGGAGCTTGGCCAAAACATTGGAACCAGCATCCTGGGATCTGTCATCGGCGGCAACTACGACTCGTACCTAAACCAGCGTCATCGTCTGAGGACCATTCAGTAAGTTCTTGTACTAGACTTTGGCGGGCCTTGCTCGTAGTTCTCTCTACTGGACCGCGGATCCTGCCGTTGCCTCGAGGATTGAGCACTTCATTTCCGGATTGTATTATTGATTAGCACCTGCATCGCTGGAGACAAGAGCTGAACTCACACTTTCTAGTCAGGAAGAGTATGTTTCTGAGGATGAGCACATGGCCATTCCCCCGAAGAGCACGGATGCATCGGCCAAGAAGCAGCAGCATGGTGCTCGACCACGGAACAGGTGGGATATCTGAGCAGTCATTGCGGCGTTAAGGGGTTCTTTGTGTTACAGGTCGTGCCGAGTATGTTTGCTTCGGCAAGGCGCACTCACTTTCAGCAGGCTACGGCGGCTTTCTTACTTCACGATACCCACAGGTGACCAAAAGTGTCTGGTGTACAACATCTTAGCATCATACGGACAGGACATATCCTGGAACGAACAGTTCGTCGACCGGCCGGATTGTACAACCATGTTGTTGCTCCTGCAGGAACCACGATATGGACATGCGAGCCTACCGATCAACGACGTCGTACCTATCCGGATTTCTCAACCAGTCCTCCAATACGATCTTACGGATTACGTTCTCTGTACTTTATATTTTCCATGACAAATTTCTTCTTTCCTTTTCCTCATTTGCTATCCTACGGCAGCCCTTCGAGGATCTACTAACATGTGCCTGGTGTGGCAAGATGAAAGCAGCAGCGTTAGGTGCCGACATGGTCGATTGCGAATCCAATCAGTCGATCAATGCCGGATTACAACACCACGAAATAGTTCTCTAGGGAACATGTCACCGGCAACGGGGCGTCTTTTATCATTGAGTTGTGTGCCATACGGCATGCGCTTGAGGACGAAAGACCACCCGTTTTAATCATGCGACCTATCAGGTTTTCCATGGACAAAGCAAGCTCGCGTCAGAAGAGCGGCAGTAGTATCAATCCTTGAGATATACCCTCTCAAGACAACATTTGAAGCATCCCTGAGGCTTAGTCACACCCTTCGCGCTAGCCATACTAAGCGAGCATACAGCTTCAAAACTGCCAGCATCCTAAAGCATCACCACTTGCGCATATCACAACCATGACATCAATAAAATCTCTCACGTCCTTCAAGCTCGACCTGCCGCCCAGCTGCATCGAGTTCTTCCCTCTCAAGCCTAACATTGCAGTCATCGGGACTTACCATCTCGAAAAGTCTGCGGAAGATTCTGGGGAGAGAAAGGAAGGGGGGGAAGTTGGGGCGGCGGCGCAGAGTCGGAATGGGAGTTTGGTGTTGGTACGGGTTGGTGGGGATAACGTGTATGTCATTTCGCTTCATCTTTTTCTTTCTTTAGGCAGTAACAGCCGAAGAATACATAAAACACACGTGACTAACCCATTGTTCTCAGCGACATCCTAGAAAACTTTCCCACGCCCTCAGCCATTCTGGACATTCATTTCCTATCCCATGTTCCTAGCTCAAATTTTGGCGTTGCAACCTCCACCGGATCATTCGCCATCTACGAACTCGCCGACTATGAGAAGCGCACGCCGAAGATAGTGCATATCAAGACGATCCAGTACTTCCCGGAGAATGTGCTGATTACAGCGTTTGCGTGGCACCCCGAAAGTTACATGGTCGGTATGACAGTATCGGATGGGAGGGTATGTTTAGGTATCATTGACGAGAGCGAAGAAGAGCAGGGAGACAGCGGCGGTGCAAATGTCATGGAACTCGCCAAACACTCCCTAGAAGCCTGGACCCTCTCCTTCGCCCTAGACGGCACAAGCATCCTCTCCGGCGGCGACGACAGCGCGCTCAAACTCATCGAACTCTCCGAAGACCACGACCATGAAGACAAGCCAGACGACGACCGCTACCAAACAGCCCGATACACGTCCTGGACTGATAAGAAAATCCACCAGGCTGGCATCACGGCGATACTTCCGCTTCATCTCGATAACGAGGCGGGCTTGGTGGTCACGGGAAGTTATGATGACTCTATCCGCCTCGTGCGCTTCTCTGCGACGGGCCAACGGCGCGTCCTGGCTGACCTCAATCTCGGCGGTGGCGTCTGGCGCATCAAATTACTCGACCGCAAGCCCACACTTCCCACAAACCACGGCGTGGAGAAGTGGCGCTCCGAGCCGCCGCCCACGTAGGTCTTGTTGCTGGTTAGCTGTATGCATGCCGGCGCGAGGATTGTCCGACTTAAGAAAGACGGGGAGGATTGGGCGTTTGAGGTCCTGGCGAAAATGGAGGAGCATAAGAGTATGAACTATGGGAGTGATTCTCAGAAGGGGGTGGATCGGGAGGGGAGCAGGACGTTTGTGAGCACGAGTTTTTATGATCGGTTGTTGTGCTTGTGGAGGTTTTGAGGTGGTGGGATGCATCGCAGATAATAGAAAGTAATACTGCTGCTATTAAGCCAATTTTCTTTCGTTCGGGTTGCTTTAAGGATGAATTGCTTACGGTGAGGACGCTCTAGGTGAGGGCTACGAGAGTAAGCCGTAATGCTACCAAGATCATGTCCTATAACAGTAACGTCCGTTTGTAACTAATGCTTCAGCTCTAGCTTATTCACCCTTACCTTCCTACTGCTTGTATAAGCGGTAACCCGTGAAAGTAGAGGTTAGCACTGCGTCTGACTGGCAGCGCTGGTGAGATGCGTGGGCGAGATGATTTTGAATCGGTTGGAAAGTGACTCTATAGATACAGAGGAATTGGTGCTTAAAGACTAATGCGTGCTCTCTGTTCAATTTGAGTACAATATCTTGTCTTTGCTGCTGTTAGGATGATCCCTTTCAGACCAGACGCATAGTTCGCTGCTCCCAGCCTGCAGCTGCCGATGTTCTGAGGCCACGCCAGCTTTCTATCCTCAACGGACGCCAGGCCCTGTTTTCTCACGGCGGAGGAGGTGTAGCGCGTGTAAGTACCACTAGTTGTTGAGTTTCCTCCGGTATGTTTCTCATTTCCATTCCTACACGGGAATGCCATGCCCCTACTCGACGGTAAGTTTCCTGCCCAGTGCCCACTACCAGCAAGCCAGTAGCATCTAAGTAGAGGTTCTCGTCACGATGCCATAAAGAAGCTTCCGTATACAAGCATAAGAGAAAAATTTCAGACTTTGCCAAGTCTTGTACGGCATGCTCTGCCGTGTCCCTGTCGAAATTGACTCTAACATCTGCGGTATCGGGTAGCGTACCAGTATACGATCGGACCCAGGTTGTAATATCCAGCCAGGGCTGTAAGTCCGTGTAGACGTCCATCGAGTTTGCGAAGCTAGACAGACTAACTGCGCCTTTGTGACGATCCCATAACATGACATTGACGCCCTGATCCGGGACAGTATTCAGACATTGCCCATGGCGAATGGGGTAATACATGTGGATGATGCTTCCCATGGCCTCGTTTGCTTTGATTGATGCCCAGGTCCAAGATGGAAACAGACATGTAGACTCTTTCTGTGAAGAAGGCATGAGGGTACCATCCCGCCCAACAAAATAGAGAAGACCGCGCAGGAACGTGTTTTGTGCTATGCCGGGTACATACTCTGGACGGATGATGGGTATACCATAGAAGTGTGTCGCAGTCGCATGCCCCACGAGTTTGCCTCCCACAATTTGTGGGCAATCAAATGCATTGATAATACCGACGAAAGCGTCGATAGTGTCTTTACTGAAAGATAAATGACGTTTGTAATACTCGCACAAACGCTTTATCAGGCCATTGTATTCATCACCGACCACGCTAGTCGGAAATGCTGCATAGTAAGGTTCGTACTCGGCAACATGATTGACTATCATAGGCAGGGTAGTCTGTAAACTTTCGAGCTCGAATTTCAATGTACACTGGAAGTACATCTGGCTGCTTGTAAAAAGTAGTCGTCGACGTGACAATAGCATCTCCTGGTAAGTCCTACTACACAGTCAACAGCGATTCTCTAGTATTTGAACAAGGACATTACTTACCAGCCCCTTGAACCCTATTTTGAGTTTACAACCTCCGCCTCTGGGGACAGCACACCGAAATACGTGCAGAACTCTCCTCCCAGCTGAAACTGCGACTGACGAGGAGTACCACGGACGCCAGGAAGCCCATGGTGGGGGTCTTCTCCCGCTGCTGATATAATGGTCAAATTCGCACCAGAGTAGATCTTGTCCATATTTGGGATGACAGTGTGCTTCTGATGTACATTGGTTTGATTGATGCAGTATCGGTCAACCCATAGGAACGGAATTCCAATCTCTATGGCGACATACATAGCATCCTCTATCTTCTTTGGTATGTTAATTGGTAACTCTAGAGGCACGTTTTGATCTCCGTCCCCGTTCGGGCCCCAAACATAACTCAGGCAAATATACCGCTGTCCCTCGAGAGCTGGAATGATTTTTCTCGCTTTGCAGTCTATCAGTTGCAGGATGCTGCTCGGGGGCGAGAGTGGCTGGCAACCATCGAGATGGTTTTCTTCGCAATAGAGCAAGGACTGCTTGACCATGTCGTAGTTGGCGATATCGGGAGTCAAAAAATTGCCAAAAGGTCTGGGATAGAGGACCAAGGTTAGGATATATACTGTCGCTCCTCCAGACACGAATCCATAACTAGCGGAAATGCAGCAATCGTGACAGCCGTCTTCGTTATCCGAGGTCGAGATGGGTCCACGCGATAACTGGATTTTGGTCTTTTCAGCAATGCTTGCAGACTGCTCCGTAGTGCTCAACAATTTGTGAAACTGCTTGCAGAAGCGACAGTCTAACTGTAGAGAAGATTTTGCGATCGTAGCAAACTCTCCAAATTTGGACTGACCGGAGCTCTCGAGATAAGTCCCGATCTCCAGTGCTCGACATCTTTCGCAAAGACCTGATTCTTCTTGGGATGTAGGAACTGGAATCGTTCCGTGTGTTGTATCGTCGGGCACTGCGTCCATATTGTCAGATGGCAGCGAAGTCGTTGCTGTGCCAGTTTTGTACTCGTCTGCTGCTGTTCCAGCCGAACACAATCCCGCGCAACAAAGTCTCCAAATATGGGTTCTTATAAATAACGGAAATGCAGTGTTCAGATGGGATGTCGACCTTGACGCGGTAGAAGTGATGTGTCTGCCTGGAAGGCGAATGTCGGACATCGCATCTGCTAAGCCACCGCAGCCTTGTCGTACCCGGTGCGGGGTATAAAAGCATGACAGGACGGCTCACGTGTGAGCTGCATATCGGATTCAGTGATATTGAGAAGTGTGACGAGGCTTCATCTCTGTAAATTGTTGGATGATGAGTAGCCCTCATGGCAGCGGATCTTGTGCGCCCGAGACTGAGCAGACATGGTGGTACAGATATGCGGAGCAAATTATTTAGTGACTCGTCTAGCATACATGCCTATGGAATCATTCTCTCTAATTGAGATCAGACGTTCCTTCGCATTGTACTTCGCTTCGCCAAATCCCGCTTTGAATGGTTGATTGTGCTACACAAGTGAAACCAGAACAACACGAACCAAACAGCCAGCATCGATACAACCACCACCAGGACTACCACAATCGATACAATCGTGACCCCATAGCTTACGTCCTGAAAATAGACGTTATTCTGTAAACGGGACGTCGCAAGACCCACTTGCATGGCGGAGAGAATTACGGTAATGTAAATGAACGCTGCGACTATCCAGCCAAAGTTCCTTTCAAAGAATTGCTTGTAACAGGTCGGAGTTGACATGAAACCATAAACGAAGTTCCGAGCTGAAAAGGTGGCGATGTTCAAACGGTAGAGAGTATTCAGCCTGCTGAGTCTCAATTCACCATAGTGATATCGTTGATCGGCTTGGGCTGCCACAGTGTCCATGTTCCGCAAAACGTCATGGACGATATTCCTCCAGGCTACCCAAGTAATTGTGGACGGAAATATGCGCTCTTCAATCGCAATAGCAAAGTCGATGGGCGAGGCTACAAGCCAGACATATGAAAGTAGAAGACCGGTGGCGCTGGCAAATAGTTGCTCGCTCGAGCACACAAATTCTTCCCAAAACTCGTGATCGAGCAAATACCCTGGGATTGGCTTGATGAAAATGTTGTCTTTGCTCCACACTAGATGCTCGTCCACCAATTCGGTAAGATGTATTGTACGTTGCATCAATTTCTGCCTATGCAGTGGACGTGCTTGTCGGGTCAATCCGGCCAGCCATAGGCGATGGTATATGGCATTGAGTTTTGGCATATACAGATCCTTTTCCAGGAATAGCTGAGGCGTTTGATGTGGATCAAGCAATACATCTCCGTATTGAAAGCATGCTGGATAGATCCACTCTTTTGCTGGAGACAGCGAGGACCTCGGAGAGAAGGGTGGAATCCGGTTGTAAGGTGTCGCTGACGACATACCTAGACTAAATACAAATACGCTTAGCTATAAAGTAATTTTAATGTAATTTTGCGATATATATCTTCAGCCTTGTGTTTGGTAGATGGTCGGTGTTGGAGACGAGTCTTGGTGACTTCAACCCTCAAACAGTTTCTCCGACGTCTTGCTGCGTGTCTAGCAATCTGGCTTTGTACTATCCAAATGGAGAAGGAAACCGGTGAAATATGGCTGTTCCTAGATTAAGAGGTGGGCGATGCAGGTGTTCTTGTGGACGAATCCAGGCAGGAGCCGAGGGCTACACCGCCCTCCTTATGCATGCGCACCATGGTCAGCTTACGCTAAATAGTCTTGCAACCACGATGTAGCCCACTCACTGGCTTACTTGTTAGATGCAGCGCTCATGAGGCTCAGAAGACAAGTCGTTCATATCTGCACTCACCTGTCTGTGTGAGGATCTTTGCTTCCCCGCCGTTCTGGCCCCCACCCTAACGCGGCATCCATTACGATCCGCAACACTCACCAACCCGGGAATTGAGTTGCAAATTTGCCAAACCCCGGCGTTCTTGAATTTGAGGCGCAAGAGAGACGAGGGTCTCTTACTGCCACCAGTACTTTGCCTCAATGGAGCATGAGAGCTTGTTCAAGCCGGATCCTTACGAGATCCTAGGTGTGGCGCGTGATTCTGTAGCAGAGGACATTGAGATCCGCTACAGAGAATTAGTCCGCCGTTATCTCCGAAAAATCAAATCGCCGACACTGCAGGAGAGAAATGAGTTTCACCGAATTTGTGAAGCTTGGGACATACTGCGCATTCGAGACACAATAGCTTCTTTCGAAATCCAAACAAGAAGCGGCATAACATCGAGCCTTCAAAGAACGCAAGAATCAAAAGACCTTGCTATTCGAGCCTTGTCAGGTAAGGCTCCGTTGAGAAGCAGTCATTCTGAGGGAAAGCTGCAAAGTAAATCGAATCAACTGGGTGATGAACGACTCGTGCATCACGATTCAATCTCAACAGAGGAGGAAGAAAAGACGATTGATGTCGAACAAAAAGAAAAGGATGCATTCCTGGCGTTTGCAATGGACCTTTTTGATCAGGAACAAGCGGGTAGAAGGAGCCAAGTCGATGCTCCTGGTGCAGAAGTACAAAGAGAACTCGAAGAACATCATGTACTGGGCGCAACCAGGGACGACCAACATGAGTCTGAACTAATCGAACACGAGATTGAAGAGCGCAATCGGGTATATCGCGACATGGAGAAAACGGCCCGTACTTTGATGCCGGACTTGCCGGAAGAGGGGAGAGAATCGACTAAGCAGAAGGAGATGTTGTACTCCGTTCCAGTTGAGCAGCTCAATATGCAGGTCATGAATCCGCAACAAACCGACTACTGTGTCGACATCGTGGCAGTTCACGGTTTGGGTAAATTTGCGCCTGTTCGCACTGCACGTAAGGCATCACTGAACTCTTCACAGGAGCAATACCGAACATTACCTGGACCGAGAAGTCTTCGGGCATAAATTGGCTTTCTTCAGAATCAATGCTACCAAGCACAGCTCCACGAGCGAGGATTCTGAGGTTCGGATATGACTCTCTATGGATGGGCAAAACTCCAATCAGAACTTCGCTTTCAACAATCGCTTACAAACTCCTACTAGGTCTTAGCATGATTCGCATGGAAGATCTGCAGCGACCATTGATCTTCGTAGGACATTGTTTCGGTGGCTTGGTCGTTCAAAGAGCTCTGAACCTGGCAAAAATGCAACAGGATGCTTATCCTGGCGTGTTTGACTCCACCGTTGGGATAGTTTTTCTCGGAACGCCACACCGAGGAACCCAGTCTTTCACACAAGACAGCGCTCTATTTGCTGCTATTGCTGCATCTTCGGATTTATCTCGGAAGCTTGAGACTGGTGTTCTGGAGGGTATAGCGTCGGACAATGGCGCATTACTTGATGTCACTGATGATTTCGTGCGACTGTGCATCGGTGGAGGACCAATGATCACCTGCTTCTATGAGCAACGACCATCGAAATTAGGAAAGATTGTCGGGAAAGACGACATAGATGAGTTTATTGTGGATCAGAAGAGCGCAACTCTAGACGGTCATCGCAAGTATGGGCTCGAGTTGGATCATTTCAGTCTCAACAAGTTTGATGGGCCGACCAACCCCAACTATATTCAAGTACGCGGAGAGATACTGCGCTTCTACCATGAAGCCATGCAGCGAGTTAAAGTATCATCTTTCGTTGACCCAAACAGTGCTACGGGTCGAGGATTAACAAAAGAAGTACTCTCACATGACTACTTGGCATCCGGGACAAATTCGCGCATACTAAGTCGTCGACCGAGTAGCTTTGATTTAAGAAGTTCTGCTCCTCGGCTCCGCAGCCATGGAAAATCTCATGGAAACCTGGATGCGAATGTTGAGTCACAGCCTGAACCATTTCGAACTGAACAGACTATCAGAAGAGAGGCAATGGATGAATTGCGTAAGGAAGAGGAATGCAAACAAAAACGCCTGTATGAAGAAGAAGCACGAAGACAGCAGCGGCAAGAGAAACAAGCTAAGGAGCAGGGATACATAGCAAGACTGAAGAGAAATATGGCAAAACACGGAGTTAAGAACTCGGATGAGATTCTGGCGACCTGGCAAATGCCTGATGACAAAGATTTGTCTCAACGAGAGATAATGGAAAAAGATAGGTGGTACAAGAATTTGATCAAGGGAGAGCTGCTTGCTGTCGGGCTAAACGGTGGTCAAATCGACGAAATCCTGCATAACACAGACGAATCAATGATCATCGACGACATGGAGATGACTGTCACATACATGTCAAGAAAATGGATCTCCACACGTACTTTGGACAAATATGAGATCCCATGGCAAGATGACGAGGTGAGGTTACACATCGAGAGAAACTGATGATTGGACTAATACATGGATAGGCCGACCCTTCGAACATCATTATCAAGCGATGGGTACCTGATTATGAGCGCGAGTTTCTGTGGGATCACTCACGGGCTGTGCGTAGCCAACGGGACTATAAACTACATCGAGAGCGCCATCGACCAAACAAAGCGGAAAGGAACCGGCAACGCGAGTCCGAGCCACTGAATGCACAAGAGAAGGATTGGGTAGCCCGCATGATGGACAGCTTCACTGAAAAGCGCAATAGATACGACCGGACAGCGGTCGTCGGCTCCAGCGCATCCGCGAAACATAGCGACACAAGCCACATAAGAAGCACCAAACGGCATTCTACCTCTACCGAAGCACTCGGTCGTGACGAAGCGAAATCCAAAGATATCCGCCGAAAATCTTCTAAAGCGTCGTTCCAATCTGTTGACCTCAGTAAAAGCCGTCCAAGCCCAAGAAGTTCTCCGCGCCCCCAGTCATCCACGGAGCCAAAGTCACTGCGCAGAGTTCGAGACACGGTGAGCTTTGACTCCATCCGACCAGCTCCAGACGTACGGGAAGTGAATCGTCGAAGAAGAAGCTCGCAGGCGCTGAGTCAATCCTTTACAAGAGTTCATGATCGCAATCAGGAAAAGTAGCGCTGATATGTGTAATGAATATCCATATTATGGCTGTCGAGTAGGGTGGACACCCACTAATGCTAGAATGTCAATGAGATCACAAGTATGATTGATCAAATGAGTCTGTGAAGTGTAGATACAACACGAATATGCGCAAGCATAAATATTATCATCTCAACTACCAAATACATCGCCCCGATTCGGCCTGCCCACATAGCCCGCATACCCCACAACCAGTTTCCTCTTCAGCCCTTCCCCATACCCACCATTATACATCTGCTCGCCGCCCTTGATACCATACTGCACTCTAACACCCGCAACAGTGCCCAAACTCTTCGAGTCCGACAAGTCCAAATTACTCCCAACATGCGCTAGAATCGGCGCATCAAACGCCTTCGCAATCTCCAACGGACTCAGCGACACAGTCCTGCCAAGCTGCCACCAGCCATAGAAAGGAAGCGAAATAGCAAGGACACTCAAGATGCTTAGAATCCCTGCGGCGAGCATGTAGCGAAAGTCCGTGACGTAGATGGAGCGTGTCTTCGATCCCTGAAACGGCGTGGTTTGGTCGGCATCAGTGACGTTGTTCGGCTGATCTCTGCCCACGCGGACGGCGGTTCGGAAAGCGATTTCGCGCATCTTGTCGAGCATGGCGTCCATGGGGTCGAGGAATTCTTCGTCCCAGCCGGTTAGAGGGCCGCGGACTACTTCGTTGGCGAGGGAGCCGGTCATTGTGATTGAACTTCGCGCGCCGACAAAGACGAAGATGGCTTGGGATGTGAAGAGGTAGTTTGCGGCGTACTCGAAGCCGCCGATGGCGCTTTGTTTGAAACTGCCGGGCCCTGGCATGGTGCTGCGATGAGGTGTTAGTTGAGTGTGCTGCGTTGCTGGGAAGTTCGAATACGGACTGGTCTTGGAAAAACTTGTCTTCGGAGCGATTTGAGGCCAGAGATATGGTTTGTGAGGATAGGCGCACTTTGTACTCGGCGGTACTCCCGGTGAGGTTGCATATATGTGATCTGAAATTCATGATCATGACTGAGGACCCATCGCGATAGGATCTGGAAACGCGGTAGGTTACGTTGAACCGCATCCCCGCGTTATCGTATCCTGTTTGCCCTGTAGTCCTTTCACCGATTGGGTACAGAGATGTTGATGACTCGAAGATGGTCTGTTCGAACGAACCGTGGGTAGTGGACTTTTCTTGAGTAAAGTCAGTGGTGTCGCATGACATCTTGAAGCCAAAACCCTGTGTTGTATCAGTTGTGATGTCTATGATGATGGGTTTGGAGGCTTTCACCTTGATGGATGCCACACAACTTTCACCACAGTCAGTGTGAGGCATGCTAATGTTGGCTCGTTCCGAGTAGTCCTGCATGATCTGCGCAAAGTCGGGCATTAGCCTCCCGACCATGGCAGTACTTGACCTTGTATCGAAAGTGATTGCCGTGTAGCCATCAGGTATCCGTTGCGCTACAGGAAGCTGAAGTGTTCCATACGTGTCGTAGCCCACGTTACTCTGAACAGCTGAGGCTCTCTGGTTGATCGGACCTCGAAGGAGTGCTAAGACGGAGAAGATACAGGCTGCAGGTCATTAGTGAGATGCGTTGTGTCATCCTGTAGGCAATGTACCAAGCGCCGTCATTCTTCCTCCTGGTCGCAAGCCGTGTAGTAGAGCATGGTAGATGCTATGTCCATTCAGCCAATTCTGGTTGAGTCCAGCAAGCTTGATGAAGTCAGAAAGGCCCATTAATAACTTCATTCGTACAAACCGTGTGTCCTCGAAGCGCATTCCTCCAGAACGTGATCTCTAGCCCGACCGCCAATGCGTAGGCCGTCAAGGCGTTAGCTACGACGGACGCTATGGCTAGATAGACAGATGGTGCAATCCCGTAACCCCAATCATCTAGTGATTTAAGGTGGCTTTGCATCAACACTACCACGCTGGCTATGGTACCTACAGTCTCATTAGGAGCAATCACAAGTCTGCCAAAGCTTTGACATACTGGCTAGGATACCGAGGATAGACAGAATAGCAAGGACTGGGAACTGTTTCCAGACCCCAGGGTTCCATTTCCCACTGTGATCGCGTTGATGCCCACTCATCGCATCCGCATGGACCGGTGCACTGTGTGAGAAGAAGCCGCCCTTGGAGCTGGTGTACAAAGGCGCTAGCGAATGCATCTCGTAGTTCTGAGGAAAAGCTTTCGGGTCTTGATATTGTATTTGCTCACCCTGCATAATTGGGTTGTAGGCCATGATGACTACGGGTTGTGTTGAAACACGCAAAAGAGGGAGAAAAGTGCGAACCAGGCATTGATTTGAGTGTGCGCATCGTCAGTGACACAAATGACTGGCTTGTTCTGAGAAAGGTAATGGTAGACGAAGGCTGGATTTGCGGCTGAGGTAGCAGTGGGGCTACTGGTGTCCGAGAGGTTGCGAAAAGCCACCCAAGCCGGTCTAGATCGCACAGAAATGTGGCTGGCGAACAAGAGAAAACCAAAGAAAGTGGATGGTAATGTATGGTAGATGCAGAAAATATAGAAGTCCACCCTAAATCATGGGAGGGTGTGACATGATGATTGTGCCCAAACGCCACGCTATGCTATGTCTTGCGCGCAAAACTCGTGCCATTGTTTTGCAGAATATCGTCAAGCCTTACTCGTCCTGTTGCCACTGGTATTCGAGCTTCTCTACGTTTGCCTTGCGATTCCGCGCGTTGAACCACTGGCTCTCGAAGCCGTTCCCTCTGTCTACACCGTCCCACCTGTGACCAGGCCGAATGCCATAGCGATTCGGTTGAAATGCACCTTGGTAAAGTGGTTTTCCTGTTATGCTTCGTCCCGCCTTCTTCTTGCGCAGAAAGCCTGAAGCTGGATCATTCCAGTGGCCGCGTTCTTTGAGCTCGTCGTTCAGCTCCGCATCGTCCGCATATCGTGCGATGGTCATGGTCTTCGCGTCCTGCAGCTGTTGTTTCCGCTTCTCGGCTGCTGCATTTTGTACGTCACCCCGGGCCGCCTTTTGCTTCTCGCGCTCCTTGCGCTCTTCGTCTTCAGCCTTCTTCCTAGCTTCTGCGCGCTTCATTGCGACGTTGATAATGCGACCGCTAGCATCACGATAGATGGTTTCTTGTGCGGCGCCACCTAATTGCTTCGCGGCTTCCGCTGCTTCTCGCTTGTCTTCCTCCTCCTTCTTTTTCATGTCTGCTTCCATTTCTGCAGCTGTCTGTAGACCTGCTTTCGCGCCTGACTCCATCCGTAGCACGCCATCGGTGTCGACCATTTCCGGGGCTTCGTCCTCGGCTTCGGCAGCTTTCTCGCGATCGGCGACTGTTGACGCGATGATCGCATTGGCCGCAGCTTCGTCCGCAGCGACTTGTTGTGCGTGTGAGGGTGCGGCGACGCCGACTGCGGTCCACATTGCAGCACCATTTGATTTCGATTTCTTCTTCGATTTCTTCACGGAGACTCCACCAACTGTAATGTATATCAGGAACAATTCTCGAAGAGGAAGAGACACAATAGCCTTACCAACCATGGGCGCATCCTCGTCATCCTCGTCCGCAGTCTTTTTCCACCCCAGGTTGTCATCGTCGTCAATCACCAGGCCACCATCCTTGTTCTTGCGCTTGCGCTTTTTCGACTTTTTCTCTGAGTCTGCAGTGAGGTAATTCTTGGCCAGATAGTCGGCGAGAGACATGTTGCAGTGAAGGTTGCTGCAGGCGCAAGTGTTCTACTTCTAGAAGCTAAAGCGCGGTTGGGTGTTATCTTATCAGCACGTGACTTGGCGTCACCCCTGCCTTGCACCTCGCGTCGCACGCATCGCGCGTTTAGCGCCCTCAATCTCTCCCACAGCTCAAAGATGGCACCAGGCGAGCGCTCTGAAGAAGTGCATCTGTGGTACACGGCAGTATTTGAGGCTTGCCAGGAAATACCTCGCGGCAATTACTTCGTATCTTGCATCTCTAGAATCAACGAACTGACTGCGGAGCAGGCAAGGTCACGAGCTACGGGCACATCGCGAGACTCCTCGGGAAGCGTAAGCTATCTGCTACATCATCAAGGCTTACTGCTGACACATGTTGCTGCCAACCAGCTGAACGTCCCAGGTACCGCAAGGAATGATCACACATCGACGTTGCTAACCCATGACGTCAAAGACAAGTTGGAGTGTGTCTCAAACACCTGCCATCGCCGTCGACCGATAGCAGCAAGAAGAGTGCGACGTTCCACAGTGCTAACGTGCCGTGGCAGCGCGTGCTCAACGCAAAGGGCAGCATAAGTCCGAGGTCAGTCGCATTTGTCCACGGCAGTCCTTTGTTGCCTATTGACTATTGTTGACGAGGGACAAAGAGGTCCAGGGGCGGCTGCGCGTCAGGCTGATGCTCTGCGGAGAGAGGGGGTAGAGGTCCGGGAGGATGCTATGGGCCAATACACTATTGATCTAGCACAGTATGGCTGGTTCCCCGACACGCTGCCGAGCGAGTCCGGCCAGGTCGAGAGCAGCGACGGAGAGGACGAGGAAGCAGCCGCGTACCATACTTGAGCAGCTGGCCTGACTTCTCAGGAGTGAACGCCAGGCAGAAGCTTCTGCACGTTAGGGTTTAATGAGAGCTGATTGACGGAGACGGCCGACAGGTGTCAAAGACAGCCCATGGGCCATTCATGTGGCTTGCTGCCATGGTACGGGGTGCAGTCGCGGATAGTTCGCACCAGTAGTCGTGTTCCAAGATAGTCGCCGGACATGAGCAAGTAGATGACGCTCCTGTTCTAGCCGAGCAGGGCGCAGGCTATCCAGCGGCCGAGTCCGGGTCCTTATCGAAGTTGCGTGCTGGGAAGCGCTACTCCCATAAGCTGGATGATGCCGTGACCGCAGATGTCTGGAGAGTGGAGGGCAATGTGGGGTCGGAACACGAGGCCGAGCTCTAGCAGCTGAGAGCTTCACTGGTCGCATCATCCATGCACTTGAGCGCGCAAGCCAGGAACCAGCCCTGCGTCCAGCCTACGCACGCCTGCGACTATGGCGCATGATAGCTGATGATATCATACGAAGCCACGACTGCGTCAAACGGGATGTGATTCGGGCTGAGACGGGCCTCGGCGAGTCGGAACTTGGTCACCAGCTCCCGCTACCTCCTCTCCCTTATCAGCACCACAACAAAGGTGCGGGGAGGCGCCTACGCCTTTGATCACATAAAGGGCGGAGCCTCCGCAGTTGTCGCCTGCTCTTCCGCTTTCATAAGCAACCCTCTGCGTATCTACCTGATTGCATAGCCACTTACCCTTCCCTATCAGTTCTCACTTGAGTCACTCATCAGAGTCATCCCAGACACCAGTCACGCCTTCCTACCTTCCGAGCTTATTACCAGCTTCCCTGTCACTCGCTCTCTGTCCTCTCTCAACCAAGCTACCTGATCTACCTAGTCCCTACACCCAAGCTTCAACCAGTCCATCAAGTCCTCACAGAGCGACCATATCCTAACAGCTACCCATACCTTGACCACCCCCCGTACACTCTCGGCCCAGCTTCAGGCAGCCATCATGTCCGAGCATACCTACACCAGCGATCTCCGCAGCGACGCCAAGGGCTTCAACCGTGACAAGAACAACCGGGTCAAGTGGGCGCATGGCCAGTCCTTTGGCCCAGGCCGACGCGAGGAAGATGCTCGACCGCGTCCTGCTCGCGTCATTCCTCATATCAAGTATGTCCAATACACCGGCGAACAGTATATGAAGTTGAGACATGCTAACAGACGCAGGTCCGCTTTCCCTACTGCTACCACTGGCGGCATGAAGGCTCGCACCGCCCTCAACAAGGACATGGCCTACGCCAGCGGCGAGTCGTCTGCCGATGAGGATGTCGAGCATCCTTCCGCGGCACCTGCCCCCGATGCTGAGGTCGCCTATTCCTTCGACGCCACTCGTGGCCCGAGCCATGGCAGCCAAATCCTCAACCACGCTTTGGAGAAGGCTATCGAGAAGTACGAGGTCAAGGAGACGGACAAGCTCATCAAGAACGAGTACGAGGTGCTTGACGTGAACGCCGAGATGCTATCGCCCCACCCCAAGAAGCGCAACGTCGCTCCTGAGGACGACGATTACTTCTTCGTCGACGCGTAACTTCGCCGCTCGGTTCCTCTCCTCCTCGATTACCTCTTTCCCCTCTTCCCTCGTTCACGAGTGATCTTTGCATACACTTCAACGGCGTTTCATAGGTCTCTTATCGACTTCGATGTCGGCTTTCATCATTAGCGCGTGCTTTGGATACTTGCATTTTACGGTTCATGGCAGCATCAATAGGTGGGCGTCTAGCGCTTTCTGAGGACTTGAGCAGCCCTATACCCGCTTGGCTTGCTTCGACGAATTTATGGTGTCGCATGGTGGTATGCGACAGGGAGGGAAATTGGTAGTCACTGGCCTGTACTGTTACTCTATGAGCATGGGTTGATTTACCTGTCCTGCCCTCCTAATACACATATCAGTGGGTCGCATGAATTCATGCTTCTCCAATCACCATGTACTCTCAAGTGAAGATGCTTCTTGTTTGTGAACAACACGCAATTACGTTTCACTAGGACGTCGACAAGGACATTCCATGTGGGCGCTTTGCAAAGGCGTGCTTGATAGAGGGTGGGAGAGATGGTGATTGCGTCACGCTAGTGGCCATGGGCTACTACGTCATAGCCGGCCAAACGCATGTGGAACCCGCATGTCTCACGTTTCTAGGTGGTCGACCACGCGAATCGAACGGACTAAATTCGATTCTAGGGCTTCTCTCAACTGTCAAATATTCACTAAGTTTCCATCGACTCTTTTCTCAACTGGGGCAGCGCATACTTTAACAATTCAATCGCTGTTGTTGCCACGAGCTGCGCCTCAATCAGCTCCCCTTTTCAGCCCTCGCATGGCGCATTCGTCGTAACACCGCGAAACTCCGTAGAACGACTCCAAATTTTCGACACAATGCCTGGTGCTCGCCCACGATGGATACTGCACGTCCAGGCGCAGTTCTGGCGCGTCCTCATGGGCATCGGCATGATGCTGCACAAGCTCGCGCGACCACGACCACCACGACCGGCCTTCACCCAAGACATTGAGGCAACCATCTCGCCTTTAAAGGGACGATTCCGACTCAACTTCTACGTGCCCAGGGACTACAAGAAACAAAAGAAGCTAAAGGGCAATAAGAGATACCCTGTAGTCGTGAATTTCCACGGAGGAGGTTTTGTGCTTGGAACAGCAAAGGACGATGCGCGATGGTGTGGAGTGGTGGTCGACCAAGTCGGTGCCGTCGTTGTCAGCGTCGACTATCGTCTGGCTCCCGAGCTCCCCTTCCCTACGGCGGTCGAAGACGGCGCAGATGCAATATTATACCTGGCCCAACATGCGGACGAGCTGATGCTTGACCCCGAGCGCTTCGCCGTCTCAGGCTTCTCGTCAGGAGGAAACATGAGCTTCACTGTGCCCCTCTGTCTCCAAGGCGAACTCTTCGACCGCACTCCCTCGGGCGCACGCATCATCGACGGTAGAGCCGGCAGCGTTCCCAACGCCCTAATCACACCACCAGGTACAGCCCTGCCCTCGGGCACCCCCAATGGCTCCCGCGTGCCCCTTATGCGCCAAAAGTCCCGTCTCGACCGCATCGCCATGATGCGCCAGACCGGCGCCTCTTCGCTCTCCCTCGTCTCCTCATACAAGGAAACCGGCCAGGGCGGCGCCGTGTCCGTCGTGACCGAAGGCTCCAACGCCATCGTCAAGATCCGGGGTATTGTCTCCTTCTACCCTCCCACCGACTATACGCAGACCCGCGCCCAGCGGCGCGCCACATGTGTCCGCGCCGACCAGAATCTACCTGCTGTCTTCACCGAACTCTTCGACGACTCGTACCTCCAGCCCCCGTCGCTCGATCTGGCACATCCCTGGTTGAGCCCCGGCGTTGCGCCCGATCGCATGCTCGTAGCCCTACCCGATGACATTGTTCTTTTCTGCTGCGAGTGGGATATGCTGCTTGCCGAGGGCGAGAAGTTCCGTGACCGCTTGCAGAGGGATTTGGGCAAGCGCGTACATTATCACTGGTAAGCCCTCAAATTTTGCAACATTGTGCTTTTCGACACAGGACTGACTCTATATAGTGTACCCGGTGTCCCGCACGGCTGGGACAAGGCGCCAAACCCACTCCGCGAAAGCCCCGGCGCGCGACAGCAATACATGGTTGCGTGCAAGGAGCTGCGACGCATGTTTGAGATCGAAGACGACAACGATGGTGACGACAGTGATGAGGGTACCGAGTTGCCGTGTAGGAAGTATCACAAGAGTGTGGACTTGGGACGGATGCAGGCTTAGTGTGTCTGCAGCGTAGAAGAAGTATAGGAGATTGGATCGGCGCATCCTTTTAGGGTTGTTGTTGACTTTAGCGATTTTGTTTTAGAAAGTACATATTCATATTCATGATCATGGTCTCGCTTTTTCGGAAATACTGGCGCCGGGGTGTAGGTTATCGACAAGTTCTGGAATCTGATCTTTGACTATAACTCTCTTAATTCGCCTTCACATGACCTGATTTGCGACACTACTTCAATGACAATGAAGTTTGATCGCTCTACCTTATGGTTGAATGACTACTGTGCAGTCGCGCTTTCCATCACGCATATCACTCTCACACATGCTCGCTTTTACGAGATCCCCACGAACCATCCAAATCCTAAACGAGGACTTTTCCCAACATCGCCATAACTGCTCCGCTCCCAAATGCACACACAAATCGCACCTGGGCAGGGTTTCTAAA